>ERZ1370068.9620-contig-8384_pt1 | contig 95708 bp, 103 predicted proteins | sample MGYA00561227_ERZ1370068 | MGnify/ENA primary metagenome ERZ1370068 (study PRJEB38410, sample SAMEA6850437) | metagenome | study: Metagenomic assessment of the ecological functions of the soil: analysis of the soil microbiota associated with the...
ATTGTACTTCGTTCAGTTACGTATTGCTGGGCCAGCCTGCTCATGCGCGCCGTCTTCCATCGAGGGCGTGCGCGACTACCTACGGCTTCCGGGCCTACCGCGCGTCCATCCTGCAGGCGGCCTTCGCGCGCTACTCGGAGCGGCTGATCAGCCAGAAGGGCTTCTCCTGCATGGTGGACATCCTGCTCAAGCTGCGCACGCTCGAGCCGGACCGATCATGGGAGAGAGGTGCCTCTCGTGCTCCGCTACGACCTCAAGCACGGGATGAGCAAGATGCGCGCGGCGCGCACGATCGTGGACGCTCGCTCGTGCTGATGGGCCGGAATCTCCGCGGGCGCTAGTCAGCGCGGAGGCGGGACTTCGCGCAACGTGTCGTCGGCGGCGACGATCTCGTCCGCTCAGCTTCCCTGGCGGACCCGCCACGACGCGCTGGAGCGCTGGCCATTCCTGCGGTCGCTCCCGCCTCGAACTTGCGATGGGTCGCGATGACCAGGCGCGCCGTCTCTTCCGGTGACCACCATTGCCGCTTTGGCTGCTCCCACCGTGTCCACGATGAGACCGATGCTCAAGGTGGCGCGCCCCCGCTACGCCACCTCCGAATCGACGTAATCGCCGAGGTCGCTTGAGAACCTGGGCCGCGGCGTTCCGCCGATTCCGTGGCCACGATCTTGTAGAGAGCTACCTGCAGCACCGGGCCCGCGGAGTGCGTCTCGTCCACCATGACGACGTAGGACCAGGCCGGGCTCTCCGGCCGACTCGCTTCCCCGCCGTGAGCGGCCACGCCCGCCAGTCCGAGCACCGCAAAGGCAATCGTCGCGACAGGCGCCGATCCGGTAAATCCCTGGGTTCCTCGGGCGGAATTCTGACACCTGGCCATCGCGGCGGCGCTCGTATCCTGCTCGCTCATCTCGATCAACCTCGGTTCCGCCTGCGCTGTCGCCTTGCGCCGCAATACGATGAACGCAGGAATCCGGGCCCAGGAAGGGGAGGCGGGCGAAGTGAGCGGCGAGACGGCGCTTAGCGGGGGGGTCTTGAAGTTCAGGGACAGGCCGGCAGAGCGTGATCGTCGCCGTCCTTGATCGGCGTGAGCACGCCGTTCGCGCAGCTTCTTGCCGTTCAGGAACGTCCCGTTCATCGTGCCGATCTCTTCGGCGATGAAGAAGCTTGCCGTCCTTGATCACGAGGCGCGCGTGGCGGCGCGAGATGTTGCGGCTCTGGTCCTCGTTCGTGAGGTCGACCTCGGGTCGTCATGCCCGGTCACGGAGTCGAAGCGGCCGAGGAGCGCCTCGTTGCTTGAACACCGGGAAGACGTTGCCGGTCGCGATCGGAGATGAAGTAGGCCTTGGCCTCGCGCCTGCAGGGTGCCGCGGTGGGCGGCGTGCCGGGCGGGCGCTCTCCGACGGGACGCCGGCGCCGGGGGCGCGCCGCCGGCCATCAGGCTGCTCGAGCTGCTTGTTCGGTCTCGCGCAGCCGGATCGACTGCTTGCGCAGCATGCGCACCGCGATCTCGGGGTTGGTCTTGATCATGTCCCCGAAGCGTGTCGCCGCCGATGACGATGAGGTCGCCCGTCCTCCGATCGACCTCGGCGCGCTGGCCGAGCGCGGCAGCCGCTCCAGGATGCGCCATCTCGCCGAAGAAGTCGCCCTTCTCCAGCACGGCCAGGGTGGCGTCGCCGTCATCTTCACCTTCTTCTTGATGGCGACCTTGCCGGACTGGATGATGTACATCTCCTCGCCGTCGTCCCCTTCGTGGAAGAGGACGTTGCCCTTGTTGAAGTGCGTGAGGAACTTGGCAAAGGGGTTCTTTTCGGCGGCCATCGGCTGGACTCTGGGCCGGGGAGTTTACCAAAGCCGATCCGGCGTCGGAGCGACGGCTCGTTCAGCGCGCGTTGCCGAGCTGCTCGGCGATCGCGCGCCACTGGCCGCAGGGCCCCTGGACGGCGAGCGCAGGCCACCAGGCGCCGCCGCGCGTCCACCAGGCGCGGCCGCGAGTGCGCGGGCGAGCCGCGAAGGGCCTCGCCGGCGGCCAGGCACACGAGGGGCGTGACGAACAGGCGTCTCGTGCCCGTGGAGGAAGACGTCGGGCACCTTGGCCCGTCGGAGGAAGACGTACGCGCCCAGCCAGCCCAGCAGGAGCCAGTGACGGCGGCCGCGCCGCAAGCAGGCGCCTCCGGCGCGGCTCGCGCCACCAGGACGACCAGACCGGCGGCGGCCAGGCAGCGGATAGACGCTGTCGAAGAAGTCGCGGGTCCGGGCGTAGGCCACGAGCCAGAACGGCCTGCACCGGGTATCGCCGAGGCCGCAGGCCGCGCCCGGGCGGCGACGCGGGCGCGAGGTCGTCCAGCACCATGGCGAAGGAAGTCGCGGTAGTACGAGCGCCACCGCGACCGGCCGCGAGCCGCGAGGCCCATGGCGGCCAGCAGAACCTGCCGCTCCCGGACGGCGGCGCGACCAGCGCCGCACAGGACGAGGGCGAGCACGAGCGACAGCGAGATGTTGACGACGCCGGAGACGTAGGCGAGCTGGCAGGCGGCGATCCAGGCCGGCGCCGCGCGAGCCACGTGCCGCGGCTCGCGGATGCGAGTCGAGGTGGCCGGCCAGCCAGAAGAGGAGCGCGCATGTCAGCGCGTGCGCCGAAGAGCGCGGGCAGGAACGCGAAGCTCAGGCGCGACGCGTAGGTCGGACGATCGACCACGAGCAGCGCGCGCCGCCACGACGGACGGCGCCCGAGGCGCCGGGCCAGCGGCCCAGACCAGCACCAGGGGCGACCGTGGTCAGCGGCCGCCGCGGTGAGCTTCATCGCCGCGGAGAGCGTCGTCGTAGCCGACAGGCGATCAGGCGCGAACGGCAGGTGGAAGGCCGGTGTGTACGGGAAACGCGTAGGTGCGGCCGTAGGCCTCGGTCCGCCACACGCCGTGCTCCCAGATCGCAGGCCGCGGGCGTGCGGAAGAAGTCGAGCCCCGCCGCGCGTACGACTCTCGACCAGGCGGCGCGTGCGTGCGCAGGTCGGGGTAGTAGAAGTCGGGATGGTTCACCGCGAGCGCACGCACGCAGGAACGCGGCCAGGCCGAGGCGGCCAGCGCTGCGCACGTCGGCCGCCGCGGCCCGCCGCGCGCGCCTGGACGCACGCGGCCGAGCGCCACGCCCGCCAGGCCGAAGAGCACCAGAGCCAGGCACCACGCCCGCGCAGCAGGCGGTGGACGAGCCAGGGATCGTAGACGCAGCCCGCCAGCGGCGGCGGCCGCACCACGGCGCGGCCGAGCAGCGCGCGCGCGGCGCAGGTCCCAGCCCGCGAGCAGGTGCAGGGCGACGAGGAGAGCGACGACGAGCGACGGCACGGAACCAGCGCGCCCACCCGCTCAGGCGCCGATCCGGCCCCGGTCCCAGCGTCAGCCGCACCCAGTCGAGCTTGAGCCCGCATGTTCTGCCGCTCGTGCGAGTCCGCGCGATGGCGACCGCCACCGGCGTCGGCCCGCGCAGCTCCCAGCGACGCCGTTGCGCTCGAGGAAGCGGCCGCCGCGGCACTCGAACTGGTCGACGACACGCGCCGCCGAACGAGGACCTCGACCACGCGCCGTCTCGCCGGAACACGCGCAGCGAAGCGGTACGACGAGCGCCATCGGGCTCGCCGGAGACCGTCAGCGGCAGCGCCACTGCCGCGTCGTACGTCGTCCAGTGCGTGGCCGACCGGTCGTCGATCTCGTACTCGGAGGTGAAGCCCGAGAGGTACGGGGCGTCGCCGGGGCCGAAGTTGAGGCGCGACCGGCTCGCGCGCGCCCACGCCGCCGCGAGAAGCGGCGCGGCCAGCGAGGAGCGAGGGCGAGCGCGACACCGATCCGCTCGGCCGCGCGATCGGTACTCAATCGATGATTCGGTACGACCGGACGCGCTCCTCGAGGCCGGACCAGATCTCGCGCGGCGGCGTGCCCGCCGCCATCCCGCTCGGCGATGAACCGGCCCATGTCGAGGCAGTGGTCCGAGTTGTTGTAGTTGAACATGCCGACCCGGCCCGGTGAGCACCGAGGTTGTCGGCCTCCTTCACGCGCACGTAGACCCGGCCCGAGCCGCTCGCGGTAGTCCACGGTGTACATCGGGTAGAAGCTGCGGAAGCGGCGGACGAAGCCGGCCTTCGAGGCTTCTCCGGCGTCGTCAAGCCCGCCTCGACGAGCGCGTCCATGCAGCGCGCGCACCAGCTCGATCGTCCGGCGCGGCCCACACGCCGTCGCCTTCGTCGCAGGTGAGGTCGCAGCAGACCGCGGTCATCGCCCGACGGGCCCAGCGAGGGGTCCATGGACTTCTGCTCGAAGAGGCGGTTGAACGGGTACTGCCGCTCGGGGAAGAAGATCCAGTGGTCGTCGCCACGAGGCGGTCTGCTTCGAGGATCAGGAACACGAGGCGCGAGATCGCGCAGGCGGAGCTGGGCGGCCTCCTCGGCCGCGACGCGCGCGTCGCCCGGGTAAGAGGAGCGCGCGAGAGGGCCGGACAGCGGGACGGAGGAGACGACGGTCGCCGCGTCACAGGACGCGCTCGTGGCCGCCGTCCGTCTTCACCTGCACCGCCCGGATGCGGTCCCGTTCACGCGCTCCAGGGCGCACGGGCGTGGAGCAGGTCAGGATGCGGCCCCCGCGCCTGACGATCTCCGCCGCGAGCCGCTCGGGGAACGACGCCGAACCCGCCGCGCGGGTAGTAGAAGAACGGCGCGTCCTCGTCCTCCGTCGTTCTCCTTGAGCTTGAGCAGGCGCAGGACCAGCTCGGTGGCGCCCGCCGGAGGGGATGCGCGCGCCGGGCGAGCGTCCGCCGGAGAGGCGCGCGGGTCGCCCCAGACCTTCCGCGCCAGCGGCTCGAAGACCAGCTCGTACACGCCGCGGCCGAAGCGGCTGCAGGACGTACTCCTCGTAGGACGCGGGACTCGCGTCCGGCCGAGGATGCCGCCGCGCAGGCGCCGCGGCGTACCCGAGGCCCGCAGGCGGGCCGCGCGCACCGGTCCGAGCAGGGGCAGCAGGTTGCCGAGGCTGAGCGGGTAGCTCAGGTAGCGGCCGAGCAGGCGGATGCGGTTGCGCTTGTTGTGCTCGATGAGGCCGTCGCCGAGCAGGGCCGCGGATCTCGTCGAGGATCCCGGGCACCACCGAGTAGAGCTTGTGCGGCCCGTGATCGAGCGTGAAGCCGTGGCTCTGGAAGCTGCCGCACAGGCCGCCGAGCACCGGCCGCGCGCTCGACCACCGTGACGGGCCAGCCCGTCCCGAGCGAGGTAGTACGCGGCGGCGACCCGGCCGACCCCGCCGCCGAGAACGACGACCGGGGCCCTTGGCTCACTAGACCTTCCTCGCGACGACGAGCGTCTGGCCGACCCAGTACTGCGAGCGGGGCGCGTCTGAGGCCGACGCAGGCGGATGGGACCGCGTCGCCAGGCCGCCGAGCGGTCCGAGGTAGGGCGCGGCGCGCAGCGCGACGTAGCCGAGCTCGAGCGTCTGCAAATAGGGTACGGTAGCGGAGCGCGGGAGAAGCCGGTGCGGCGGAGCAGCTCCGCCATCGCTCGTGGGATCGAAGTAGTAGAGGTGCACGGTCAGGAGGAAGACCCACCGCCGGCCCATGAGGCCGGGAGACCAGGCTCCCGTAGTCGGGATACGCTCATCGCGAGGACGCCACTCGGGGCGGGAGCTCGTGCGCGTCGGTCCAGCACCGCGGTGGGATCGGGCGTGTGCTCGATGACGTCCCAGCAGCGTGAGCAGGTCGACCGGCCCTGCGCGCACCGGCATGTCGAAGATCGTGCCCGGGTGCAGCTCGAGGCCATAGTGCTCGCGCGCGAACTGCGCACATCCACGCGCTTGGGCTCGCAACCGAGCGGCGCGTAGCCGCGCTCGCGCGCCGTGGCCGAGGAACGAGCCCCCGGCGGCCCCCACGTCGAGCACGCGCTGGCCGGAGGCACGCGCGATCGTCTCGATCTTGTCGCAGGCAGTGCCGGAACGTCGTCTCGCGGAAGCGCCGATCTGGGAGACGAAGGTCTCGTCCGTCCCCCCGCGGTAGCCCTCGAGGATCAGGTCCCAGCGGAGGCGCGGGCGCGGACGTAGCGCAGGTCGCAGGACGTGCAGCGCACCATCTGGTCCTGCAGGGGCTCGTCGCCCGGACGAGCGGAAGACGGTCTGCGAGGTCGACTGGCTGCGGCTCGGACTCGCGCCGCGACGGGACCACGACCTCGTAGCGCGTTGCTCCCGCAGACCGCGCAGGCGACGTCTTCGAGCTCGGGCCGCCGCGGCTTCGCCCGCGGCGGCGGGATGGGTGCGCGCTCATCGCGGCCGGCGGTCGAGCGCGGTCATCTCCTGGAATCCCGCGCTCACGGCGTTGAGCAGGATCCCGATGAGCACCAGCCCGCTGGCCGGGAGGGCCAGGCCGCCCATCACGCCGGCATGGACCAGGGTGCCGTAGGGCGGAGCCGGTGGGCCAGCAGGGCGGCCACGTAGACGCCGTCCGCGGCCAGGAGGCCCACGGCGATCGAGCTGAAGAAGTAGAGGGGGCGGTGGTTCCGCAGGAGCACGGCCATCGTGATCAGGATCCGGTACCCGTCCGCGAACGGGCGAGAGCTTGGAGACGCTGCCCTCCGGACGCGCGCGATAGCGGATGGGCATCTCGAGGATGACCATGCCCTTCTCCAGCGCCTGCAAGGTGAGCTCCGTCTCCGTCTCGAACCCGCCCGTGATGAGGGGGACGGAATTCATGAAGTTGCGGTTCATGACGCGATAGCCGGACAGCACGTCCTGGAAGTCGGTGCGGAAGGCCAGGTTGATGATGGCGAGGATGACGCGGTTGCCGAAGCGGTGGACGTCGGTGAGCGCGACCGAGGACGCTTCCTGCGAGGCGGTCGCCCACCACCATGTCCGCCTGGTCGGAGGTCACGGGAGCCAGGAGCTTGTGGACATCCTCCGCGAAGTAGGTGTCGTCGCCGTCCACGATCACGCAGACGTCGGCGTCCACCGTCTCCAGGATCGTCTGCATCACGAAGCCCTTGCCCTCCGTTTCTCGCGCACCACGCGCGCGCCCGCCTGGGCGGCGCGGGCCCCGCTGTCGTCGCTGGACGCGTTGTCCACCACCAGGACCTCCGCCTCCGGCAGCTCCTTCCGGAAGTCGGAGACGACCTTGGCGATGGTCGTGGCCTCGTTGTAGCAGGGGATGGCGACGGTGGTGCGCAAGATGGCGGGCTCTTCCTCCTGTCGGCGAAACCGTGCTTTATAACCCGCGCGCCGCAGCGGCGTCAAAGTACGGGAGGAGGCCTACTGGACGGAGTCGACGGCCGCCTTGGCGTCGATGCGGCGGAAGCTGAGCCCGTTCTTGGGGTCCGTGACCGTCACCCCCGTGTTCTTCATGGCCGCTTCCACGGCATCCGGGCTCAGGCCAGGATGGGCGGAGAGGATCAGGGCGGCGACACCCGCGGCCACCGGGCAGGCCTGGGACGTCCCCACGAACGTGGACACGCCGCCGCCGATCCCGGCCGAAGTCACGGGGGCGCCGGAGCGAGGACGTCGACCTGGCTGTCGCTGTTCGAGAAGCAGGCGACGCGGTCGGCGGCGGTGGTGGCGTCCGTACAACCGAAGGTGATCGTCCCCACGTCGCCCTTGTAGACGGCGCCCACCGCGATGGCGTTGCCGATGCAGGCGGGCACCGCGATCTGCGAGCTCGAGCCGTTGTTCCCGCTGGAGGCGAAGAAGACCGCTCCCCGTCCGCGCAGCGTGTTGACCGCGGACGCGAAGGCGGTGGTGAACGAAGCCGCGGAATCGCACACGCCCGGGAAAGAGATTGCCCAGGCCGAGGCTGAGGTTCACCACCTTCACTTCGGGATGCTTGTTGATGATGAAATCGAGGGCGGAGAGGATGCCGGTGCTGGTGCCCGCGCCCGTCTTGTCCAGGACCTTCACCACCACCACCATCGCATCGGGAGCGATGCCGGGAGGGGCCACGCGGCCGTCCGAAGTGATGATGCCGGTGACGTTGGTGCCGTGCCCGTTGTCGTCTTCGGCCGCGCCCGCGCCCGACTGCTCGGCGGTGCCGTTCGGGCAGCAGCCTGGCGCCGCTGGCGGAATTGCAGAAGCACTGCTCGGCGGCCAGGCCGTCGCGGATGTCCGGGTGGTGGGTGGTCGACACCGGTGTCGAGCACGGCCACGGTCACGCCCCCGCCCCGTCGTACCCGCCCCTCGCACCTGGTCGACACGGATGAGGGCCGCCGTCTCCGCGAGGTCCATGTAGGCGATGGGGTCCTCGTCCACCATGAGCACGTCGGGATCGGCCATGAGCGTGCGCAGCCCCGCCAGAGTCACCTCGCCCGCGAACGCGTTGAGCGACGTCCAGCGATGGGTGAGGATGAAATCGTTGACCTGGAGCCGGTCGAGCACGCGGCCCCTGGACGCCGTGGACCCTCCTCGTTGCGCAGGCGACAGGTTGGTCACGGACGGTGGGCTCGCGCAGGGCGACGATCACGCGCACGCGCGGGCGCTCGCGCAGCGCCTCGACGACGTTCGCGCCCACGTCCGCGGCCTGACGCTTCCGCCCGCGAGGGCGCAAGACGACGATCGCCGCCATCGCCCATCTGGACATCAAGCTCTCCCGCCTAGAAGACCACCTGCGCCTGGAGGCGCAGCCTCCTGTTCTTCGTTCCGCGTCCGTCGTCGTCGATCTGCCGGAAGTCGCCCTGGAACTTCAGGCTGTGCTTGTTCAGATAGTAGTTCACCACGCCCCTGACTTCCGTACGGTCGTTGTCGGCGATGAGGTCGGACGGATCGTAGCCGGCCCAGCGCGCCGCGATCTCCAGCCGGTCGCGGATCAGGAAGTAGCCGGCCTGGGCATGGAAGCCGTTGGAGTCGAAAGCGGCCGAGGTCTCGGGCGTCCGATGCCGCGCGAAGTATTCGGCGAAGAGGAAGAGGCCGCGGTAACTTGAAGACGGCGTCCACACCCAGGATGCGCGTGTCGAGGTCGTCCACGTTGGTCGACCCGTGCTGGTTGTTGCGCTCGAACTGGCCGGCCACGGCCAGCAGCGGCTTCTGGCGGCCCGGGACTCGAAATCGCTCTCGAATACCGCGCGTCGCCGAAGGGCTGGAACATCAGGCGGGCGTCGAATGCGTATTTGTCGTTGTCGTTGTCGGGCCGGGCGGCGGGGTTGCCGTTGAAGATGCCGGCGCGGTATTCCACCTTCCCCTTGCCCAGCAGGCCCCAGAGCCTGGACGCCGACGTCGCGGCCGCGCGAGAACTCGCCGGAGAGGAGGTCGCGATCCGCGAACTCCAGCCGGTTGGAGGACGTCATCTCCCTGCCTCCCCAGCGGGACCTTGAACTGCCCCATCGCGATCCTGGAACCGCTGGTCCTTGCTCGCGTCCCAATTGAGGATGAAGTCCCTCGAGCGGGCTCGTGGTGCTGGTGCCCGCCTCCGCCCCCGCCCAGCTTCAGCTGCAGCTTCGTAGGTCAGGTCACGGTGCCACACCCATCCCGTCAGCTCCGTCTTGGCGCGACGGATGCGGAAGCTCCCTTCGACGATCCCGGGCTTTCTGTTCCCGGGAAGCTGGACACGATCGTCCGGCATCTCGTCCGTCCAGCGGACCTGCACGCGATTGAGCAGGGCCACGCTGCCGCCTTCACCTTCCCAGAGCAGGTGGCCCGTGCCGCCGCGGCCGGCGACGGGCGCGGGGGCTTGTGCTCCTCGACGGTCACCGGAGCGGCGGGCGAAGGGCTGGGCGACGGCGCGGGCTGCGGCTTGTCCTGGGCCTCGTCGGCCACGGCGACGCCAGCCACGGCGAGAAGTGCGAGCATCGCCCAGAGGGCAGGGCGGGCGCCACGTGGCGCTGGTGTCATCGGACCTCCTGGTGGTGGGCGGGCGTGGTGGCCGTTTGTATCCTCAACGTCCCGCCCTGTCCAGCGTGGCGCGGTCGCCCGCGTACCCGCCGTGAGCGCGAAGACGCTCGCACAACACGTGCAGGACGCCGCGCACGACCTCGATGTTCCCCGCCATCAGCTCCGCGAACGATTCGCGGTCCAGGCGAGAACAGCCGCGTGTCCTGGACGGCGGCGATGGAAGCCAGGCGCGGCTCCGGATCCAGCAGGGCCAGCTCCCCGAAGATCTCCTTCGGTCCCAGCTCGACGATGGTCCGCGCGCCGTCGTAGACGCGCACGCGGCCGGAGATCACCACGTAGAGGCTGTCGCCTTCGGCCCCCTTCTCGAAGACGACCTGGCCCTTCGCGTAGTCCACCTCTCCCAGCAGCTCGGCCACGTCGGCCAGGGTCTCGTCGGAGACCTCGGCGAACATGGGCACCGCCTTGAGACAGATCACCCGCTCGATCGTCAGCATCCGCCCGCCTCCTCCCGTGTCATCTCCGTTCCCCAGACGCGCCCGCGCCCAGGCGGCCGTCTCCCGCACGAGCGCGCTCGCGTCCTCGGCCGCCGGGTCCAGGACGTCGTCCCAGCCCTGGCCCCCAGATGGGCCGCCACGTTTAGCGCGCACGCGGTCGTCCAGGCGGAGACGAACGCGCGCGGCCGCGTGGCCACTTCCCGACCCGTTCCGCCGCCGTCTTCGGCTCCGCGGCCGGGCCGTCGGCGCGGGCGGCCCTCCACCGCGACGCCCGGATCCTCCAGCAACGCGAGCACGCGGGACTTGAAGTCGGCGGCGACGGTGACGTCGAGGACCTCGAGCGCGTAGGCGCGCTTCTCCTGGACGCGTGCGCGAGGCCTTCGCGCGCGCGCTGGATGGCGACCGGATCGTGGACGAACGAAAGCAGGAGCAGGATCGCCTGACGGCTGCGGCCGACCTCACGGGCCAGGGCCGCGCTCAGGACGGCGAACGCCGGCTCCGGCGGCAGGTCGCGCCGGACGGCGAGCGTCCAGGCCGCGTCGTCGAGCTCGGCGTCGAGCTGCCGGAGGACGGCGGCCGCTCCCGCGCTGCCGGCGGCCGGCGCATACCGCGAGAGCCGCAGGGACTCGAGCACGTCGAGGCGCACGATCTGGTCGGGATACTCCAGGTGGGCCCGGAGCGCGTCCTGGGCCGCGATCCGCCGACGCGACCCAGCACGTGCGCCGCCTCGCGCGCGACGGGCGCGGCCGCTAGGCCATCGAGACACGGCGCGACCACCTCGGCCACATCAGGTCCCCGAGCACCAGCGCCGCCGCCCGCCGCCCCGCGCAAGCGGCGATCGCCGAAGCGCTTCCACGACCGCCGGGCCACAACGCGCGGTCGCGTGCCCGTCCGGCCGCGGCCACGGCGGCGCGCCGCACGACGGCGACCCGGATCGGCCATCAAGGCCGCGAGGGCGGCCGAAGACTCCGGATGTGCGGCCTCGCCGGCCACGCGCGCGGACCAGGCCCGGTCGGCCGGCGACGGCGAGAGCGGCGAGCCGGGCCAGGCGCTCGCGGGCCACGTCATGGCCGATGCCCAGGAGTCCCACCAGCGCTCCGCGCCGGACCTCCGGAGCTCGCGTCGTCGAGCGCGCGGCCACGGCCAGCGCGATCGCGCTCCGTCCCCGCGCGCCGGCATACCGCGCGCACGGCGACGAGGCGCACGGCGGAAGCGCAGGATCGCTCTCGCCGCGTGCGCCGCAGAGCGGGCGGGCGGCTGGCGTCTCCGAATCCTGCAGGCGGCGCAGCGCGGCCACGCACGTCCGCGCTCGCGCGATCGGCCAGGGTATCACCGCGGACTCGAGGCCGGGGCGTGCGCCTTCTCGAGCAGCTGCAGCGCGAAGAGGACGTCCTCGGGGAGCCGTGCCGGAGCGTGTTGTGGAGCACGGCCAGGCTGCGCGCGTCGTCGTAGCTGGAAGGGCTCGTCGTCGTCGGCGAAGCGGGCCTTGAGCGCGTGCACGAGGGCGGCCGCGTATTCGCGCCCGGCGCGCTAGCCATGATCACCCAGCCGCCGAACACCGCCAGCATCACCCACGCGCGACGACGCCCGGGCCTCCGGGCACGACCTCACTGAAGAGCAGCATCAGCCCGCCGCGGCAGAATGATGGTCAGGCGTGACCAGCGTCTCCACCGTGATCTGCGTGGCCAGGGCGCTGATCCCGGCAGTGGCTGGTAGAGGACGCTTGAACGAGCGGGTTGTCGATCGGATGTTTGAGCGTCTTGTAGATCGCCTGGTTCGAGATCACGAGCCAGGAAGACGAGGCCGGCCCCGCCGGTGGCAGTCAGGCCACGATCAGCGCGGTGCAGGCCACGTGCGCGGCGGGCAGCACGCTGAGGCCGGCGCGCACCCGAAGCGGGAGAGAAAGCGGCCGGACACGAACACGCGCGTGAGCAGGCTGGCCACCTGCGAAGCCGAGAAGAGCGCGAAAAACGTGGCCAGGTGTTCTGCGCGTCCGCGTAGCGCGTGCGCATCTGGGCCAGGAACGCGAAGTCGACGAGGTGCCTGGCCGGGACGCCGAAGAAGGCGAGCAGGATGATGACGCGCAGGTAGGGCTCCCGCATCAGCCCGCCCAGGCCCGGCCGCGGGACGGCGACGGAACCGGGCGCGCGCGTCTCCCCCGTCTTCGGAAGCGCGCGCATCACCAACGAGACCAGCACCAGGCACGCCGCGAGAAAGGCCGCGGAGCAGCAGGACGAAGGCTGGCCACGCCGAAGGCGTGGACGATGAGGCACCGCGAACGAGCCGGCGATGCGCGCCAGCACTTCGCCCGAGCCGAGCGATGCCGAAGAGGCGCTTGGCCTGCCGGACATCGTAGAGCCGCGCCGCCACCGCCCAGTACTCGAGGTCGGTGAGGATCGAGGAGGCGCGATACCAGACGAGGAGCAGGAAGATCAGCCAGGCCGCGCCGCTCAGCCCCAGGCCGACGCCGAGCGCGGCCACGCTCAGGAGCAGGAACCAGAGGGTGCCGGTCGCGAGGCCGCGGGAAGGGACGCGGTCCTGCATGCGCGCGTACACGACGCCCGTGGCCGTGTTGAGCAGGGCGGCGGCGATAGTAGGCGTACGGCAGGGCGGAGGCCCCGAAATGGGCGAGGAACGAGGCACTCGCCGCCGTCTCGAAGAAGACGGTCGCCGCCCCATGGCGAACGAGTGGGCCGAGCATGAGCCCGACCGAGCGACCCTTCGCCGGCGCTGGAGATCGAAGAGATGGGTCACAAGGGACAAGGGGCGCATGAGCGCGGCGGCGACTGCATAGCGGCGGCGACGCGCGAGGTATTCAAGGGGGTCGCGAACGCCCACCGCGGTGTCGCGTGAGTGCCCCTGTCTCGCGGCATACGCCGGCTCGAAGGGCCAGCGAGCCCGTCCTTACGCCGTGTTCTCGACTCCGAGGAGGTTCTCGGGGCAGCGCGTTCTGCAGGATCGAGCGCTTCTGGACCTCGCGGAAGAGCGTCATCAGGAAGGTCTCGAACCGGTGGCTGATCTGCCGCAGCGCGGGCAGGCTCGTGCACTTCAGGATCTCGATGAAGAACAGCTCGAAGCCCGACCAGTCGCGGTACATCAGGTACTTCATGTTGTGTGTCGTAGAAGCCGCGAGATGGCTCTTCCTTCATGGCGCACGGCCAGGTGTCCGTCCTTGCGTCGCCTGGAACTCGCCGCACGGCCTGGATCGAGGCAGGCCAGGCCGTCGCGCAGCCGCACCGACTGCTCGAGCTTGGCCGTGAAGTCCGGAAGATGTCGCTGCCCTCGACCTTCGGCATCGAAGACCTGGGCCAGCTGCACCACCGACTGCTGGAAGCAGTCCTTCAGGATGCCGTGGCTGTTCTCCACGCGCGCGCGGACGATGTCCGGCTGGCGGGCCACCGAGATGTCGAGCAGCTCGGTGTTGATGACCTTCTTCAGCTCGAAGGGCAGGCAGTAGACGAAGGAGTCGTAGAGCTCGTAGAGCCGGCGAGTCGGGGACGAGCGTCGTGCAGCACGCGCCGCTCGAGGTAGGCGAGGAGCAGGCGCGTCTCGGAGGTGATGAGGGCGAAGATCGAGGATCGTGTTCTTGAGGTCGTCCTCGTCCGCGTGCGCGGGATCGGCGTACTCGAGGTAGTGCAGGAGGCGGAACAGCTCCAGGAAGACTTGCGCCGCGTGCTTGCGCTCCGTCGGCTCGTCGATGCCTGCGGATGATGGCGGCCACGGCGGGTTCGTGATCCGGTCGTGGATGGGCTTGAACTTCTTGTCGATGAGCAGGGCCAGCAGGTGGCTGCGCCGGATCTCGCGGTAGAGGATCTTGCCCACCGCGGTGAAGGTCGCGTAGGGGATGCGCGGAGAGCCGCACGAGGTCCGTCAGGATCAGGTGCAGGTCCTCGAGGGCCTCCCGCAGCAGGGTGAGGCCCGCCTCCGGGCGTCGACTGCCGCAGCAGCTTCTCGACGTAGGGGTCGACGACGTCGTCCTTCTTGAGGTAGCTCTCCACGTACTTGTCGAAGCGGGTCAGGTTGACCTGCTCCTCGGTGAGGATCGAGGTGCAGAGCTGCGACCGCCCGCAGGATGACGTTGTCCGACCAGGCGCAGCTCCTCGGACCAGTTCCGGAGGGCGAGCTGCTCGGTCTCGCTCTCGGAGAGCGGCTGGTTCTTGATGCGGAAGAAGCGCTCGAAGCTGCGCAGCCACATCTCGAGCTCGAAGAGGTCGCGGGTCTTCCCCGCCGCGCACCACCTGCATCCATCCACTCCCGGAACTGACCGCGCAGGAAGTCCGAGGGAGCTCGAGGTCGCGGGCCCGTCCTCGTCCCGGGTGTCGGACATTGGCGAGGGGATTATACTAGGGCGCTCTTGCCCTTGCCGGACGCCGACGGCGCGGTCCGGGCTCCGGACGCCTGCCTCCCGCGTCCGGCTGCAAACCCGTTTCCTGCTGTACTTCACGTCCCTGGTCGTCGGTGTGATGGCGTTCACCGTCCTCCTCGTCGAGGAGCGCCTGGGGCGGATCATCACACCGGAGAGGAGATGCGGGCCCTGTCCCTGGCGCGCAGCCTGGCCGCGGTCTCCCAGCCCGCCCTCGCCCGGGAGGACTACGCCGTCCTGGCCCAGGAACGCCATGCACGCGGCCCGCGAGGACGACGGGATCACCGAGATCGTCATCTTCGACCGCGAGGGAGCGTCGCCGCCGGCAGCGATCACCCCGGCCGCCGCGGCAGCGTCCCTAGCGACCCGGAGGCCCGGCGTTTCGCGCAGGCGACGCGCGATCTCGTCGTGCGGACCGCGCTTCCGCGCCGGGATGGGATTGCCCGGTTCGGAGCCGGGCCTCGACGTGGCCGTTCCCGTGCTCTCGGAGAGCGGTCAGGAGAGGCTGGGCACGGTACGCGCTCGTCTTCACGACCGAGGAGATGCAGGCCCAGATCGGCGACATGCGCCTGGCTCTGGCCGGGGTCGGACTGGCCGCGATCGCCCTGGGAGTGCTGGCGCTGTTCGTCCTCGCCCGGCGGATCACCCGTCCCCTGTCGCAGCTCGTGGCGGGCGCGGACCGCGCCGCCGCCGGCGACCTGGAGACGCGGCTCGAGGTCAGGCGGCGACGAGATCCGAGGAGCTGGCACGGCGGTTCGACGAGATGGTCCGCCGGATCCGAGGCGAACACGACCGCCTGGAGCGCCGCAGCCGCGACCGCCACGCCCTGAACGAAGCTGGGGCTGGACCTCGCGGACGCGCTCACTCCGGAAGGCGTGCTCGGCCTGGTGGCGGACGCGGCCGCGTCTTCGCGGGCGCGCGCAACAGGCCCAGGCTGTCGCGCAGATCGGCTCGCGCGACCGGCCGTGGTGGTCGGCGCCGGCCGCTCCTCCTTCACCATCGAGGTGCGCAAGGCCATCGAGACCGAGCTGGGCCGCCTGCGCGGGGAGGCGTTGACCGGACGGCCGTTCGCCTGCCGGCAGGGTGCGGGCGGTCCCGGTGGCCCATGGCGGCACGCTGCTGGGCTGGATCTTCCTGGAGGAGCGGGCCGGAGCTTTCCCGCGAGGCGGAGGGCGCTTCCTCTCCGTCCTGGCCGGCCAGGCCGCGGCGACGCTGCGCAACATCCAGCTCCTCGAGGGGCGGCTCGAGTCCGCGAGACTCTCGACCATCGGGCGGATGATCTCCACGATCGTGCACGACTTCCGCAACCCCATGACCGCGATCCGCGGCTAGCCGTCCATGATCGAGGAGGTGGACCTCGATCCCGAGCGGCGCCGGTATTGCGCGCACCTCGTGGTCGAAGACGGACCGCCTCAACGGCATGATCGACGAGATCCTCGAATTCACGCGGGCGGCGCCGCCTCCGGCGCCGGCCGCCTCCTCTGGAGGAGCTGGTGGCCAAGCTGCAGCGGGTCCTGGAGCCGGACCTGCAGAGCCGCGGCATCACCTTCGCTGCGCGACCTCACGCGGGAGCGGTGTCCGTCGACGTGGACCGCATGCTGCGCGCGATGATCAACATCGCGAGCAACGCCCTCGAACGCCGATGGAGTCGGGCGGGACCTTCCTCGTGCGCTCGCGCGGCCGGAACGCGCGCGTCGAGATCGATCTCGCCGACGACGGGCACGGCATCCCGGAGGACCTGCGAGTCGCGCATCTACGAGCCGCTTCTTCACCCACGGCAAGCCGCGCGGGGATCGGTCTCGGCATGTCGATCACGCGCAAGATCGTGGAGGGCACGGCGGGCAGAATCCGGCTGGACAGCCAGGTCGGACGCGGGACGACCTTCACCGTCTCGCTGCCCGTGGACAGGGCGGCTCCGGCCGAGCCGTCCTCCGGGCGGCCTCCCCGCCGCGCGCCCGGCCTCCTGATCGGCGGCGAGACAGGCCAATGGACAACCGGACCTCTCGCGCGTCCTCCACGACATCGCGGACGTGCTCGAGATCAAGGGCGAGAGCTTCTTCCGCATCCGGTCGTACCGGATGAGCGCGGAGTCCGTGGGCAGCCACGGCGGCGACGTGGCGGACACTTGATCACCGCCGCGGGGACGATCTCGGCCAGGTCACGGGCGTGGGTCCGGGCATCGCGGCCAAGCTGCGCGAGCTGGTCGAGACGGGCCGGTGCGCGTATCACCGAGGAGCTGCTGTCCGAAGTCCCGCGCAGCCTGCTCGACCTCCTGAAGGTGCCTGGCCTGGGTCCGGAGGGGTGAGCTCTGGTGTTCCGCGAGCTGGGCGTACGCTCGGCCTGAACCTCGAGGCCGCCATCGCGGACGGACGCTTCCGCACGCTGCCGGGGATGAAGGAAAAAAGAGAGGCTAGGATCCGGCAGGGGCTGGAAGCGAGACGGGCTTCGAAAGGGAGCACGACGTCATGAAGCTCAACCGGCCGGGGCCGAGATCTGGGTGCCGGACGGCCAGCCGCCGGCGGCCGCGCTCGACCCGCACGACGCACCTGGGCATCGGCGCGCATCAGGACGACCTGGAGATCCTCGCCCAGCGCGGCATCCTGGACTGCTTCGACCGCCGCGACCGGTGGTTCACGGCCGGTCATCGTCACCGACGGCGCGGGCTCCCGCGCTCGGGTCCCTACGCCGACTACACGGACGACCAGATGCGGGCCGTGCGCAAGCTCGAACAGAAGAAGGCGGGCATGGTCGGCGACTACTCGGCGGTGGTGCTGCTCGACTTCACGAGCGCGGACGTCAAGACCCCCATGGCCCCGCCCATCGTGGCCGACCTCGCGGCCATCCTTTCCGCAGCCCGGCCCGAGATCGTGTACACGCACAACCTGGCCGACAAACACGACACCCACGTGGGCACCGCCCTGCGCGGTGATCGAGGCCTGCCGCACGCTGCCCGCGGCCCAGCGGCCGTCAGGAGTCCTCGGCGGCGGGGTCTGGCGGGACCTCGACTGGATGTGCGATCCGGACAAGGTGGCCCTCGACGTGCAGGACCGCGAGAGCCTGACCGCGGCCCTCCTCGGGGTGTTCGACTCGCAGATCACGGGGGCAAGCGCTACGACCTGGCCACCGCCGGCCGCCAGCGCGCCCACGCGACCTATCACCAGTCGCACCGCCTCGACGCCACCGTGGCCCTGACCTTCGCCATGGACCTCACGCCGCTCGTGCAGAGCGACACGCTGGATCCGCTCGCCTACGCGAAGGGCTACATCGAGAGGTTCGCCGCGGAGGTCACGGACCGCGTCCGCCGCCTCTCCCTAGTAGCCGAGGCGCTTGTCGACGGGGTTGAGGAGGACCTCGCCGTCGCGGAAGCGGCGCACGTTCTTCCAGGAACGGGTCCATGGTGTTCTGCTCCAGTCCTTCGTGGTGGTCGGCGGTGTGGGGCGAGATCAGCACGTTCTCCATGCGCCAGAAGGGTGGTCGGGCGGCAGCGGCTCCTGCTCGAACACGTCGAGGGCGGCCGCGCGCACGCCCTGATCGAGGGCGGCCAGGAGGGCCGTCTCGTCCACGACCTGCCGCGCCCGACGTTCACGAGGATCGCGCCCGGCCGCATCGCCCCCAGCACGCGGTCCCCGATGAGGTGATGCGTCTCCTCGGTGAGCGGCGTCGCCACCACGACGTGGTCCACGCGCGCCACCATGTCCAGGATCGGTCCGACGGCACGACCTCGTCCGCGACCGGATCGGGCCGACCCGACCGGCGCAGGCCCACGATGCGCGCGCCGAGGGGGCCGCAGGACGGTCGCGCAGGCCCGGCCGATGTCGCCGAAAGGACCCACGATGCCGACGGTCTGCCCGCGCAGCGTCGCCGCAGCTCGTAGGCCGCCCATTTCGCGAGCTGCTGGTTGCGGAGGAGGATGCGCGTTCTTGAGGAAGAGGAGCAGGCCGAAGGCCGCGAACTCCGCCAGCGAGGAGCTGAAGACGCCGCGCGAGTTCGTCATCGGGATCTGGCTGCGGACGAGGTCCGCGAAAAGCAGGTGATCGACCCCGGCGGGGCGGGTGTGGATCCAGCGCAGGCGGGAGGCGGCGCGCCAGATGCGCTCCAGCGTCGCCGCGTTGCCCGTGGCCACCAGCATCGCGTCCGCCTCCGCGGCCAGACTCAAGGCGTCCTCCACGTTGTGCGCGACCATGGCACGCACGCCGCTGGGCATGCGCGCGAGCGCGGGCAGGCCAGGGTCGTTGGGGCGCAGAGACCAGGACCTTGATGTCGGGCATCGCCGCCGAGTCTAACATCGGCTATGATTACGGTTTGTTTCATGAGGTTTGCCCTTCTAGTAGGCGTGTCCGAGGTGTGGGCCCGGGTGGGCCACTGGTTCGCCGCCTGCCACCTACAAGCAGGTCCTGCTCGCGGTGGCGACCACGATGTTCGTGGTGGAGCTGGTCTTGCGCGCCGGTTCGCCCGCGGGACGCGCTCTACGGAAGTGGACGGCCTTCTTCGAGGGGATCGGGGCCTTCTGGAGCGCGAGTCGTCCTGTCCCTGGTCTACTTCGTCTCCGTGGCCGGCATCTGGGTCTTCCGTGAAGCTCCTGGACCGGGACCTGCTGGACCGGCAGCTCAGCAACGGAGCCGTCCTTCTGGCGCGCCCACGAGCCCAACCCGCTGGGTCCCGCTGGCCGCACCGCGGCACCAGTTCTGATGCGCAAGCACGTCCTCGGCCTCCAGTGCCTACTACCACGACTCGGCGGCCGCCCTCCTGCAGGACGGCGTGATCGTCGCCGCCTGCCAGGAGGAGCGCCTCTCGCGCAAGAAGCACGACTCGAGCTTCCCCGGCCGCGCCGTCAGTACGTGCTGCGCGAGGCCGGGCATCGGGCCCGAGCGAGCTCGACGCGGTCGGCTTCTACGACAAGCCGCTCCTCGAAGTTCGAGCGGATGCTCTCGACCTACATCGCGACCTTCCCGCGCTCGTTCGGCTCGTTCCGCAAGGCGATGCCGCTGTGGCTCCACGAGAAGCTGTGGGTGCCGTCGATCATCCGCAAGGAGCTGCAAGCCCTACAAGGGGCCGATCCTGTTCGCCGAGCACCACATGAGCCACGCCGCCTCGTGCTTCCTCGTCTCGCCGTTCGACGAGGCGGCCATCCTCACCGTGGACGGCGTCGGCGAATGGGCGACCGCGTCAGCTTCGGCGTGGGCAAGGGCAGCGACATCACGCTCTTCAAGGAGATCCGCTTCCCGCACAGCCTGGGCCTGCCTCTACAGCGCGTTCACCTACTACCTCGGCTTCAAGGTGAACAGCGCCGAGTACAAGGTCATGGGCCTCGCTCCGTACGGCAAGCCCGTGCACTTCGATCCGGATCATGAAGGGAGATGATCCACCTGAACGAGGACGGCTCGTTCAAGCTGAACATGAAGTACTTCTCGCTACGACTACGGCCTCACGCATGACGAACGGGCCTTCGACGAGTTCTTCGGCGGCCCGCCGCGCAAGCCCGGAGACCTGGATGGCCGAGCGCGAGTTCGACATCGCGCGCCTCCGTGCAGAAGGTCTGCGAGGAGGTCGTGCTGCAGATGGTCCGCTACATCCACAAGGAGACGGGCCTCGACGAACCTCTGCATGGCGGGCGGCGTCGCCCTCAACTGCGTGGCCAACGGCCGCGTGATCCGCGAGACGCCCGATGAAGAACCTCTTCGTGCAGCCGGCGGCCGGGCGACGCGGGCGGCGCGGTGGGAGTCGGCCCACTACCTCTACAACACGCTCGCAGAAGCAGCCGCGCGGCCCGGCGCTGGACGCACGCGTACCTCGGGCCCGAGTACAAGGACGCACGAGATCAAGCGCAGTACCTGGACGGCGCGGGCGCCAGTACAAGACGCTGCTCGCGACGCGAGCTGCGTGCAGACGACGGCGCAGCTCATCTCCGAGGGCAACGTGATCGGCTGGTTCCAGGGCCGCATGGAGTTCGGCCCGCGCGCGCTCGGCGGCCGCAGCATCCTGGCCGACCCGCGCGACCCGAAGATGCGCGACACGCTCAACATGAAGATCAAGTTCCGCGAGGGCTTCCGGCCCGTTCGCGCCCTCCGTGCTCGCGGACAAGGCCTCCGAGTGGTTCGAGATCGACTGCGACAGCCCGTACATGCTGCTGGTGGCGCAGGTGCGCGAGGGCAAGCGCGCGATCCCGTCGGTCACCCACGTCGACAACTCCGCGCGCCTGCAGACCGTGACCCGCGACGAGGCCCGCTCTACTACGACCTGATCGCGCGAGTTCGAGACGATCACGGGCGTGCCGATCGTCATCAACACCTCGCTTCAACGTGCGCGGCGAGCCCATCGTGTGCACGCCCACGACGCCTACCTGTGCTTCATGCGCACCAACATGGACCAGCTGGTGCTGGGCCACCACCTGCTCGACAAGAAGGAGCAGCCGCCGCTGCGCGAGGACGTGGACTGGCGGACGCTGTTCGAGCTCGACTGAGGCTAGAGGGAACCGCTCATGGCATTCGAAGGATCGCGGGAGAAGCTCGGCATCATCGGCGAGCTGTGGGTCCTTCATGCAGGTCCGCAAGAAGTGGTGGCTCGGGCCGATCGTGCTGATGCTCGGCGCTGCTGGGCCTGCTGGTCGTGTTCACCGCAGGGCTCCGCGGTGGCGCCCGTTCATCTACACGCTGTTCTAGTAGATCAGGGGTGCTCCACCCTCGGTAGGGCTGCCCCCCTGCGGCCTTCGGCCTACCCCGTGCCGCTCGTCGCCGAGTAAATCGGCTCCTTCATTCAGTAGATCAGGGCGCGCCTCGCTGGTTGGATGCGCCCCCTGCGCGCTTCGCGCTACCCCCACCCGCTCATCGCGGAGTGAATCCCGCTCCTCGCTGCTGTCGGCTTGTCTACGCGGAGACGGGATCGCGGGAAGGGGCGCCCGCGAGCAGGGCCGCGATCTCCGCGCGGTGCCCGAGTCGTCGTGCTCGCGCATCATTCGCGGGATGTCCCGCAGGGTGACGCGGCCGACGCCTTCCTGGCGGCCCGCCCGATCCCACGCCACAGCGCCCTCCACCGAACGCAGGAGAGCCAGGTTGGCGGTTCGGGCGGCGAGGAAGAGGACGGCGATTCCTGCGCGCAGCGACTTCGCCCAAATAGTTCCTCCCCGCGCGGCCACGCGGGCCCGTCGAAAGAAGTCGGGAAGGTCCGGATCGTCGTCGGCCAGGAGGCGGCGGATACGCTCGCCGTAGCCCTCCGCTCGAGGTCGGCCCGGGTGCCGGGGCCTGCTCGACCAGGCTGGCACGCCATCGGGAGGAGGGTGCGAGGCCACGATCCAGCGTCATCTTCCCCGCCGCCGAGCGGAGGTCCTGCGGCATCGCTTCCAGCAGAATCCGCGGAGAGCGGCCGGGTCACGGGCGTGTTCATGCGGTCCTCCGCGTCCCATGTACCACGCGGCGGTGCTCGGAGTCGAGTGCTCCTGGAAGCCGTCCACGACATGAAGCCAGGGATCCGGGAGGCACAGCACCATGTCACCCGTGCGATGAGGTCAGGCCCAGCGCAGGCGTCGCCAGAAAGCGCAGCGCCACGACACGCCTGCGCGGCCGGGGCCACTCGACGGGAGGCGCCTTCCGCGTCGCCGTGGTCCTCGAAGCGAGACCGCCTGCAGGTGGTGCGCTTCGGCCGCGCGCAGCTGCCGATTCCGCGGACCCACGGCCGCCGACCATTCGTCGAGGTCCGGGCGCTTCCAGCGTCTCCAGCAGGCCCAGGAGCGGGGTCGGCGGCCTTCCCCGCCGGAGCCACGTCACCGCTTTCCAGACGAGGCGGACACGGCCGTCGAGGTCCGTGGGGCGCTCGGTCAACAGGGAGTGTCGCCGGGGACAGGTCCGCGGCAGGTCCGGACCGGCGAAGACGGTCAGGCGCGGAAGTGACTCCAGTCACCCCGCGCCCGGACGGAGAACCCTGAACGCTAGAACCGGAGGCGCGCCTCGGCCACCACGGTGCGCGTGATGATGTCCCAGGTAGTGCTGCTGGCCCCGCCTTCGAAGTTGTCGTCGTTGAGCAGGTTCGTGCCCTTCAGCGCGGTCAGAGCTTGCCGTCGAGCCACTTCAACCACGGTCGCGTTCACCATCGTGAAGGAGTCTGTGAAGCCGTTGAAGGACGCTCCGAGCACGTCCGTCCAGAACGCCTCCGAGACGTAGTTCACGGACAGGCTGCCGGAACCGGCGCTGGTTCACGTTGACGCCGGCGTTGAACCGGTGATGCGGAGAGCAGGCCGATCTCGGACGCCGGCGTGTTGCTGTCCTTGGCCTCAGGGTGTCCTGCCACGAGTAGTTCGCAGGGCGCTGAGCGAACGGTTGAAGCTGTGGTCGATGGAGGCCTCGAAGCCCTGGTTCCGCAGCTTGCCGGGTTCGAGTAGGTGAACTCGGCGGGCAGGCAGATGCCGCGCGTCTGGAACAGCAGCTCCAGCACCACCGGCGGCGGCGGCCAGCCCGGGGGCGGGTTCGACGCCGTGTAGCGCTTGCGGCAGAGGGTCGGTGATGAAGTTGATGTTGTCGTTCCGTGTCGTTGATGTAATAGGCGAGTCCAACCAGTGGTCTTGTTCGCGAACGTGCCGGTGTAGCCGATCTCGTAGGCGGTGAGCGACTCCTCGCTTCAAGTCAGTTGCCCGTTGGGCTCGCCGATCTGCGGGACGTTGCTGCCCAACGGACCGCGTGACCACAGGGAACGTCGCCGCCACGAGGCGCGGGTCCACGGCAGCCGAGCGGGGAACGACGCCCGTCACCGTCGCACACGTCGAGGAAATTGTTGATGGCGGAGGGGGCGAGCGGAAGGCGCCGGTTGAAGGACAGGCGGAAGGCGTGCGACTGCAGCGGCTTGAACATCGCGGTGACGCGCGGGGAGAACACCGGCTCGTCGATGTTGCCGAACTTGTCCACGCGGCCGCCCAGCGTTGAAGCGGAACTGGCCGAAGAAGATCTCGTCCTGGACGTAGGCCCCGAACTCGTTCGGTCTTCGCGCGTTGGGCGCGCATGGAGATGTCGAAGTGCATTGCGGCGCGCGTTGCCGCCGTAGCGTCAGGATGTTGTTGCCGCCGATGACGTTCGTGTTCCCCACCTCGAGGTCGTAGGTCTGCGTCTTGAAGGTGGAGCTGCACGCGGGCTGGCCCGTGCGCGCGTCCGCTCAGACAGGAGGTTCAGGGCGCCTCCGCGTCGAGGAAGTTCGCGAAGGCGGCCGACCTTCAGCCGCGCTCTTGCACGTAGGCCACGCGGCCGTACGCCAGGTACGGACCCGCTCTGCAGGTCGAAGGGACCGATGCCGGTGTGGACGATGCCCTCCGTGCCCGCGTAGCCGCGCGCTGTAGGTGATGCGGCCGCCGTTGCGAGCTCCTGGTCGAGGCGCGCGTCGAACTTGGGCTGGCTGGTGCCCCGGTTCTCGTAGGCCTGGTCGCCGGGCCGCAGGCGCCGTCGGTCCGGAGGATCAGACGCCGCAGCCCGTCTTGACAGGCGACGGATCGAGCGGATGGCAAACCTGCGTGCAGGTCGATCCGGATCGACCCGGAACGAAGCCCGATCGGGCGCGGATAGGCGTCGGACTTGAAGTAGCCGGCGGCGAGCCGGTAGGAGCAGCGTGTCGTTGGGCGCCCCGGCGATGGTGATCGCTTCCGCCACAGCGCACCCGCGTCGTCTCCGACCGTCGAGCGCCGCCGTCGCGCGTCGAAGCCGCCGCCGGTGAGCGTCAGAGTCGTGCCCGCGGCCTCGCGCGGCGTCTTGGTGATGATGTTGATGACGCCGGTGAGCGCGTTGGCTCCCAGCACCGCCGAGGCGGGGCCGCGCACCACCTCGATCTGCTTGATCTCCTCGGGTTGGTGGGCACGAAGTCCCAGAGCACCAGGCCGAAGAAGTCGAGGTAGATGGACCGGCCGTCGAGGAGCGCGAGCTGCGAGTTCGACAGGGTGCGCAGGTGCGCTGGCGGCTCGTCATGTTGACGTCGCGCGCCGACATCTGGATGACGTTGAGGCCGGGCACCGCTGCGCAGCAGGTCGCCGAAGTTCTGGGCGGGCGAGTCTGCGATCACGTCGTTGCCGATGACGGTCATGGTGGCGGGGGCGTTGACGGGTCGGGGTCTCGGCGCGGGACGCGCGGTGACGACCACCTCCTCGCCGATGCACGCGCCTTGAGGCGTGATCGCGGGGACCTGGACCGTGCGCGTGCCGAGCGACGGTGACGTCGCTGCGCTTCCGGCCCGAACCCGCATCGTCGCGGTCACCTTGTACGTGCCGGCGGGCACGACCGTGAACGAGAATGTCCCTTCAGGACCCGTGGTCTGGAAGCGATTGACGCCGGGACCCTGGATCTGGACGTTCGCTCCGGGCAGGATGGCGCCCGACTCGTCCACGACCGAGCCGGAACCGTGCTCCCCGTCCTCTGCTGGGCCTGGGCGGGCGCGGCGCCGGCGAGCAATCCGAGCGCCACGACGCGCATCCATTCGTGCGCCAACGGCTCATTGAGGCCTCTGAAGTGAGCGTGGGACAGCGCTCGCGGGACGCAGAGCTATACCCAGAGAGCCCGGAGTTGCCACCCATCCAGTGCCCTGGATGAGCGCTTTTCGTTATCGGGTGACGGGTGCGGGCGGGCCCAGCGCGGCCAGGAGCTTCCGTGGATGCCCCGAAGCCGCCGTTGGAGAGGATCACGACGCGGTCCCCGTCGCGCAGCTCGCGCGGCGAGGTGCGGTGACGATGTCGTCCACACGGCCCGATGAACCGCGCGTCCTGGCCTCGCGCCTCCGGATGGCCTGCACGAGCGTCGCTCTCGGAGAGCCGCTGGCTCTCCGGCACCTTACCCGGCAGGTGGGCGGCGGCCACGACGACCGCGTCGGCGCCTTCGAACGCGTGGGCGAAGTCCTCCTGGAACACGCGCGTGCGCGAGGTGTAGGAGCGGGGCTCGAACGACCGCGAGCGCGGCCGGCCGCCGGTCGCTCCCATGCGCGCAGCGCGCGCAGCGTCTCGCGCACCGCCGTCGGATGGTGCGCGAAGTCGTCGTAGACGATGACCCCGCGCGGCGCGCCCTTGAGCTCCAGGCGGCGCTTCACCCCGCGGAAGCGCGGCAAGCGCCGTCGCGCGCCTGCTCCGGTGATACTCCGGCGCGCGTTGGCCAGCGGCGACGGCCGCGATGGCGTTCCGGACGTTGTGCTCGCCCGGAAGCTGCAGCGCGAACTCGCCAGGTCGCTTGCTCCCGTGCCGCAGTCGGAAGCGCCAGCCGCCTTCGGCGCGGGGCCGGCCTCATCGCCGCGCCAGTCCGCTTCCGTCGACCCAGGCCGAACGTCTCCACGCGGCAGAGGGCGCTGGGCAGGATCTCGCGCAGGGCCGGGCTCTCGATGCCCGCCACCAGGCAGGCCGCGGCGCGGATGACGCTGCATCAGGCGCGACGAAGGCGCGTCTGGACCGCGGCGAGGTCGGGATAGATGTCGGCGTGGTCGTACTCGAGGTTGCCGATGACGGCGATGTCGGGCAGGTAGTGGACGAACTTCGGGCCGCTTGTCGAAGAACGCGGTGTCGTATTCGTCGCCCTCGACCACGAAGTGCTGGCCGCGGCCGAGCCGGTAGCTGCGCGCGAAGTCCGCGGGCACGCCGCCGATCAGGAACGACGGATCGAGGCCGGCGCTGGTCGAGGAGGAACGCGCAGCAGGCTCGTGGTGCGTCGTCTTGCCGTGCGTGCCGGCGCCACGACCAGCGACGTCGCGGCCGCGGATGAACTCGCTCGGCCAGGAGCGCGGGCAGGCTCGTCATGCGCTGCCTGCGGTCGAGCACGATCTCGACCTCGGGGTTGCCGCGCGACAGCGCGTTCCCGATCACGACGAGATCGGCGTCCGCCGGCACGTTGCTCCTCCGCGTACGGCGAGCGCACCGGGATGCCCGAGCGCCTCGAGCTGCGTCGGACATCGGCGGGTAGACGTCCTGGTCCGAGCCCGTGACCTCGTGCCCGCGCTCGCGCAGCAGCCCGGCGCAGCGAGGCCATGGCCGTGCCCGCGATGGCCGGACAGATGGATCTTCATTCGACCGACGCCTCCAGGACCTCGAAGCGTACGCTCGTCCGCCGTGGCAGCGCAGACGCGCGCGCACGCCCAGGGGCAGCGTGACGTTGGGCCCGGTGACGTGGCCGCTGGAAGGCCCAAGGCGCGATCGGTCATGTCCAGTCCCGACAGCGCTTCGCCGGATGACGTCCTCCAGCGTGAAGTCCGCCGAAGCCGGCGGGTTGCAGCCCTTCATGTCGCCGAAGGCGACCGCGCTGACGCCGTCGAGACCGCCCGACGACCGGAGCTGTCAGCAGCATCCGGTCGATGCTGGTGCGGCGTCTCGTCCACGTCCTCGATGAAGAGGACCGTGCCCTCGCCTGTCGGGCCGCAGCGGCCAGGGCGTGCCCGCGGCCGCGGCCAGGATGGAGAGGCAGCCGCCGCGCAGCCGCCCCTCCCCTTCGCCGTCGCGCAGCGCAGCAGCGAGGTCGCCGGGCTCCGGCTGGCGTCCGGGCACCGCGCCGCCCTGCAGGACGCGCCTGCAACTCGGCTCGTCGTAGGCGCCGAGCGCGAACTCAGGCGACCATCGGGCCCGTGGAAGCGTGCGCGACCGAGCCCGGTTGAAGACGAGGTGCAGGCACGTGACGTCGCTGTAGCCGACGAACGGCGGCGGCCGCGTGCGCGGATACCAGTCCGGCGCGGCGGGACAGAGCTAGCCGCCGCCCGCGCCGCCGCGCGCGCAGAGATGCCCGCTCACCTCGTCGTCCGCGAAGAAGCCGCGCAGCTCGGCGAGCCTCTCCGAGGCCGTGCCCGCGGTGTAGACGTGGCGCTTGGCGACGGCGTCCGCCCGCCTTCACGCGAAATCCCAGCTGACTCCAGGCGCGGCGACCGCCGCGCTGCAGGCGCGCCGAGATCGACGGCGCCGGCCGGCGCGCAGACGCCGACGAGGTCGCCGCGCGCGGGGCGCGCGCGGCCGGTCCAGCCGCTCAGAGCAGCCCGCCGCGTGGCCCCGCCGTCGACGGCGATCGTGGTGCCCGGTGACGAACGGAGGCCGCGCTCCGAGCAGAGGAACGCGACCACCGCGCGCCAGCTCCTCCGGCTCCGCGACGCGGCCGAGCGGCACGGACTGCGCCAGGTCCGCGAGCACCTGGGCCGGCGTGACGCCCATCGACTGGCACGCGCCTCGGCGACCTCCTCGAGGCGGTCGGTGCGCGTGTAGCCGGGGCAGACGGTGTTCACGAGGATGCCGTCCGGCCCCAGCTCGTTGGCCAGGCGTCTTCGCCGAGGCCGACGATCGCCGGGGCGGAACGCGTTGGAGAGCGGCAGGCCGTCCATCGGGCTGCTTGGCCGACAGGGACGCGATGTTGACGATGCGGCCCCAGCGTTCCGCCGCATGTGGGCACGGCCGCGCGCACCAGGTGGACGACGTTGGCGAGGGTGACGCGGAAGGCCTCCTCCCAGCGCGTCGTCGTCCACGCGCGTCGAAGGCGCCGGGCTTGGGGCCGCCGGTGTTGGTGACGAGGATGTCGAGGCGGCCGAACTCCTCCGCCGCCGCGCGTCACGAAGCGCGGCAGTCCTCGGCCACGCCGACGTCCGCCATCGACGGCCAGGGTCGCGCGCGCCCGTCTCGGCGCGATACTCCTCGGCGGCCTCGCGGATGCGGCCCTCGTCGCGGCCGCACAGCGCCACCGCGCAGCCCTCCGCGGCCAGGGCGCGCGCGGTCGCCCGGCCCAGCCCGCGCGACGCGCGCCGCCACCGCCGCCGCCTTCCCTTCAGGCCGAGGTCCACGGGACACTCTGGCCCGCGCCTCTCCGCCGCTGCTCGCCGCGATCTCGCTGGCGCTCAGCGGCCACGCAACCCGGCGCTCCCGCGCCGGCCGCCGCGCGGCTGCGCGCGGGTCGGGATCCGCGACAGGGCAGGAGATACCGTTCCTTCGAGCCGGCGGATGCGCATGCAGGCAGTCGTCCATGGCCTTGACCAGGAGATCGCCCCGACTCCGCGCGCCCGCACCGCGCCTTCGATGCGCGCTCACCTGCGCGTCGTGGCTCGTCGCACACGGGCAGCGATGTCGCACCGCCGCCTGCGCGGCCAGGGCGGCCGCCTGTCCGGCGGCCAGCGCTCGGCCACCGCCTTCATCTCGAGGTCGTCCGTGACGCACCACGCCCTGGTACTTCGAGCTCGCGGCGCAGGAGGCCGTCGACGACGCGGCGGAGCAGCGTCGCCGGCAGCTCCGTCGTCCAGCTCGCGCACCAGCACGTGCGCTGTCATGATCGTGGCCGACCCCGGCCTCGATCGCCTTGCGGAACGGGCGGCAGCTCGACGTCCTCGAGGCGCGAGCGCGAGTGCTCGACCGACGGGCAGCGTCGAGGTGCGAGTCCACGTCGGTGTCGCCGTGGCCCGGGAAGTGCTTGGCCGCAGGCGGCCACGCCGCCGTCCTGCAGGCCCGCGGATCATGGCCACGCCCAGGCGGCCCACGAGGTCGGGGTCGTCGCCGAACGAACGGTCGCCGATGATCGGGGTTCTTCGGGTTGGTGTCCACGTCCATCGACGGGCGCGAAGTCGCAGCCGGATGCCGCCGACGCGCAGCTCCGCGGCCAGCGCCTGCCCCATCCTGCCGCGCCATGTCCTCGGAGCCCAGTGCGCCCCAGCGCGCGGAGCAGGCGGCCACACCGTCCACGGCGCGCGCATGCGGGCCGACGCGGCCCGCCCTCCTGGTCCACCGCGACGAGGAGCGGCAGGTCGTGGCCGCGCGTCGCGCGCCACCGCCTGCAAGCTCGCGCACCGAGCTCGGCCACCTGCTCCGGGCTGGCCACGTTGCGCGCGAACAGGATCACGTGGCCGACGCCGAAGTCGCGGATCATGCGCTTGACGTCGGCCGGACGCCTCGTGGCCCGTCGAAGCCCGACCATGAAGCGCTGCCCGGCCTGGCGCACGCTCTCGCGCTCATGCGCGCGCCTCAGCCCCCGAGCCGCTTGCGCACGGCGTCGCTGACCTTCTTGCCGTCGGCGGGCTTGCCCTGCGGCCTGCAGCGCCGCCATCGCCGCCTTCATCGCCTTGCCCATGTCCTTGGGCGAGGCGGCGCCCGTCTCCGGCCACCGCCTTCGTCACCGCGGCCTGCGACGTCCGCCTCCGACGCCTCCGCGGGCAGGTAGCCCTTCAGCAGCGCGATCTCCTTCTCCTCCTTCTGGACGAGCTCGGGCCGGTTGGCCTTGCGGAACTGCTCGACCGAGTCCTCGCGCTGCCGCACGAGGCCCTGCAGCACGCGCGCCGCCTCGGCGTCGTCGAGCGGCGCCTTCTTCTCGATCTCGCGGTTCATGAGCGCGGCCTTCGCCATGCGCGAGCGGCGCTCGTGCGGTCGGCGTCCTGCGCCTTCATCGCCGCGGTGAGGTCCTGGGTGACGCGCTCCAGAGTGTCATGTGGAAAAGCATACACCGTCGCCACAGGCCCCGGCGCACGCGGCGGCGGCCACTCACGCATCTTGCGTCGTGCGCGCGCTGGCGGCGGTCCTCGTGCTGGCCGCGGCGGCGGCTCCGCGACGTCGCTGGGCCGCCTGGCCGACGCTGTCGCGGCCGAGATCGCCCGCGTCTCCGCCGGGCGTCCCGTGGACCCTCGCCGCCCGAGGACCGCACGGGCACGGGACTGGGTCTGGACCTCCGATGCGCTCGTGCGGGCGCGGCTCGAGGGACGCGTGAACGCTGGCGACCTCGGGCCGCGCCTCACCGTGACGTCCACCGTCGCCGCGCTCGGCACCCGCCTCGTCTGGTCGGCGCGCGTCGTCAGAGCCGTCCGCGGCGCTCGTCGACGTGATCTCCGGTGTCCACGGCCTGGGATCCCGCACTGCTGCCGCTGGTCCCCGGCCGCGCGGGATCGGGCGCCGAAGGCGTCGACGTACTCGACCGCGCGACCACGCCACCGGTCGAGGGCGGATCGTCGCGCTCGCGCTTCGTGGGGGACGAGCGCCTGCTCAGTGCTCTTCGAGGATGCGCTCGCGCTCTACCGTCGCGACGGCCTCCTCCTGCGGCTCGAGTCGCGCCGCGACCTGCCGGGCCCCTGCCGGCGTCCGGTTCCCGGGAGGTGTCCTGCTGGCCGCGGAGAGCGAGTCCGCCTGCTGGGCCCTCACCAGCCGCACGCCCGCGCGGTGCTCTACTCGCTCGACGGCAACCGTCTCACGCCCACGCACCAGGCGGACGCGGTCCCCTGGCCGCGCGTCGCCGCCGGCGTGCGGTTCCGTCCCGGCACCAACCTCCTCGAAGTCGCCGCCCCCGGCATCGACGGGCCCCTGCTCGCGCTGGAGCCGGAGGAGGGCTGGGTGGTCGAGGCGGACGGCACGCTCGCGCGCCTGGGGGCCTCGGACCCGGCCGCTTCCGAGCGGCGCGCGGGCCCCGCGCTCGCACGTCTGTGGCCGGGCTGGGTCGCCGCGGCCAGCCCCGACCCGCCCGGCGAGCACGACCGTATCCTCCTCTACCGGGACGCGGCCGGCCCCACCACGGCGAGCCTGCCCGTGGAAGGCGCGGTGCGTGCGCTGGCCTCCCGCCGCCACGGGGGCCAACGCCGTGCTGGCCGCCGCCCTCGAGGGCGCCGGGGGCGGATTCCGGGTGGCCCTTTTCGAAATGGCCCCCGCAAGTGAGGCCCGCACCGAACGCCGTGCGCGCCGCCGCCGCCGCCATGGTGCTGGCCCTGGGCCTCGGCCGTGGTCCGAGCGCGCGCTCGGCTCTCGGGCCGCGCTACGGCGGCGAGCTGCGCATCGCGGTGGCGGAGGCCGCGACCACCGTCGAGCCTTCCGTACCACGGAGCCTGGCCGATCGGATCCTCGCCGGCCTCATGCACGAGACGCTCCTCGGCGTGGACGACGAGAGGGCCGCCCGCGTCCGGCCCTCGTCCAGTCCTGGGCCAGCGCCGCGGACGGACGCGAGTGGACGCCTGCGGCTGCGCCGCGGCGACGTTCCACGACGGCGCGCCCGTGGGCTCGGCGGACGCCGTACGCGGGCTGCGGCGGTTCCTGCGCAGCGAGTCCGCGGCCGCGGCCACCTCGCGCGCGCCCTGGAAGGCGGGGACGAGTACCGCCGCCGTGGCACCGCGCCTCTGCCCGGACTCACCGCCCTCGACGAGGCTCGGCTCGTCCTCCGCTTTCGCGTGCCGACGGCGGTGCCCCTCGCGCCCTCGCCTCCCGCCGCCGCCATCGTGAGCGGCCGCGGCGCGGGAGCGCCGGACCATTCGTCCCGACCACGCCGCCGTCCGCGCGTGGCGTCCAGCGCGACGGCCTTCGGCCGCCGACGTGCGGGGCCGTCCCTTCCTCGACGTCGTGCGCCTGATCGCGGTCCCGCCGGACCGGGCCGCCCGCCCGAAGGCCTGGCCGCGGACGTCGCGGCTTCCGCGACGCTCCGCTGCCGCCGGCGGCCGGCCTGCTCCTGCTCCTGCCTCGATCCGGCCGCGCCTCGCTCGGCGGACGGCCGTGTCCGCGCGCTCATCGCCGCCTCCGTCGATCGCCGCGCAGCTCGCCCGTCACTTCCTCCCCGGCGGCGAGGCGCGCCGAGGTCCTGCTCGCCCCCACGTTGCTTCCGGCACTGCCCATCCTGCCACCGCGCGTCCCACCCGGCCCCGCGTCCGTCACGCGGGCGCACCTCGTGCTCCGGGTCTCCTCGGATGTCCACAGTCCGCGAGCCAGCGCGTCGTCGCGCACCTGACCGCGCTCGGCCTGGGAGGTGCAGGCGGTGGCGGCGCCCGGTGGCCTTGCGACGGCGCCCGGCTCGCCGCGTCTCGTCGTCTGGTACCACGGAAGTCGCGGAAGCGGGGCTCGCCCTCGAGCTGGCCGCGCTGGCCGGATCGGCGGCAGCGGTCCGCACCGCCCTGGAGGCCGCCGACTCCGTGCGCGACTTCGACCGGCGCCGCGCGGACCTGCAGCGCATCGAGGAGTCCCTGCGCGCCACGCACGTGCTCGTGCCCCTGGCCCGGCTGCCCCTGCCCCTGGGCGCGCGCTCCGGAGTCCACGCGTTGCGCGCGACGCGCATCCGGCGCGCTGGTGGTCGAGAACGCATGGAGTCGGAGCCGTGAGCGTGCGCGCGGAAGCGCGTCCGGCGCGGCCAGGACCTGCGCGGCCGCCTCCTCGCCGCGTTCGTGCTGGTGGCGGTGCCCCCGCTCCTCCTGTTCGCCGTGTTCGTGATGGCTGCTTCTCTCCGGCCGGCTCGAGCGCGCGGCGCGGCCAGCGCCTCGAGCCAGGGACTCGGCGGCGTGCGCGCGTGTGGACGGGACTGCAGCGCCAGGCCGACGCCGCGGTGGCGGTCGATCGTTCGCGACAATCTGGCGTCGCCGCCGGTCATCGGAGGAGGAAGCGCGCCAGGCCGCGGCACGACGCTGGGCGAGCGCCATGGCCTTCCCTGCTCGAGATCGTCGACGGCTCGGGGCGCGTCCTCTCTTCGCGCCAATGGCCCGCCGGCGTCGGGCTGCCCGAAGGCGATCGCGAGGTCGCCGGCGCCTCGCACCTGCGATGGGAAACGGTGGCGAGCGACTACGGCGGCCGCGGAGCGGATGGCCGTGGTCGCGACGCGACCAGGCACCTGGGGCGGTGTGCGCCGTCGTCGTCCGCGGCGGCTTCCCGCTGGACGCCGAGATGCTCGGCGAGCTGTCCGATCTGATGGGCGCCGAGGTCGCGCTGCGCGACGCCGACACGGGCGCTGGGTCGCTCGCCCCGGCTCGCCGCTCGCGCAGGCGGCGGCGTTCGATCTCGTCCAAGGGCGAAGGGACCGCGGACGTCGGCGGCACCGCGTACCGGTGGGCGGCGGCGCCACTCGGCGCGTCGCCTGCTGGGAAGTGGTCGCCGTGCCCCACACGCTGCTGGCCGACGTCGACGGGCGGCGTCCGCTCGGCTGACCCTCGGCGTGGCGTCGCTCGCCCTCGCTGGCCGCGCTCGCCACCGCGCTCGTCCTCTCCGGACGCATCGCGCCGGGCCCGTACGCGCCCTGGCCGCCCGTGCGCGCGGCGTGGGCGCGGGCGACCTCGAGCACGGCCGTGGAGGCCTCCGACGAGGTGGGCGAGCTCGCGCGTGCCTTCGCGTCCATGACCCACGAGCTGCGAACCTCGCGCGAGCGGCTGGTGCAGGCGGAGCGGGTGGCCGCCTGGCGCGAGATGGCGCGGCGCCTGGCCCACGAGCTCAAGAACCCGATCTTCCCCATCCAGCTCTCCATCGAGACGCTGCGGCGCGCCCTGGACCAGGACGGCGCGCAGGACGGGACGCGGTTCCAGGCCGCTGTTCCGCGAATCGAGCGACACCATCCTCGACGAGCTGCGCTCGCTGCGCGGCATCATCGAGGAGTTCAGCCGAGTTCGCGCGCATGCCCGCAGCCGCGCCTGGCTCCGACCGACGTCGGCCGAGGTCGTCGAGCGCGTGCTCGCCCTCTACCGCGCGCGGGCGGCGACGGTCGCGCATCGAGACCGAGCTCGCCGCACGGCCTGCCGAACGTGCCCGCCGACCGCGACGCTGCTCGCGCGCGCACTCGGGAACCTCGTCGGCCAACGCGCTGGAGGCGATGCCCGACGGCGGGACGCTGGCGGTGCAGACGCGCGCGGTCGGCGGGACGGCGTGGTCGCTCGAGGTGTCGGACACCGGACCCGGCCTCACGGAGGAGCAGAGCGACGCGCCTCTTCACGCCGTACTACACGACCAAGAAGGGCGGGACCGGCCTCGGCCTCGCGATCGTGCAGGGCATCGTGTCCGACCACGGCAGGCCGCATCCAGGTGGAGAGCGCGCCCGGGGCAGGGCACGACGTTCACGCTGCGTGCTGCCGCGGCATGGCATACTCGAGGCGTGAAGCGAGCGACATGAAACCACGAATCCTCATCGTCGACGACGACCAGGGCACGCTGGCCTCGCTCTCGCGCGCCTTCGCCCTGGAGGGCTACACCGGCGCTCACCGCGACCTCGGCCGCGCGCGGGCTCGAGCGGCTCGCGGAGGAGCCGGTGGACGCGATCCTCTCCGACGTCGTCATGCCGGAGATGGACGGGCTCGAGTTCCTGGCCCGGGTCAAGGAGCGCGCGCCGGACGTGCCCGTCATCCTGATGAGCGGCCAGGCCACCGTGGAGACCGCGGTCAAGGCCACGCGCCTGGGCGCCCTCGACTTCGTCGAGAAGCCGATCGGGCTGGACCGGCTGCTGCTCACGCTGCGCAACGCGCTGCGCCTGGACCGCCTGCAGCGCGAGAACCGCGAGCTGCAGCAGCTACTGGCGCGACGAGCTGGCGCTCATCGGCGAGAGCGCCGCCCATGGCGGCCCTGCGCGCGCTGGTCGAGCGCGCGGCGCCCTGCCGACGTGCCGATCCTCATCCTGGGCGAGAACGGCACGGGCAAGGAGCTGGTCGCGCGCGCCGTGCACGAGCTCTCGCCGCGCGCGCGGCGCAGCCGTTCGTCAAGATGAACTGCGCGGCCGTGCCCGCGGAGCTGGTGGAGAGCGAGCTGTTCGGCCACGAGAAGGGGCGCCTTCTCCGGCGCGGTGGCCCAGCGCCGCGGCCGCTTCGAGCAGGCGCGACGGCGGCACGCTCTTCCTCGACGAGATCGGCGACATGCCCGCGCCCATGCAGGCCGAAGCTCCTGCGCGTCCTGCAGGACGGCGAGATCGCGCGCGTGGGCGGCACGGGCGAGATCAAGGTCGACGTGCGCGTCATCTCCGCGACCAACCAGCGACCTCGACGCGCTGCGTGGCGGACGGCCGCTTCCGCGAGGACCTCTACTACCGGATCAACACGCTCAGCGCTGCGCACGCCCGCCCTGCGCGACCGTCCGCGGCGACGTCGCCGGCCCTGGCCGCCCACTTCGCCGCCGCCGCCGTGCCGGCGCAACCACTGGCAGCCGCGCCGGCTCGCGCCGGACGCGCTCGCGCTGCTCCAGCGAGCAGCCGTGGAAGGGCAACGTGCGCGAGCTGCAGCAACGTCGTCGGAGCGGGTCGCTCATCCTTGTCCGACGCCGATCCGATCGGCCGCCGCGGACGTGCGCGCGGCCCTGCCCGGCGAGCGGCCGCGCGGCGCCGCGCGCGCGGCGCGCGCTCCGCCGACGGCGCCCTGCGGGACCTCGTCGACGCCTACGAGCGCGACGTCATCCGCGAGCGGCTCCGGCGCCTCGGCGGGCCACGTCACGAACGCCGCGCGCAGCCTGGGCCTCGAGCGCAGCCACCTCGTACAAGAAGTGCCGGCAGCTCGGGATCGAGATCCGGGAGGGAGCTGACGGCCGGGAATGCGCGCGCGCGTGACGCGCGTATCCCGAGTGGATGAAGACGCCGATGCTCGCGATCCTCGGCCGGTGTGCCTGGCCGCGAGCACCTCGCCCGCGGCCCCGAGCCGCCGACGCCTCTGACGAAGTCGGAGCTGGAGCGGAGTCGCCTCAGCGCGCGCCAGCGACCGCCGTGCGGCATGGCCGTGCAGCGACCCGCGCGTCCCGTCGTCGCGGACGAGCCGCACCTGGCCCGATCGGCACGCTCGGGTGCGGGGCGCGGTCGCGGTCTCACGGAGCCGGAGCCGACGCCTGGCTATCGCTTCGTCGTCGAAGGCGGACGGGATGCGGCACGCGTACCACACCGACCTGCGCGGGACGGATCATGCGTTGCCCGGCCGCTGGGCAAGCGCCTCTCGGGCCGATGCCGGCGCTGACCTCGGACGGAGGGCGGGCGCCTACTCCTGCGGGATACCGCGGCCGGCAGCCGTCCTTGCGCGGTCCGATGCCGAGGGCGGCCAGCCGCTGCGACTCGGCTCAGGGCCGCCGAAAAGACGCCGACGCTGTCCGCGGCCTGTTCCAGCGTGACGTAGGCCTCACGCGCGCTGGTCGCGCCCATCGAGATGTCTCCAGGCCTCGAAGGCGTCCCGGGCCGGCCGCGCCTTGCGGTCGGCGAGCAGGAGGGCGGTCATCGCCGCGCGGCGCTTCCGGGCTGGCCGGGAGGTCGCCCGCGACCGCGTTGGCCCAGTTGAGGTAGCCCGCGGTCTCCCAGCGGTACATGTTGTCCCTGGTTGTGGCGGCCGAAGCCGTTGGAGACGGAGACGGTGGGTGCATCACCGTGTCCGCCTCGTCCCCCAGCCACGCGAAGTACGTCTCGCCGGCCGCGTCGTAGTCCGCGCCGGACTCGGAGTCGAAAGCCGTCGTGCGGGATGGCGACATGCCGATGTGGTGGCCGAGCTCGTGGATGACGGTCGAGCTCAGTCCGTAGCCGAGCTCGCGGTAGCCGGCGCTGCCGAAGACGAACTCGTAGGTCTGGCGTGCCGTCCTCGCCGGTCGTCGTCGGCGAAGCCGAGGCCCGAAGATGCTGCCCAGCGATTCGGCGGTGGTGCTGTAGGAGAAGACCTCGCCCACGGAGTCGCGAGGCCCGTACTTCGGGATGTAGCGGCGGAGGTTCGCGTCGAAGTAGCAGAGAGCTGCGGCGAACGGTGTCGCCGAAAGGCGTCCAGCGGTCCTTGGCGCTGGAGTTGCCGCTGAAGATGGCGAGGGCCTTCCGGGCGCCGCGATCCAGCCGGGATCCGTGTCCGTGACGCCGACCTTCCAGGCGGTAATAGGGCTGGAAGGCCGCGCCACTGCCGCTCCGCGAACTGCGCCATGGAACCAGTCGAGGCCGCTGACGCCCGGCTCGTTCTCGAGCATGGCGACGTGCGCGCACCTTTCCGGCCGCCCGGCTCGGGCGACGCTGACGAGCGGATCGTAGAGGGCGAGGTCGTGAAGAGCAGGTCGATGCCGACGATAGCGGGCGAGCAGGCCCGATGTCGTGGCTCAGCCGCTCGGGCGGCGCGGTAGCCGGCGTGCGTCGTATTCCCAGACGGGAGGAATGCGGTAGTCGGCGCTCCCGTCCCCGTCGAGGTCCGGCGTCGTTGATGTCGTAGCTCCCGCCCCACGACTCCGGCCCGGCCGAGAAGTCGTAGAACCAGTTCCGGCTGTGGGTGCCTCCCCAGGAGACCATCTTGCCGCGTCGCCCGCTGCACGCCGAAGTTGTAGCCCGTGTCGGGATCGGGCTCCGTCCGTCTTCGTGTAGACGTGGAACTGGAAGTCGGACCGGCCGTACCAGTTGATGAAGTACGAAGCGTGTAGCCGCGGTCGGCCGCATCCGGATCGTGATCGACGAGCCACTTCTCCGCCCTGGCCGCGTCGATGGAGGATGGGCCCCCGCACTTCGCGAATCGGTCTCCTTTGCCCGGGGACGCCGTTGCCCTGCTCGTTGTAGGCCTCCTGGAACGCGGTGATGGGACCCGGAGTCCGCGCGCTCCTCAGGTAGGCGAAGAGCTGTCCGGCGAGCGCTGTTGCGCCGCTCGAAGCCGGTAAGCGGAACTGGTACTCCAGCCCGAGGTCGCGGCCCGTCTTCCCGTAGAAGAGCGGGTAGCGCACCACCGGCTTGTACGTCGCGGGCAGGCTGTCCGCGATCGCGCTCGGTGTCCACCTCGTCCCCGAAGCCGATGAGCACGACGACGCGGAATCGCTGGGTCTGGACCTGGAAGCGGCCGGGGGCGAGGCCCGTGAACGGCGCGCGCCTCGGCGGCGCGGGCCGGCGGGACGGACCGGGAGCCACACCACGGCGCTGAAGCTCAGGACGGCGAGCGGTCGGAACCTGCCCATGGCCGGACCTCGTGGTGAGACTCGGCGGAGGGTACCCCGTCAGAACCCAGGCGGGACAACTCCGGGCGCTTGAGGACGACCGATCGCACCACCTCGCTCCAACGGTTCCGCTCGAGGCGGGCAGGCGGCTCGGCGGCGATCTTCATCTCCTGCAGCAGGGTGTCCACGAGCTGGTCGATCGAGCGCATGAAGAACTCGTCGGTGTCGCGGACGCCGTCCGCGGAGACGGCGCCTCCGACATCGGCACCTTGAACAGCAGAGTCGTAGCGTCTTCATCCAGTGGTCGACGAAGCGCTCGAACGCCTTCTGCCGGCCGCAGGCCGAGCACCATGTAGCGCGTAGTTGTCGAGGACGCTGCGGTCGCAGACCACCACCTCGTGGTGGCTGGCGGAGCGGATCTCCTCCGCCACCTGGGTCATGAGGATCCAGGTCTGGGCGTCGAGCGAGGTCTTGCGGTTGATCGGCAGCGGGCGACAGCCGCGCGACCTCCTTGACGATGTCCACGTGCACGCCCTGCGCGCTTGAGCAGCGCCGCGAGGTCGTAGCACGAGCGTGGTCTTGCCCACGCCGTGGCGTGCCGATGAAGGCGACTTTCATCGCGCGAGCTGGTCGGGCGTTGGCAGCGGGCGGCGCGGTACAGCAGCCAGCAGATGATGGCAGAACGTGATCAGGCCGACCAGCGAGCCCTGGACCCACCCGCCGGGCAGGAGCCCGGACCGATGGCCAGCGCGTCTGCGGCACGGTCTCCGAGCGTCTCGGGGCGCGAGGAGCGGCGTAGCCGAGGCCCATGATCGAGCCGCCCGGCGATCAGCCCGGAGCTGTAGAGGACGCCGGGACCGGCGTCGGACTCGGCGTCCGGAGCCGCGCTGCCAGTCGATCAGCGCTGCGCGCCAGGCCGCCCGCGAAGACGGGTGTCGGTGCTCTCCAGAGGCAGGTAGACGCCGACGGCGAAGGCCAGGCGCGGGCACACCGACCGATCTCCATCAGGATCGAGATGAAGACGCCGATGCAGCACGAGCCCCACGGGAGCTGCCGGGTCAGGATGCCCTCGATGACCAGGCTCATCAGCGTGGCCTGCGGCGCGAGGCGACTTGTCCGAACCGATGCCCTCCACGCACCTGGTAGCGGACGTGCGCCGGTCGGGTCGACGAGGTACGTGCCGTCGGGCACTGCGCCTTCGACGTCCGCGCCGCGCGCGCGACCTGGTAGGCCACGTCCGATCGGGCCCGGACAGGGTCCTGGCTCCCGGCCGGGAGCAGCGGGACCGCGATCTGCACGGGCTTGCATCTGCGTGAAGTTGTTCGGTTCAGGAGCTGACGGTGCCCGCCGATCACGACGACGCGTCGTGAGCACGCCGATCATGAGGGCGACCTGCTGCTTCCACGGGGTCGCCGCCGACCAGGAAGCTCGGTCTTCAGGTCCTGGCTGGTGGTGCCGGCGTTGCTGGCCGCGATGCAGACGCACGGCCGCCGATCGGAGAGCGCGACCGCCGTGTACGCGTGCCCCGTCCAGCCGAGGACGACGAACGACGGCGCAGGTGCCCATCAAGCGTCGCGATGGCCATGCCGCTGATCGGGGTCAGGACGAGAGCCCAGCTCGCCCGTGATGCGCGAGGACGACCACGGAGAAGAAGAAGCCGAACACGAGATGATGAGGACGGCGGTGAGCAGGTTCACGTGGAGCTGCGGGACGAAGCGTCATGGCAGACGGCCAGCGCGACGCTGCCGATCAGCACCACGTTGATCGGGATGTCGCGCTCCGTCCGCCGTGCCGAGACGCGCCGCCGTCGCCGTCGATCTTCCGCAGGTCGCGGAACGAGGCGCGGAAGGAGTCGATGATGGTGGGCAGGGCGCGCGCCAGGTTGATGATGCCGCCCGCGGCCACCGCGCCCGCGCCGATGTAGCGGATGTAGCTCGGCCCAGATGTCGTCCGGCGCCATCTCGGCGATGGGCACGGTCGCGGGATAGAGCGGCGTCAGCGCGGCCGTCGCCGAACAGCGCGATGGCGGGGATGAGCACGAGCGACGACAGCAGCCCCCGCCGACCATGATCGCCGACGACCGGTAGCCGATGATGTAGCCGACGCCGAGCAGCGGCGGGATCGGTGTCGAGCCGGATCGCGCCTTGCGGTGATGGAAGCCGAGCACGCTCTCGGGGAACTCGTTCCAGAAGGCCAGGATCACGGTCGAGGAACTTGTAGAGAGCGCCGGCGAACAGGCCGGTGAAGATCGAGCCCCGCCTGCGTGCCCCTCTCTCGCCGGCGATCAGGACCTCCGCGCAGGCCGTGCCCTCGGGGTAGGTGAGGACGCCGTGCTCCTTGACGATCAGGTACCGCCGCAGCGGGATCATCATCAGGACGCCGAGCACGCCGCCGCAGCAGCGACGAGCACGAGCGTGCGCGTCCAGTCCAGCTCGAAGCCCAGGAAGCATGAGGGCGGGCATCGTGAAGGTCACGCCGCCCGCGATCGACTCGCCCGCCGAGCCCGCCGTCTGCACGATGTTGTTCTCGAGGATCGAGGCCCGGCAGCCGAGCACTCGGGAGAGGCGCGCGGAAGATCGTGATCGAGAGCGACCGGCGATGGGGATCGGACGCGGAGACGGTGAGGCCGACGCGCAGGCCGAGGTAGACGGAGGAGGCGCCGAAGACGAGCCCCAGGAGCGAGCCCAGGACGAGCGGCGCGGAGGGTGAGCTCGGGAAGGTCCTGGCTGTCGGCGACGTAGGGCTCGAACTCGGGGGCGGGGGACAGGGCTCGGCGGCCAAGGTGCTTCCGATTCTATAATCCCAACCAGCCCGAGTGTCCGACCTCTACGAGCCTTACGACAAGCTGATCTCGATCGAGGTGCTGGGCCGCGCGTTTCGAGGTCCCGGAGAATCAACCTCCTGCTCCGCCAGCTCGCGTTCGTGGCCTCCGACATCGCCTGGGGCCGCTACTGCTGGAACGGCGAGTGCCGGTACTGCGAGATCCACTACCGCCAGAGGCGACGGGCCGGAGCTGGCCGCGCTCTCCTGCCGCATGAAGGGCGTGGAGGGGATGCGGATCACGAAGCTCGCGCCCGAGGTCCGCTACAACTGTCTCGGAGGCCCTGGCGGCCAAGGACTGAGGGTGCGGGCCGGCTCTAGATGTTGGCGCTTGAGGCGGCTGGCCACCTGGCGCAAGGTCGTGCTCAGGCTGTTGCGCGTCATCTCCAGGCGGCGCACGGTGAAGCCCGAGGCTTCGGGGTCGGCAGGAGTCTCCTGGGCCCGCGTGATCAGCTTCCGGCAGGTCTGGACGAGGATGTCGTCGGACTTGCCCCGCCGCCTTCAGGCGCGGCAGCCCGTCCGTCGATATCGCTCATGATCTGCTGGATCTGGGCCGCCAGCTCCTTCACGATGTCGGCGGCGGAACGCGCCTCCTCCACCGGCAGCTCCAGGTCAGGGAAGAGCCGTCGGTGAGGCGCCCGGCGAGCGGGCGGCGCTCGTGTCCGCCTCCATCCGCAGCTCGAGGAACGCGCGGGAGAAGAGGAACGGGAAGAACCGTGTTCGCCTCCTCGAACTCCTTCTTCACCGCCTCGCTCTTGGTGATGTAGTACTCGCGGATCAGGCACTTGATCCGCATGACGCTCTGCTGCTCCGCCTCTTCCGATGACGCGCCGCGCCTCCGCGGCGAGGTCGGCCCGATGCGGGACTTGATGAAGCGTGTTGTGGGCGTGGGAGCGGATGTCGGGGTAGTCGTGATCGCGGCCGTGGACGATCTGGGCGTTCTGCTCCCCGTAGTTCGCGTACACGATCACGTTCACGCGCCGAAGCTCGCGATTGGAGGCGCGGTCCATCACGCGGCCCCCGGTCTTCGATCTGTAGGTGGTAGAGCGTCCCGGCGGCGCGACGTGTAGTTCTGATTGACCCGCCCACCTGGCAGAGCTTGCGATCCAGGGGCCCCCGAGGCTCCCGGTTGCGCTCCGCCGGGCCTCCGGCAGTCCCGATGCGGGAATAGACACGCCTCCTGTCCGGATTGCTATCAGGACCCGGCCCCTGGTTTGCAAGCCCTTACATCGGGTGGGATTTACTGGCCACGTTTGGGTCCCGAGGATAGATGGCGTAATAGACTCAGCTTTAGTGCTTGACAAACGCTAAGGCCAACCCTATATTCTTGGCTGGACAACCGGTCCAGGGGAGGCGTGAGCAATGAGCAAGGTGGTCGGAATCGATCTGGGGACGACCAACTCGGTCGTGGCCGTCCTGGAGGGCGATGAGCCCGACCGTGATCGCCAACGCCGAGGGGGGCCGCACGACGCCGTCGGTGGTGGCGTTCGGCGAAGGACGGCGAGCGGCTCGTCGGCCAGGTCGCCAAGCGCCAGGCCGTCACCAATCCCGAGAACACGATCTTCTCGATCAAGCGCTTCATGGGCCGGCAAGTTCGCGCGAGGTCGCCGAAGAGGCGAAGATGGTCCCCTACAAGGTGGTCGAGGCGCCGAACGGCGACGCGCGCGTCGAGGTCCGGGGCAAGCTGTACTCCCCGCCCGAGATCTCCGCCATGATCCTGCAGAAGCTGAAGCAGGCGGCCGGAGGACTACCTCGGCGAGAAGGTCACGAAGGCCGTCATCACGGTTCCCGCCTACTTCAACGACTCGCAGCGCCAGGCGACGAAGGACGCGGGCAAGATCGCCGGGCCTCGACGTGCTGCGCATCGTGAACGAGCCGACGGCGGCCGCGCTCGCCTACGGCCTCGACAAGAAGAAGGACGAGACGATCGCGGTCTACGACTTCGGCGGCGGCACCTTCGACATCTCGGTGCTCGAGGTCGGCGAGGGCGTCGTCGAGGTCAAGGCGACCAACGGCGACACCCACCTGGGCGGCGACAACCTCGACCAGCGGGTCATCGACTGGATCGTCGACGGAGTTCAAGAAGGACCAGGGCATCGACCTCGCGAAGGACAAGATGGCGCTGCAGCGGCTGAAGGAGGCCGCGGAGAAGGCCAAGATCGAGCTGTCGACGCACGGTGGAGACCGAGATCAACCTGCCGTTCGTCACCGGCCGACGCCTCCGGTCCCAAGCACCTCGGCCCTGAAGCTGCACGCGCGCCAGGCTGGAGCAGCTCGTCGACGATCTGCATCGAGCGATCGATGGGCCCGGTCCAGCCAGTGCCTGAAGGACGCCGGCGTCGAGCCCAAGGACATCGACGAGGTCGTGCTGGTCGGCGGCATGACGCGCATGCCCAAGATCCAGCAGCATCGTCAAGGAGTTCTTCGGCAAGGAGCCGCACAAGGGCGTCAACCCTGACGAGGTCGTCGCGGTCGGGCGCGGCGATCCAGGCCGGCATCCTCGTCGGGCGACGTCAAGGACGTCCTGCTGCTCGACGTCACCCCGCTCGTCGCTCGGCGTCGAGACGCTGGGCGGCGTGATGACCAAGCTCATCGAGCGCAACACCACGATCCCGACCAAGAAGACGCGAGACCTTCTCCACCGCGGCCGACAGCCAGCCCGTCGGTCGAGATCCACGTGCTGCAGGGCGAGCGGCGAGATGGCGCGCGACAACCGCACGCTCGGCAAGTTCCACCTCGTCGGCATCCCGCCCGCGCCGCGCGGCGTGCCCGCAGATCGAGGTCACGTTCGACATCGACGCCAACGGCATCCTGAACGTCTCGGCCAAGGATCGGGCCACCGGCAAGACCCAGGCGATCACGATCACCTCGTCGTCCGGCCTCGCCAAGGACGAGGTCGAGAAGATGGTGCGCGAGGCGCAGTCCCACTCCGAAGAGGACAAGCAGCGGCGCGAGGTGGTCGACGCTGCGCAACCAGGCGGACACGCCTCGCCTACAACCTGAGAAGCTCCTGGCGCGACAACAAGGACAAGATCGACGCCGGCCTGCGGGCGAAGGGAAGTCGAGGAGGCGGTGGCGGAGACTCGCAAGGCCATGAAGGGCGAAGACGCCGACGCGCTCAAAGAAGAGCACTCAAGCACGTCACCGCCCTGAGCCACCGCGTCGCAGACCATCTTTCTGCAAGGCGGCGGGCCCTCAGTCCGGCGAAGGCGGCGGACCGTCAGCCCCGCCGCGGGAGGCGCAGCGCCGTCGAGCAGCGGCAAGCCCGCCGACGACGTGGTCGACGCGGATGCACGGTCAAGAATAGCGGCCCTACACGCGGCCCCACCGACGAGGCGGAGGCCCGCCTCAGCGCGTCAGGAGCAACAGCGCATGATGGATGTGACTCGGTGAAGAATGGCGAAGCCCCGGCGAGGCCCCGGCGGCGAAGAGCGCGAAGGCGGCTCCACTTAAACCGGCCGCACGCGCGGCCCAACCCAGGCAGCACCGCTGTCCGCAGGACGCAGCGCCGCCTCATCTTCAGGCAGTGGAGGGCAAACAAGCCATGGGAAGGGTAAGGCCGCTCCACGATCGCGTGTTGGTCAAAGCGGATCCAGGGTCGGAGCAGAAGGTCGGCGGAATCATCGTGCCCGATACCGCGAAGGAGAAGCCGCGGCAGGCGGAGGTCGTCGCCGTGGGCTCAGGCGCGTGCTCGAGAACGGCCAGCGCGAGCCGCTGGCGGTGAAGGCAGCGGGAGACAAGGTGCTGGTCGGCAAGTGGTCGGCACCGAGGTCAGCTCGACGGCACCGATTACCTCATTCTCCACGGAAGACGAAATCCTGGGCATTCTGGGCTGATAGCGGAGGAATGGAAGAGCAATGGCGAAAAGGAGCATCATTTATCACTGAAAGACGCACTTTGCTGCGCAATCCTCAGAGACGTAGACATCGCGACGCAGTCAAGGTGACGCTCGGCCCCAAGGGCCGGAACGTCGTCCTCGACAAAAGTTCGGCTCCCGCGTCATCACCAAGGACGGCGTGACGGTGGCGAAGGAGATCGAGCTCAAGGAGCCCCTCGAGAACATGGGCGCGCAGATGGTGCGCGAGGTCGCGACGCAAGACCTCCGACGTGGCCGGCGACGGCACCACCACCGCGACCGTGCTCGCGCGAGGCGATCTACCGCGAGGGCATCAAGAACGTCACCGCCGGCGCCAACCCGATGGAGCTCAAGCGCGGCATCGAGAAGGCCGTCGGCCGCGGTGACCGAGGAGCTCAAGAAGCTCAGCAAGCCGGTCAAGGGCAAGATGATCGCCCAGGTCGGCACCATCTCCGCCAACAACGACGAGACGATCGGCAAGCATCATCGCCGAGGCGATGGAGAAGGTCGGCAAGGACGGCGTCATCACCGTCGAGGAAGCCAAGTCGCATGGAGACCTCGCTCGAGGTCGTCGAGGGCATGCAGTTCGACCGCGGCTACCTCTCGCCCTACTTCGTGACCGACCCGGAGCGGATGGAAGTCGTCCTCGAGAACGCCGCTCGTGCTGATCCACGAGAAGAAGATCTCGAGCATGAAGGACCTGCTGCCCGTGCTCGAGCAGGTCGCCAAGCTCGGGCCAGCCGCTGCTGATCATCGCCGAGGAACGTCGAGGGCGAGGCGCTCGCGACCCTGGTCGTGAACAAGCTGCGCGGCACGCTGCAGCGTGGCGGCGGTGAAGGCCCCGGGCTACGGCGACCGCCGCAAGGCCATGCTCGAGGACATCGCGATCCTCACCGGCGGCAAGGCCATCACCGAGGACCTCGGCATCAAGCTCGAGAACATCAAGCTCGAGGACCTCGGCAAGGCCAAGAAGATCACGATCGACAAGGACAACACCACGATCGTCGAGGGCGCCGGCAAGCCGAAGGACATCGAGGGCCGCGTCAAGCAGATCCGCACCCAGGTCGAGGAGACCACGTCCGACTACGACCGCGAGAAGCTGCAGGAGCGGCTGGCCAAGCTGGTGGGCGGCGTGGCCGTCATCAAGGTCGGTGCCGCTACCGAGACCGAGATGAAGGAGAAGAAGGCCCGCGTCGAGGACGCGATGCACGCGACCAAGGCCGCGGTCGAGGAAGAGGATCGTCCCGGTGGCGGCGTGGCGCTTCTGCGCTCCGATGCCCGCGCTCGACGCAAAAGCTGCTCCAGAGCGGGGACCTCTCCCCGACGCTTCGGCGCGGCCCGTCCAGATCATCCGCCGGGCCGCGGAGGAGCCCGCTGCGGTGGATCGCCACCAACGCCGCCTGGAGGGCAACATGGTCGTGGCCATGGGTGAAGGAGCTCTCGTCCGACACCGGATTCAACGCCGCGACCGGGGACCTGCGAGAACCTCACCGAGGCCGGGGTCATCGACCCGACGAAAGTCGTTCGCTTCGCGATCCAGAACGCGGCCTCGATCGCGGGACTCCTCACTCACGACGGAAGCGGTCGTCGCCGAGATTCCGGAGAAGAAATCGGCCCCGGCCATGCCGCCAGGTGGTGGGATGGAAGACTACTGAGACGCTACTGAGATCTCACTTTGGCGGGTGCCATCGGGCACCCGCCAAGTTTCTGCACGCTCCCGCGTCCCCGGCGTGCCACACCGCGCTACCATCCGGCAACACCTTGATCCCACAGGCCGTTCAGGGTTTGGCTCTTGGGACAACTTTTGACGTGATTCCTGCGTAAGTCTGGTGCAGAATGGCCTTTCTCGCGACAGGCGAGGATTCGTACAGGGGCCGGCCGGGGCTGCGGCGCGGTACGGTACTGCAAACCAGGATGTCTCATCCGCCGACAGGCGTCTCCCACTGGAACGCGGAGGGTCGAGGTCGATGAACACCCGTAGCCGAACGATCGCGTCGTTCTTCTCGGTCGCCATGGCCGCCATGTTGTTCGGCGCGGTGGTGACGAGGCCGTAGATCCAGCGCCCGACGGCGGCGGAGGCCCGAACCTCGACCCCGGAGCGTCGCCCCTCCCGTGGGCGGGGTGGCTCGGATGCCGCTCGACACCTTCCAAGGAGATCGCGCGGCGCCAGACGGCGGAAGTCGTCAACATCGGCACCAAGAAGGTCGTGCGCCGTTCCCGCGGCAACCAGGGAGGGACTCAGGAGCTCTTCGGCGACGACTTCATCGGAGCGCTGCTTCGGGCCGCAGGGCAACGGCGGCGGCGGCGGCAACGAGGCCCAGACCAGCGCAGCCTGGGCTCGGGGATCATCATCGACAAGGACGGGACGATCCTCACCGAACCGCCACGTCATCGACGGCGCGGACGAGATCACGGTATCGGTGGGGCGGTCACGACTACGTGGCCAAGCTGGTCGGCAGGACCACGCACGGACGTCGCGATCCTCAAGATCGAGCCCAAGGGCCTCTGACGGTGCTCGCCCTCGGCAACTCGGACCAGATCGAAGTCGGCGAATGGGTGATGGCCGTGGGCAACCCGTTCGGCCTCGGCGGGAATAGCGTGACCGTGGGAGTTGTTTCCTACAAGGGGACGCGCCATTCCGCTGGGCGTCGTCCAGGGGACTTCCCGTGGACATGATCCAGACCGACGCCGCGATCAATCCCGGGAACTCGGGAGGCCCCTGCTGAACACCCGCGGCGAGGTGATCGGGATCAACACGCTGATCATCACCCGTGGCGTGCCGCAATCTGGCCGGCGTCCGGCTTCGCGGTGCCCATCAACGTGGCCAAAGGAGATCCTGCCCCAGCTCCGCTCGCGCGGGAGAAGGTCGTGCGCGGATGGATGGGCGTCTCGATCCAGGCCCTCAGCGACGACATGGCGCGCACCTACCGGATGAAGGACAACCGGGGCGCGCTGATCAGCGCACGTCACCTCCGGACAGCCCGGCGGAGAAGGCGGGCCTGAAGGCGGACGACGTGGTCGTGCGGCGTGGACGGGCGGGCGATCGAGGACAACGGCGATCTCTCCCGCTACATCGCGGCCAGGGCGCCGGGCACGACCGTGAGCCTGCGCTTGCTGCGCGGCGGCACGGAGCGGACGATCGCGGTCACCCTGGGCACCTTCCCCGAGGAGACGGCGGACACGGACACGGAGTCCGCCAACCGCGGGGCAGCTCGGCGATGACGCTGCGGAACCTGACGCCCGGACATGGCGGAACGCCTGGAGCTCCCCGCGCGGCAGCAAGGGCGTGCTGGTGACCGCGGTCGAAGCGGGCGAGGCCGCCGAAGAGGCAGGCCTCAACCCGCGGCGACGTCATCGTCGAGCGTCAATGGCGCCGCGCGCGGGTTCGGTGACGGAGTTCGAGCGTGAGATCGACCGCGCGCGTCCGGACGGCGTCGCTCGTCTGCGCGTGCGACGGCAGAACGCATATTCATTCCTGGTCCTGAAGCTCAAGTGAGGGGCCAGTCATTCATAGAGGGGACTCATGGCTATGACCGATCGGGCCGTGCACAATCAGCGATTCGAGAGCCTCAAGCAGATGCTGGAGGAGCGCCGTCAGGAGATCGTCGAGAAGCTGCGCACGATCCGCGAGGCGATGCCGGACCAGCGCCTCGACGTCCAGGACGCCGAGGAGCAGGCCGTCACCGACTTCGCCAAGGACATGGAGTTCGCGCTCGTGCAGATGAAGGCGGACACGCTCGGCCGGATCGACGAGGCCATGCGCCGCCTGGAGGCGGGGACCTACGGCGAGTGCGCGGAGTGCGTGACGGAGATCACGGCCGCGCGCCTCAAGGCCCTCCCCTTGCCGCGGTGTCTCGCCGCGACTGCCAGGAGCAGGAGGAGACTCGGACGGCCGAGGAGAACAAGGCGGTTGCTGCGCGCACTGCCCGCCCTCGAGGGCTGAGGCATGCAGCCGCGCCTCGCCTGGCACCGAGGGACCGGGGCGGCAGGCGCGGCGCGAATTCGAACTGTGATTCCCCGTACCTTCCCTCCCCTAGCGTGGGGAGGGACAGGGAGTGGGGGGTCAATGAAAGAACAAATGAGCGACAAGGACGATCGGACGCCCGACTTCGAGTCGAGCGGCGGAGAGATCAACCTCGCCGAAGTGCCCACCGACCTCGCCATCCCTGCCCTGCGGGACACCATCCTGTTCCCGCACGCCATCCTGCCGCTGGCCGTGGCGCGCGAGAGCTCGGTGGCGCTCGTCCAACGACGCGGTCAAGGAGCGCAAGGTCATCGGCGTCGTCACCCAGCGCGACCCCGCCGTCGACGACCCGGTGGAGAGCGACCTGTTCCGGGTGGGCACGCTCACGCACATCCACAAGATGTTCAAGTTCCCCGACGGTTCGCTGCGCCTGGTCGTGCAGGGCGTGCAGCGCTTCCGCCCTGCATCAGGTGACACCAGTACCGGCCATTCCTCGAAGGCGTCACATCGAGCTGCTCACCGAAGCCGTGCCCTCCGGAGCAGGAGATCGAGGTGCAAGGCCCTGGCCCAGAGCGCGCAGGGCCTCTTCCAGCGGGTGGTGGAGCTCTCCCCACCCTCTCCGACGAGCTGCAGACGCTGGCCGCGAACATCCAGGAGCCGAGCCGCCTGGCCGACTTCATCGCCGCCAGCCTGCCCACGCCTGACCACCGCCCAGAAGCAGGAGATGCTGGAGACGCTCGACGTGCAGCGCGCGGCTCGAGCGGCTCAACAAGGTGCTGGTCAAGGACCTGGAGGTCCTGGAGGTCGGCAACAAGATCCAGAGCCAGGTCAAGACCGAGCTGCAGAAGAACCAGCGCGAGTACTACCTGCGCGAGCAGATGAAGGCCATCCAGAAGGAGCTCGGCGAAGGCGACGACCAGCAGCGCGAGTACAACGAGCTGCGCGAGAAGATCGAGGCCGCGGGCATGCCGGAGGAGGTCAAGAAGGAGGCGCATGCGCGAGCTGGACCGCCTCTCCAAGATGTCGCCCGCCGCCGCCGAGTACACCGTGACGCCCGCACCTACCTCGACTGGCTGGTGGCGCCTGCCCTGGAACAAGCGGACCGAGGCCGAGATCGACATCATCAAGGCCAAGGAAGTCCTCGACAACGACCACTACGACCTCGAGAAGGTGAAGGAGCGCATCCTCGAGTACCTGGCCGTGCGCAAGATGAAGCCCGACATCAAGGGGCCCGATCCTCTGCTTCGTCGGGCCTCCCGGCGTCGGCAAGACCAGCCTCGGCCGCTCGATCGCCTCCGCGATGGGCCGCAAGTTCCACCGCATCGCGCTCGGCGGCATGCGCGACGAGGCCGAGATCCGCGGCCACCGCCGCACCTACATCGGCGCGCTGCCCGGCCAGATCATCCAGGGCCTGCGCCGCGCGGAGAGCAAGAACCCGGTGTTCATGCTCGACGAGGTGGACAAGCTCGGGCGCGGACTTCCGCGGCGACCCGGCGTCGGCCCTGCTCGAGGTGCTGGACCCGGAGCAGAACAACACCTTCAAGGACCACTACATCGACCTGCCCTTCGACCTCTCGCGAGGTGCTGTTCATCATGCACGGCCAACATCCTCGACACCGTCCCGCCCGCCCTGCGCGACCGCATGGAGGTCATCCGGCTGGCCGGCTACATCGAGGAGGAGAAGCTCCACATCGCGCGCCGGCACCTCATCCCGCGCCAGCTCGACAACCACGGCATGACCGCCGAGCAGACGTCGCGTTCGGCGACGAGGCGCTCAAGAAGCTGATCCGCGAGTACACGCGCGAGGCGGGCCTGCGCAACCTCGAGCGCGAGATCGCCAGCATCATCCGCAAGGTCGCGCGCAAGCGCGCGGAGGGCGAGCTCGAGACGGTCGCCGTGCACGCCCGGAGAAGGTCGAGGAGTTCCTGGGCGCGCCCGTACTTCATGCGCGAGGAGATGGAGCGAGCGCACGCTGATCCCCGGCGTCGCCATCGGCCTGTCGCTGGACGGCCGCCGGCGGCGAGGTGCTCTACATCGAGGCCACGCAGATGTGGGGCCAGAAGGGCCTCACCCTCACCGGCCAGCTCGGCGACGTCATGAAGGAGAGCGGCCCAGGCCGCGCTGTCGTGGGTGCGCGCCCACGCGCGCGCAGCTCGGGCATCGAGGAGTCGTTCTTCGAGCGCGTGGACCTGCACCTGCACGTCCCCGAGGGCGCCATCCCGAAGGACGGCCCGTCCGGCCGGGCATCACGCTGGTGACGGCGCTCGTCTCGCTGCTCACCGGGCGGCCCCGTGCGGCCGCGCGGTGGCCATGACCGGCGAGATGACGCTCTCCGGCCGCGTGCTGCCCGTGGGCGGCATCAAGGAGAAGGTCCTGGCCGCCCACCGCATGGGCATCAAGGAAGTCATCCTGCCGAAGCGCAACGAGAAGGCGGTCAAGGAGGACATCCCGGAGAACGTGCGGACGGACCTGAAGATCCACCTGGTCTCGTCGATCGAGGAGGTTCCTCGGAGCTGGCCCTGACCGCGGGCGATCCCTACGAGATGCGGCGCGGATCACCAGCGCTGGCAGCTGAGACTCAGCAATTAGATAGGCGCTTCGCTGGCCGTCATTCCGGGGCTCCTCCGGGGTGGCGGTCTTCGTGTTTTCGGGCGGCGCGCGGCGGGCCCAGGTGTCGACCGGCGATCCCGATGCGCCGAGCATCAGGACGATGCAGTCCCAGCCCGCGGAACAGGCGATCGATCCGCATCGCGCCGCCGGGCGCCACGTCCAGAGCCAGCAGGACGCGGCCAGGGGCGGCCAGCCATACGATGGCCACGCGCCACTCGTCCGGCGTCGCCGAGACCAGCGAGGGCAGGTAGGTCGCGATCGGCCGCTCCCCCGAGAGCGCAGCCCACAGGCGCGTGGGACGGTCGCCCGCGGTTGAGCAGGAGCAGGGCGGCCGGACGGATGGTCATTCCGATCGTGCGTCACGCGACCTGAGCTGCCGCCAGCAGCCCAGCGCCAGCAGGCGAGCCCGGCGCGCGAGATCGGCGACCCGCAGGCGGCCGAGGCCAGAGCCAGGACGGGAACCAGCGGGCACCAGGTAGCGCGCGGGCGGACACTGCCTCGCCCCACCACATCCGCGCACGGCGACCGGCGCGCACCACGGCAGCGCTGGCGAGAGCGCCATTCACGCCCGCCGTCGCGCACGAGACCGGGCCGCCCCGGCCAGGGCGACGAGGAATGACCGAGCGGCGTAGGCAGCAGAAGCCCGAACGAGCGATCACGAGTGCGAGTCCCCATCAGCGGCCGCGCAGGGGCGAGCCGTCCGCGCTCACCGGTGGCACGCCGCCAGTAGATCGCGAGGGGTGAGGCGACCCTGAAGATCGTACGTGGTAATAGGCGAGGAACAGCGAGGCCTAGTGACCAGGCCACGGCGAAGAACGCCCCGCGCCCGCCCGCGGAGCCGCACGGCCGCGATCACGGGCCAGCGCGCACCGCCGCCGGCAGCATCTTCGAGGTGCAGCCACGGAGCCGCGCCCGCGAGCAGGCCGCGGCCGCCGGCGCCCCGCGCCCGGGTCCCGCGAGCACCAGGCGACAGTGAGCGGCGAGGCGCGAGGCGGACGGCACCTCCAGGTGGAGATCTCGAAGGCGTGGGAACGCGACGGGCGGAGAGAGCGCGCGACGGCCCAGGCGAGGAGCGCGGCCTCGATGCGTCCGCCCCGTAGCCGCCGCGCGCCGCGCCACACTCCAGCGAGAGGGCGGCCGCGGCCAGCGCCAGCGCGATCGACGCACAGGGGCCCGGCCGCCCAGCGCGTACGAAGCGGCGCCAGCAGGAGCGGAGCGCCCGGGCTGTGTGCGCGGGCACAGTCGCCCGTCCGCTCGGGGCGCGGCGTGGTAGCGGCACGATCGCGGCCCGGCGTGTATTCGCGCTCAGTCTCCCGCGCTGTGGCGAGGTGTCGCGAAGGTCGAGGTCGCGCCCCCGCCAGAGGCTCTGGGCCATCGGCAGGTAGTGGGGCTTCGTCCCCCGAGACGCGCAGCCGCAGCGTGTACGACAGCCCGACGACCATCAGGAACAGCCAGGCCAGGCCGAAGAGCACGCGCGGCGCAGCCTGGGATCCGCCGCGCCAACGGCAGCAGGGCGGCGGCCAGGGCTCAGAGCACGACGGCCAGAGCCAGGAGCACAATCGGCGGGCCTGCGCAGGCACCCGAGCACTGGGAGGATGCGCAACGCACGCGGGCACGCAGACAGGGCCAGCTGACCGCCGCCCCCAGGCCAGCGTGGTGAAAGGATCGCACCGCTCCGCGGGTCGGGATTGACGGGCGGGAGCGCCATCGGTCATCATCTTTCGTCCATGCTTGTGCCCGAAGTGCGCGGGGAGAATCCCGGACGCTCACCGGCTGCGGGCACTGTGGAGCGCAGCCTCTCCGTCGCCGTGCTCGAAGTCGTGCGCGGCAACGCTCCGAGGAAGATCCACTTCCTGAGGCCGCGCACCTACACCGTCGGCCGCGCCCGCTACAACGACGTCAGCCTGACCGAGCCGTCGATCTCGAAGTAACCACGCCCGCATCCTGCACGAGGACGGGCGCTTTCGTGATCGAGGACCAGGGCAGCCCCACGGCGTGCTACGTCAACTCGGCGCGCGTGCAGAGGAGCCGCGCTCGCGCCGGGGGCGCAGGTCCAGCTCGGCAACGTCACGCCGAAGTTCTCGCCCATCGCGGCGTGACGGCGCCACCGAGCAGATCGCGGAGCTGCCCTGGATCGAGCAGCAGCAGCTCCTCCTCTCCTCGTCCAGACCCTCAACTCCACTCCTCGTCCTGAGCCAGGTCCTCGGAGCAGGTGCTCGACGCGAGTCATGCGCATCACGCCGGGCCGAGCGCGGCGTTCCTGCTGCTCGTGGAGCGGCGCTGCGGACGCGCGCGGTCATCCGGCTGGTGGCCGGGCTGCGTGCCTGCGGGCGGCGCCGCAGCGGCGGCTCCCCGTCGCCGCAGGAGATGACCGGCCTCTCCACCTCGGTCGTGCGGCGCGCGCATGGAGACGGGGAGACCGTGCGCCACCGGTGAACGCGGTGGCCGACCCCGCCTCGATCGGGCCAGGCCCAGAGCGTCGGTGCCTCATGGACCTGCGCACGATCGTCTGCATCCCGCCTGCGGCTCGCGCGCGAGCGGACGCGTCAGGCGCGCCCCCGCTCCGTGGGGGCGCTCTACGTCGACAACCAGGAGACCTCCGCCCCCTTCAGCGCGGAGAGCCTCAAGACGGCGGAGGCGCTGGCCCGCCACGCCGCCCTCGCCATCGAGAACGCCCTGCTCTTCGAGCGCGAGCAGCGGACGATCGAGGAGCTGCGCACGGCCCAGACGCAGCTCCTGCAGTCCGAGAAGCTCGCCACCATCGGGCAGATGGCGGCCGGGATCGCGCACGAGCTGAACACGCCGCTCACCTACATCATGGGCAACCTGGAGCTGCTGCAGGCGCACCCGCCAGCCAGCGCGGGCCAGAAGGAGATGCTCGGTCGCACCGAGTGGGCGCGGAGCGCATCAAGAGCCTCGGCCCAGCGCCTGCTCGCCTTCAGCCGGGCCCGCCCAGGAGGAGCCGGTCGAGATCGCCGTCAACGAGGTCGTCGAGCGCAGCCTGGAGCTGTGCCACTACCAGATCCTCAAGGGCGGCGTGCAGCTCCGCAGGGAGTCTGCAGCCTGCCTGCCGTCGGTGAGGGCGTCGTCGAACCAGCTTCGAGACGGCTCCTCATCAACCTCGTGGTCAACGCCGTGCATGCCATGGAGGGCGGCGGGACGCTGCAGGTCGCGACGGCCCCCCGCGACGGGCACGTCGAGATCGCGGTCGTCGACACCGGCCCAGGGCATCCCGTCGAGATCCAGCCCACCATGTTCGAGCCGTTCTTCACGACGAAGCCCGAGGGCAAGGGGACCGGCCTCGGCGCTGTCGACCGTCCTCATGATCGTCGAGCGCCACAAGGGACGCATCGAGTTCACCAGCGCGCCGGGCGGTACGACCTTCCGTCATAACGTTACCCATTTAGTTGTAGGGGGCGCGCCTCGCCTGTTGGATGCGCCCCCCTACGCGCTGCGCGCTACCCCCATGCCGCTCGTCGCGGAGTGAATCCGCTCCTCGCTGCTTGTGGTTGTGGCTGTTGTAGTTTCGTCATACGCGAACTCGTGGGCAAGCGGCCACATGCGACGGCGACGAAGCGGCGTGGAATCGGGGACTTTCGCGCGGCGGATGCTGGCATGCCGCGTGCTTAGACACGGAGCGGAGAAACGGTGCTCACGTCAGAGGGATGCTGCTCGCGGGAGGCTGGGTAGCGGCAGTCGCGTTCGCGCTCGTCGCCGCGTCGGGTCACGGCTGGCGTCCGCCGCATCCCAGATCCTGCTCGCCGCCGGAGCCGTCATCGCACTGATGCTGCCTGGGGCAGCCGCCGCGACTGAGGAGAGATGAACCGCCTGAAGATCGTCGCCATCGTCTGTCGTGAAGACCCTCCTCGCCGTCGGCATCCGCCTGGCTGATGGTCCCCGACCTGGCCTCAGCGCGCCATGACCAAGGCGCGGGGACACCTGGACGCGCCGTCCCCGGCTCGTCCCCTGACCCGGCCCTCCCTCAGGCTCCCAGCTCGTCGATGCGCCCGGTCTCCGGCCACGCGCGGCGGCCGCCGACGCGCAGGCGGCCATGCGGCCGCGTCCAGGCGCGCGAAGCGCGGGTCCCGGCCGTGGCCCTGGACCGAACCGCGCGTAGATCTGCTGCGCGATGACCGCCACCTTGAAGAGGCCGAACGCGTAGTAGAACGGCAGCCGGGACAGGTCCCGCCCCGTCGCGCGCGGGCATAGCGCCCGGCGACCTCCGGCGGCGCAGGCCTGCCGGGCTGGAGGTGACGTCGACGAAGCCCGCGGCGCGCAGCGCGGGCGGATCGTCCGGGTCCACCCAATAGGCCGAGCGTGGTCCCCAGATCCATCAGGGGTCGCCCGACCGTCGCCATCTCCCAGTCGAGGACCGCCACCACGCGGTCGAGGCCGGGCGGGATCGAGGACGACGTTGTCGTGCTTGAAGTCGTTGTGGATCAGGGCCGGCCGCCGGCCGGCGGCTGGTGCGCCGCAAGCCAGGGCGCCACACTGCTCCATGGCGGGGACGTCACCGGTGCGCGCGGCCTGGTAGCGGGAACCGTCCAGCCCTTCACCTGCCGCTCGACGTATCCCCTGCCGCGCGTGGCCGAGCTCGGCCAGCCCGGCCGGCGGTAGATCGATGCGCGTGCAGCTCCGCCAGCGCGTCCACGAGCGCTTCGGAGATGGCCCGGCGCTCGTCCGCGCCCAGCGCCTCCACGGCCGTGCCCCGCGCAGGATCACGCCGCGGACCCGCCCATGAGATAGAACGGCGCCCCCAGGAACGGAAGCGGTCCTCGCAGTACGAGAGCGGGCGCGCGCGACTTCGCGTAGACGGGGGCGAGGGCGTGACAGGATGCGGTGCTCGCGGCCCATGTGCGCGCGCTCTTGATGGCGGCGCCGGGGGCGGGCGGCGCAGCACGAGCTCGCGGCCGCCTTTCACCACGAGGGCGTAGGTGAGGTCTCGAGAACCCGCGCGGGGGAACTGCTCGATGGTCAGCGCGCCCGCCAGCTCGGGGAGCGCGCGGAGAGATAGCCGTCCAGGGCGAGGCGCGTCGATCTCCTCGCCGGGCCGGATCGCGCGCGCGCCGGTCGACTGACGAGGCGGCGTGATCGCCGCCGCCCTCCATCAGATCTCCACGTCCACGCCGTAGGCCCGCAGGACGATGCCGGGCCAGCGCGGACTTGTGGACCTCGTCGGGCCCGTCGTAGATGCGCGCCGCGCGCTCGTGGCGGTACCGGAAGCGACAGGATGGTGTCGTCGGTGAGCCCAGCGCGCCGTGGACCTGCACCGCGCGGTCCAGCACGCGGTCCAGGACCCCGGCCACGAAGAACTTCGATGACGCGAGATGTCTCGCTCCGGGCCGCCTTCGCCCCCTCCGCGCGTCGATCCGGCGCCGCCGTCCGGAGGACGAGCAGGCGCGCGGCGTCGATCTCCGCGCGGCTGTCCGCGATCGCGTGCCGCACGGCCTGCTTGCTGGCCGCAGGCGGACGCCCAGGGCCAGCCTCGCGCCGCGCACGCGCGCTGCGGTGGTCATGTGGGAGGGCGCGCTCGCACACGCCGACCCAGCGGCAGGCAATGGTGGATGCGCCCGGGACCCAGCCGCTGCTGGCCAGCGCGAAGCCCTGCGCCGGCGGCGCCCGATGCGGTGCCGACGCGCGTACACGCGGCAGCCTTCGAAGCGCGACCTCGGCGTGGCTGAAGTGCCCTGACCCGGCTTGCCCATGACGGGGAGATGGCTGCGGACGAGGCGGAAGCCGGGCGTGTCCGTGGGCACCAGGAACAGGCTGGCGCGGGCGTGCGGGCGGCCTGGCGCCGTCACCGCCATCACGATCGCGAAGGCCGCGCCGTCGGCCCCGGACGTGAACCACTTGCGCCCGTCGATGACGTGGTCGCTCTCCGTCCGCCCGTGCGCGTCGTCCCCAGCGCAGACCGGGTTCGAGCCGGCGCGGTCGGGCTCCGTCATCGCGAAGCAGCTCCGGACGGACCCGGCGGCCAGCGGGCGCAGGAACCGCCCCTTCTGCTCCGCGCTCCCGTGATGAGCAGCAGCTCCATGTTGCCGACGTCCGGGGCCTGGCAGTTGAAGACGTAGTGGCCCAGGGGCGACCAGCCCAGCTCCTCGCTGGAGCCGCCCGAACACGGCCAGGGACAGGCCGGCCTCCCGTAGGCTGCGGGCAGATGCGGGCGAGCAGGCCTCCTGCGCACACGCTCACGCAGGGCGCCCAGACGGGGAGCGATGGCGCCGATGCCGCCGGCCAGGAAGTCGGGCTCGAGGAGCACGACGCTCGCGGACGATCGCGCGCGGACGCGATGGATGATGTCCGAGGCGGTCCCGAGCCATCAGCGGCCCGAGAGCGGCGGTGCCGCAAATGCCGCGTCCGTCGGCCGCAGGGGGCGGTCGAGCCAGAGCGGCCGCCGCAAACCGCCGGGCCCGGGCGACCTGGCCGCGCCCGGGCCAGCCACTCGCGGTAGACGGCCATCGACCGGCTCGTGTCCACGTACACGTCGCCGTAGCGGTCCCCGCCGGGGCGCGCGCGACCGTCACCTTCTGGTGCCAGCAGTGCATCCCCGACAGCGGGGTCCGGATGCACGGGGAAGGCGAGGTTCTGATGCACTCCGCCGTCGCTCCAGAAGATGCGGCAGGAATCCGGATCGTCGCTCGGGAACGGTCCGATCGCCCTGACCTGCGCGCAGGAGCCAGTCGTCCTCGTGCGGCGCTCAGGCGCACCGCGGCCGTCGACCAGCGGCTGCCCTCGCCGTCGCGCAGCCGCCAGCGCCCCAGGTGGTGCGAGCAGGCCACCACTCCGGGCGCGATCGACTCCGTCACCCACGCATGGTTCACGAAGTGGCCGATCTCGGTCGTGACCCGGACGAGGTCGCCGGTCGCGATGCCCAGCCGCTCCGCGTCGCTCGGTGTGGATCCAGAGCGGGTTGCGGTGCGAGATCTCGTTCAGGTACTTCGCGTTGCCGCTGCGCGTGTGGATGAGCGTGGGCAGGCGGAAGGTCGGCGGCAGGAGCATCTCGCCCCTGCGCGGCGTCCAGTGCCGTCGCGATGGACGTGGCTGCGGATGTAGCCGGGGAGCGCCTCCTCGCGGCCAGCCCCATTCCTCGAGCGTGCGCGAGTAGAATCTCGAGGCGCGCGCGACGGCGTCGGGAAGCCGGCCACCACCTCTCCGTCGACCTCGAGGCCCACCGGCCTTGCCTCCGACGTCGACGCCGCCCCGTGACGGGATCCGCGCCGCGCGTCCTGCCGGGCACGGTCCACCGGCCTTGCGCATGTGCTCGCGGACGTCGCCTCGATCAGGAATGCGCCGTAGCGCCGCATGAACTCGAGCGGCGTCAGCCCCTCGCGCGCGCGGCCTCCGGGCAGCCCGGGCACCGCGTTCTCGAAGATCCAGCGGTAGTACTCCGTCGACGGTCAGCTTCTCGCCCGGGCGGTAGGGCGACTCGAACCAGCGCCGGATGCCCAGCGCGCCGTCGGGGTCGATGCGCCAGCGACAGCTCGATCCAGAACTCGTCCTCTTCCCAGACCTCGCCCGGGTTCGTCTCGTAGGTGAAGCGGAACGTCTCGCCCCGCCGCTCGCGCGCGGCGCGCAGCGACGGGCTGGCGGAAGCTGACCCAGCGGCCGGAATGCGTCTCCTGGCTCTGGATGTCGTGGCGCTCGCCGGCGTGGCCCATGGGCAGGACGTAGTCCGCGAAGACGGCCGTCTCGCTCCAGGTCGGGGTGAGGGCGGCGTGCAGGCCCACCAGCGCCTCGTCCTTGAGGACGTCCATCCACATCATGCCCGTCCGGGTTCGTCCAGACGGGGTTGTAGACGCGCGTGAAGTACGTGTCGAGCTCGCCGCGGCCCTCCTTGAGGAAGTGCGGGAGGAGGAAGGACATCTCGTAGTGGCTGAGCGGCCACTCCTTGCGGGAAGAGCAGGTCGTTCCACTGCTTCTGCGCCGGGCGGCTCCTCCCAGAAGACCGGCTTGTACTTGTTCCAGGCGCTCGGGCGACGTGCCGCCCGGCGTGCCGACGCTGCGCGGTGAGGACGGTCAGGAGCTGCAGCGCGCGCGCGACCTGCCAGCCGCCGAGGTTGCCGCTGGCCGCTGCCGCGCCACACGTGCGAAGCGAAGGCCCCGCGGGCGGCGCCGATGAGCCGGGCCACCTCGACGATCGTCTGCCGCGCCACGCCGCTCTCCGCCTCCGCGAACTCGGGCGTGAACTCGCGGTAGTCGCTCCTTCAGCGCGGTCACGAAGCGCGCGAAGCGCGGCTCCTCGCCGCGGCGGCGGTCGAGTCATGTACTGGCGCCAGTTCGTCCAGCGCTCCGAGGTAGGCGAGGTCGGCCAGGCCCTCGTCCAGGATGACCCGCGCCATGGCCAGCAGCACCGCCGGCCTCGCTGCCCGGGTAGGTCGGCAGCCAGAAGTCGGCCGCGGACGCGGTGTTGCAGAGGCGGGGTCCATCACCGCCAGCTTCGCCCCCGCCAGCTTGCCCTCGATGATGCGCTGGGCGTGGGGGTTGAAGTAGTGGCCGGCCTCCAGGTGGGAGGAGAGCAGGAGGATGAAGCGGGCGCGGGCGTGGTCGGGGCTCGGCCGGTCGTAGCCGCACCACAGGGCGTAGCCGAGCCGGGCCGAGGCCGAGCACGACGTTGGTGTGGAGTTGCGGCCGTCGATGCCCCAGGCCTTGAGCACGCGGTCCATCGCCCGCTCGTGGCCGGGACGGCCCACGTGGTACATCACCTCGTTGCGCCGGCCCTCCAGGAAGGCCTTGCGGATGCGTCCGCCGATCGTCGTCGAGCACCTGGTCCCAGCTCACGCGCTGCCACTTGCCTCGCCCCGGCGCGCCCGCGCGCCGCAGCGGGTAGAGGATGCGCTCGGGGTCGTGGATCTGGTTGATGGTGGCGGGGCCCTTCGCGCAGTTGCGGCCGCGCGAGGCGGGATGCAGCGGGTTGCCCTCGAACTTGCGCACCCGCATGGTCTCGCTGGTCGACGAAGGCGAGCAGGCCGCAGGCCGCCTCGCAGTTGAAGCAGATCGTGGGCACGAGCATGTAGCGGCGCTCGACCGCGGCGCGGCCACTGCTTCGACGTCGTACTCGCGCCAGTCGTCCCAGCTGCTCCGGCGGGCGGATAGGGCTGAAGCCCGGAGCCCGGCGAGCAGGCGCGTCGATCGTCATGCGAGGGGGATCCGCTGGGGCGCCTGCACGTAGAGGTGCTCCCACGACGACGAGGCCGGAGAGGGCCGAGGGCCGCCGGCCAGCAGCCGTCAGGCCCGAGCGCCCCAGAGGAGCGACCAGGGGCAGCAGGTGGCCGACGGACGAGCACGCCGCTCGAGAAGCGCACGTCGTCCTGGATCAGGCGGGCGGCGCGGCGGCCGTCCTCGGTCGGCGTGGCTGGCCCCAGCACCTCGCCGCGCGACGAGGAGGCCGTTCGAGCGGCAGCAGCAAGCAGCAGCCAGACGGCGCGAACGAGCGCGCGCCCGCCGTCAGCGCCTGTACGATCAGGTGCGGGCCCAGCAGGAGCGCGACTGCCACGAGGTCGCGGCCCTTGGCCTGCGCCGAACAGGAACGCCGTGTAGAGGCGCGGTGCGCGGCGGCGAGGAGCGACGGCGATCAGCCGTCAGCGATCGGGGGCACCGAGCGGCGCCGAGGCCGAGGAGGAGGACGCATGGCCGAGCAGCGCGCCGTAGGCGGCGATCACGTAGGAGCCGCGCGTCAGCCAGCGACCGCCACTGCGGCCGCGTCAGGGTCCAGAGGAACCGCGCGGGGCTGGCGCAGGTCCCACGACGAGCAGGCGCGCCCGTGGTGGCCGAGCGACGAGCAGCGCCATCAGCAGCGCGCCGTTGGGCACAGGGCTCGCGCCACCGGCAGGCCAGCGACGACGAGCGGCCGGCACGAGGAACGCGCCCGGCGGCCAGCGACTTCGTCCAGAGGTAGGCCGAGACCTTCCATCCCCACGAGTTCGCGGTGCTGCTCGCGCACGCCGTAGGTGCGCGCGGGCGCGCCCGCGGCATCGGCGCTGGAGGCCATCGCGGCGAGTGCCGCGCGCCTGCGGCGCCTGCGCCCACATGTAGTCGCGAGGCCGGAGGCGCGGCCGCGGGCACGAGCGAGGCCGCGTCCGCCGTCGATGTAGAACACCTTCGGCCGCGTGCCCTTCTCGGGCTTGCGCACCTGAAGGGGATAGCGGCCGCGACAGCTGCGCGATGCGGCTCGACGGGGTCGTCGAGGTCGCCCGCCACGATGGCCTGGGTCGGGCACACCGTGACGCAGGGCGGCTCCAGCCCGACCTCGACCTTGTGCGCGCAGAAGCTGCACTTGGCCGCGCGTCTCCGTCTGCGGGGTCGATGTAGAGGGCGTCGTAGGGACAGCCCCTGCATGCAGGCCTTGCAGCCGATGCAGCGCCTCGCCGTCGAAGTCCACGATCCCGTCGCGGCCGCCGGAAGAGCGCGGTGGTCGGACAGATCTCGATGCACGGCGCATCCTCGCAGTGGTTGCAGCGCGTGACCTGGAAGGTGCGGCGCGTGTCGGGGAACGTCCCCTTCTCGACGTATTTGACCCAGGTGCGGGCGACGCCCAGCGGCACCTCGTGCTCGGCCTTGCACGCCACCGAGCACGCGTGGCAGCCGATGCAGCGCCGGTTGTCGATCAGGAAGCCGTAGTTCAAACCGCGAGTCATATCTGGAAAGCAGGCGGACGCGGTCTCCCGCCACTGCGGATAGGATCGTGGCCGATTGATCACCGAACGGGCCGAAGGGCCGCCGACCGGCATCGCCGGCTCTCTCCGTCTTGTGCGCTGCTGGCCCTGGCCGGCCGTGCTGCTGCATGCGGTGGCGCGTTTCGCGCTGAAGGTCTTCCTCTACCTGCGCTCGCCCCACAGCCGTGACTACGGCGAGGGCTGGCATCCTGCCATGGTGCAGCTCCCTGGACGAACGCGGGACGTATTTCATGGACTCCTCACGACTACCCGTACGTCCACCTCAACTACCCGCCCCTGTCTCCCCAGTGCTCGTCTGGCCCTTCCAGCACTGGCTCGGCCCGACGCTCTGGGTCCCGCGGCCTCCTCCGTCGCTGTCCACCCTGGCCGTCGTCGCCGCGGTCTACGGGATCGCGCGTGCTCTCGGCCATGCCCGCGGATGGGCGGCGGCGCTGGCGGGCCTGGCCCTGTGCCCCTGGTTCCCGTCCAGACGTGGTCCGCTCGCCCGCGTGGACATGCTGCTGGCCATCGCGCTCTCCGCCGCCGGGATCCTCGCCTTCCTCGCGCGGGGCGCGCCTCGGGATCGTCTTCGCGCTCTTCTGGCTCGCGTTCTTCACCAAGCAGAACGCCCTGCTCGCGCCCGCGGCCGTGCTGGTCTCGATCGCTCTGGCCGGGCCCCCTGCGGCGATTTGCGGCCGCCCTGGCCGGCTTCGTCGTGCCCTGGCCGGCCTGATCGGCCTGCTCGTCTTCGCCACCCACGGCGAGGCCTACCGTCACCTCGTCACCTACACGGCCGCCGGCGGGTTCGAGTGGTCGCGGCTCGGCGACGGCTACGGTGCGCTGGCGCGGATCGCGTGGCCGGCGCTGCTGGCCGTCGTGCTCCTGCTCGCGCGCCATCCCCGTGGCCCGGTCCACGGCCCCGCCGTGCCCGATCTTGCTCTACTGGCTGCCTCACGCGCTCGCCGGGCTTGCCGTCACGAGCGCGAAGGAGGGCGCGGTCCAGAACTACTACGTCGAGCCCTGGGGTCGCGACCGTCCTGGCTCCTGGCCGCGGTCCTGCCCCCTCCTACCGCAGCGTCGGCACCCGTTCACGGATGGCGGTCCTGATCCTCGCCGCCGCCGTCGCGCACTACACGGACAACTGGGCGCACCTGCTGCCGCGGGCGATCACCTACCCCGGATCGGGACGCGGGCTTCCGCCGCCTGTGGGAAGTGGTCCGTGAGACCGACGGGCCGATCTCTCCGAGAACCTGGCCGTGCTCGTCCTCGAACCGGAAAGCCGGTGCGTGGTCGAGCCCTTCGGGCTCCTGACCCTCAGCCGCGCGGGCTACTTCCGCACGCGCGCCGGTCGTGCGGGACTGCGAGAACGGCGTCTTCGAGATCGTCGTCGTGGAGGGCCTGTTGGAGAGCGTGCCCAGCCTGCGCGAGTGTCTCGCCGGCCATTACCGCGTGGCGGAAGAGCCGCCGCCCTACCAGACTGCGTTGCGGCTGGCCCGCTAGCAGCTACTCGGCGACGACGAGGCGGCCGCGCTCGGTCCTCGGCGGCGGCGCCGGTTTCGAGGCAGCAGTAGTAGGGGAACGTCCCCGCCTTGTCCGGGGTGAGATCGCACGGCCGTGGTGCGGCCGGGGACGATGCGCTTCTCGATCCGAAAGGCGTCCAGGGCGAAACAGTGCTCCTGGTCCTCGCTGGTGACGCGCAGGTGGATGGCCTCGCCCTTGCGGGCGTGGATCACGCTGGGCACGAAGCCCGACCGGGACACGGCCACGTCCTGGGGCTGGTCCGGCGGGGGCCAGGCCGGCCCCGTTACTGGCCGGCCTGAATCCCGCGAACAGCAGCGACGTCAGACAGAGCACTGAGCAGCCACCCCCGCGAGGGAGCGCGTGGGGACGGCCGTCACCTCGGACGGCCGCGCCCGATCGCGTCCGCCGCGGTCGCCGCCACGGCCGCGGTCACGATCGCCGCGCGGACGATCGCGGTGGACTGTCGTGCGACCCGCGATCAGAGCACGCGCCCGCCGGCTCGCGGCTCGCCCGGTCCGCCCGATCCGGTCTCCGGCTTCCCCACCCTCGAGCAATGCCTTGCGCGAGAGACGGATCTTCCCGGAGGGATCGATGTTGACGACCTTGACGAGGATCTGGTCGCCTTCCTTCACCTCGCTGCGGACGTCCTGCACGCGGTGGTGCGCCATCTCGCGAGACGTGCAGCAGGCCGTCCGTGCCGGGCAGGATCTCCACGAACGCGCCGAAGTCGCACCACGCGCACGACCTTGCCCAGGTAGGTCTTGTTGAGCTCGGCGGTGGCGGTGAGCTCCTCGATGATGGCGATCGGCCTTGCGCGCGGCCGCCTCGTCCACGGAGGCGATCGACACGCGCCCGTCGTCCTCCGACGTCGATCTTGCAGCCGGTGCGCTCCACGATCGAGCGGATCATCTTGCCGCCCGGCCCGATGATGTCGCGGATCTTGTCCACCGGGACCTTGATCGTGAGGATGCGCGGGGCGTACGAGCTGATGCTGGCGCCGCGGCCTCGGGCAGCGCCTCCAGCCATCTTGTCCAGGATGTGGATGCGGCCGGCGCGCGCCTGCTCCAGCGCCCGCGCCAGGATCTGCGGAGTCGATGCCGCCGATCTTGATGTCCATCTGCAGGGCGGTGATGCCGTTGCGGCGTGCCCGCGACCTTGAAGTCCATGTCGCCGTAGTGGTCCTCGACGCCGGCGATGTCGGTCAGAGATCGGCGTACTTGTCGCCTTCCTTGACCAGGCCCATGGCCACGCCCGCCACGGGGCCTTCAGGGGCACGCCCGGCGTCCAGCAGGGCCAGGGTGCCGCCGCAGATCGAGGCCATGGAGCGAGGAGCCGTTCGACTCCAGGATGTCGGACACGATGCGGATCGGTGTAGGGGAACTCGTCCTCGTCGGGCAGCATCTCGCGCAGCGACGCGCTCGGCCAGCGCGCCGTGCCCGATCTCGCGGCGGCCGGGGCCGCGCAGGAACTTCACCTCGCCCACCGAGAAGGGCGGGAAGTTGTAGTGGAGCATGAAGCGCTTCTTGTGGTCCGGCTCCTGCACGGTGTCGATGATCTGCATGTCCTCGGAGGTGCCGAGGGTCACCGTCACCAGGGCCTGCGTCTCACCGCGCGTGAAGAGCGCCGAGCCGTGGGTGCGGGGCAGGACGCCGACCTCGCCCGTGATGGTCCGGACCTCGTCGAAGCGCGCGGCCGTCGTGGCGATGGTTGTTCTCCAGGATCTCGCGCGCGCGATCTTCTCGCGGAGGCCTTCGTAGACGGGCCCGACGACCGCGCGCGCTTCTCCGGCTCCGTCTCCGGGATGCGGGCCATGAACGCCGTCTTCACGGCCTTCATCGCCGGGCGTAGGACTCGATCTTGCCCGTCACCTGCATGGCCTGCGAGCAGCGGCCCGCTGCATCTCCTGCTCGGCCCAGGTCACGAATCCGGGTCGAGCGTCTTCGAGTGAACGTCCACTTCTGCTTGCCGGCCTTGCTGCTGCAGCTCGCGCTGCATGGCCACGATCTTCTTGATGGCATCGTGGCCTTCGGTGGTCAGGGCCTCGACCATCTCGTCTTCGGTGATCTCGGCCGCGCCCGCTTCCACCATCACGATGGCGTCGTCGGTGCCGGCGACGAGCAGGTTCAGCTTGCTCTGGTGCGCAGCTCGGTGGAGGTCGGGTTGACCACGACACTGCGCCGTCCCAGTAGCCGACGCGCACGGCCGCCGACGGGCTTCGTGAACGGGATCTCGGAGAGGAGAGAGCGCCGTGCTGGCGCCCGGTGATGGCCGAGGCGTGTCGGAGTCGTTCTCGAGGTCGGCGGAGAGGAGGAGGCCGATGACCTGGGTCTCGTTGTTGTAGCCCTCCGGGAAGAGCGGCCGCAGCGGGCGGTCGATCATCCGCGAGGTCAGGATCTTCCTTCTCGTTCGGCCGGCCCTCGCGCTTGAAGAACCCGCCCGGGATCTTGCCCGCGGCGTAGGTGTTCTCGCGGTAGTCGACGGTGAGGGCAGGAAGTCGACCCCGCCTTCGCGTCACGCTGGCGTTCGCGGTCGCGCCAGCACGACGGTGTCGCCCGAGCCGCACCACCACCGCGCCGTCCGACTGCTTGGCCATCCGCCCCGTCTCGAACGAGAGGTGTAGCGGCCGAGGGGCATTTCCACACGATGCATCGTCATATCTCTCTTTCTCCCGCTCCGCGCGGGGCCTCCCCTTGGAGGACCCGCTTAGTGATGGCGAACGTGAGCGAAGGCCGGGCGCCTTGGTGGGCGTCCGCGACTCACGTTCTCGTGCCGTGTTTGCGTGTTTGAGGTGGGGTCCGGGTCTGTGCCGCGACTGTCTTACTTGCGAAGGCCGAGCTTGTCGACGATCCCGCGGTACCGCTTCACGTCCTTGGTCTTCAGGTAGTCGAGCAGCCGCCGGCGCTGTCCGACCAGCATCATGAGTCCGCGCCGCGAATGATGGTCCTTGGCGTGGGCCTTGAAGTGCTCCGTCAAATAGCCGATCCGTTCGCTGAGGATCGCGATCTGGACCTCAGGCGAGCCCGTATCCGACCCAGCGGGTCTGATGGCCCTGGATGATCGTCGTCTTCTGCACCTTGCTGAGCGTCACCCGACTTACCTCCCTATCTCGTTTTCAACAAGCGCCCATCGTAACACAGCGCACTTTTCCCTGTAAACCCTGGAATCGTGCCAGTTTGGGGGCGCGCCGGGTGGCTTGACAGCCCGCCCTCGCGTCGCCGATGATCGCGCGGCGCCGCCGTCCGCATAATCGGCACGCCTTCAGCATGTTAGCAGCCACAGCCCGGTATGCGGCCTTCCTGCTGATCGCGCTCGTGGGGCCGGGTCTCGGACTCCAGAGATGGGCCGGAGTGGCGGTCGATCCCGCGCTCGTGCTGCCGCTCGGGATTGCCTTCGGCCGCGGGCGCGTATTGGCTTTCGCTCGTGACCGGCCTCGTCTGGCTCTTCCCCGTCGCCGTGCTGCTGGCCAGCGCGGCGCTCGCCTGGCGAGGTCTCGGCGCGGCGGCGCCCGGACCGTCGCTGCGCGGGGCGATCGCACCCGGGCTGGCCCTCGTCGCCCTCCTGGCCGTGACCCAGTACCCGTGGAACCGCGTGGCCGGCTCCGGCGAGTTCCTGCTCGACCCGCTCGTCGCCTACGACACCGCCTTCCACGTGGGCCTCGTCCGCGAGCTGACCATGGGCTATCCGCCGCAGGTGCCGGGCGTCTCCGGATTCCCTGCTCGGCTATCACCTGGGCACGGACCTCGTCCGCGCGGCCGCGCTGCGCTGGGCGGCGATCGACCCCTACGACTCCGTCTCGCGATTCGACGTGCACCGTGTTCGCGATCGCGCTGCTCCTCGCCGTGCGCGCGCGCGGCCGCGCGGCTCGGCTTGTCGCCCGCGCGGCGTGGCCCTCGCGGGCTGGACGCCTGGTGGCCACCGATTTCTCGTTCGCGTTCGCCCTGAATCGCGCAGGCCCACTGGTGGACGGACCTGCTGCGCGGGAACCTGCTCCTCTCGCTGGCCCTCGCGAACCCGGTCGTGCCGGCCCTGGCCCTGGCTCTGGGCGCGCTCGATCGCGTTGTCGCGGAGCCGACGGACGGCGAGGGCCGCGGCTGGTCGGCGGTCGCCGCGGCCCTGGCCGTCGCCGTGCCGTTCTTCAAGGTGTTCCTGGGCGCGCATCTGGCGCTGGGCCTCGCTGGTGGCGCTTGCGCGGCACGCGGCGGCGGCGCAGGTGGCCGTCGCCTGCGCGCTCGTGTCTGATCGCGACGCTCGCCCTCGCGATGGGCCAGGGCGGGCACACGGTCGCGGTGACGGTGGCCCCGCTGGACCTCGTCCGCATCTCGCGCGAGAGCCTCGGTCTGGTGCCGTTGCACGGCGTGCGGCTCGCCGGCTTCGCCGTCTTGTGGATCGCGGCCTCCCTGGGCCTGCGCCTGCTTCGGCCTGCCCGCCGCCGTCGCGCGCGCTACGCGCGTCGGGACGTGATCGGCCCCGTCCTGGCCGCGATGGCGCTGGCGCGCCTGGCCGCTGGGTCTGCCTCTTCCGCGTCTCCGCGCCCGAGATGCTCGAGGGACAGAAGGCGGTGAACGACGCCGCCTACCTCGTCGAGCAGGGCGGGCCCTCTGCTGTGGCTCTTCACGGCCGGCGTGCTCGCGCGATGGATGGAGGACGCACCGTCCCGCGCTGGGCGGTGGTGGCCGCGGTCGCGCTGCTGGCCTTGCCCTCGACGACGCAGTTCGTGATCGAAGAAGGCGACGCAGGCCGCCCGATCCCGCTGCCCGCGCCGATGGTCCGGGCGATGGCCGCGCTGGCTGCGGACAGCCGGCCGGGCGACGTCGTGCTGCAGCGGCCGGGCGCGCGTTATCCGCCCGCGCCCGTAATCCTGATCGGCCGGCGCGTGCCGTACGAGCGTGCTTCACGCCGTGGCTCACCGCAGTTCGCCCCGCCGCGCGCGCTCAGAAGCGCGCCACGAGGTCGTGTTCCGCTTCTTCCACACGGCCGACGCGGACGAGGCGATGGCGATTGCGCGCTCCCTGGGCGCACGCTATGTCGTCCTCTACGGCCGCGACCGCGTTCTTTTCGATCCCACCGGACGTCTCGTCCCGATTCACGACGAAGACGGCGCACGCGTGTATCGCATCGTCGGCTGAGGCTGATTCGATCTCACGTTCAGCCGCTGGGCGGGCCGCGCACTCACTGAGCACCTGACCGCGCGCGGCGTCGGCGTCGCCGCTCCCTCCACCCCGCCGGACTCCATGTCTGCCAGCGAGTTCCGATCGAGCGCGGAGCCCTCCGCGTCGTCTGGCACAGCGGCTGCTCTTTGTGCCCGCGCGGGGATATCCCCTTCATAGGAGAGAAACATGAGCGCACGAAAGCAGTACGGAGGCGGCCTTGCCGTCTTCGCAGGTCTGGCCGTCGCGCTGTCGATGCTGTCCCTGCCGGGCTGCGGCGGTGGGGGCGGATGCGCCGGCAATCCCACTGGCCCGGGTTGTGTCGCTTCTCCGACCCCGACTCCAACCCCACTGGTGACCAGGATCGTCTCGCAGGGCAACGATTCGCTCGAGTCGGGGTTCCTGGGGTGGGTGGTTTTCACCACCACGACGGCAGGGACGCTCGGCGTCGAAGTGAACTGGACGTTCCCCACCAACGACGTCGACATCTTCCTGGCCCGTGGCAGCGACCCCTGCACCGATGAGACCTTCGACAACCGGACTTGCTCCTCTCGTCGCCACCGAGGAAAGCATCTCGATGAAGCCCGAGAAGCTCTCCGTACCCAACATGGCCGCCGGCACCGTACACGCTCTACATCGCCAACTTCGGCGACACCGACGAATCCGTGGCCTGGCAGGCGACCCTGACGTCGACGTCCGCGAGCTCCGTATCGTCCGCGACGACTGCCACCGTCCGGCGCAGCGCGGCGAAAGGGGCCGTGAGCCGGATCCTCGAACTGCGCTGACGCGTCGTGCCTGATATGGTGGACGGCGGGGAGCGAACGATCGCCCCCGCCGCGCCCACTGCTGCTTCCGTTCGATCTGACCACGGCCAACCGGGCCGCCCTCCTTCCCGCTTCCGCCCTCCCCACGCTTCGACCTCACCTCTCGTCTCGGGGCGTCTTCCCGATGCCGCGCAATCGCGAGTCAGCCGTCGCGCAACCGTTTGGCGATCAGAGTCTCTCCATCGCCAGCAGATCGTCGCCAAGAACCGAGACTCTCTGTCGAGTCAGCATGTTGCGCCCGGCCAGGGCCCGAAGGGAGCGGCGGCACGATGCGTTGCTCCCCGAGGGCCGGCATGACGACCTGCAGCCCGCTCGGATCGAGCTATCATCCGCCGAACCGCAACCCCATCCAGACAGGCCTCCCGAGCGCGGTCAGCGGGAGCACAATGACCGGCGCCCAGGTCTTCGCCTCGGAGCTCGCCCTCATCGAACGGGTGGTCCACTGGGTCTGCGCGCGCCGCTCCCTTCGCGGCGCCGACGCCGAAGACTTCGCATCCACGGTCAAGCTCCGGCTCATCGAGAACGACTACGAGATCCTCGCCCGGTTCGAAGGGGCGGAGCTCCCTCAAGACCTACGTGACGGCGGTGATCAACCGCCTCTACATCGACTACCAGAACCAGCGCTTCGGAAAGTGGCGGCCGTCGGCGCAGGCCCGGAGGCTGGGACCAGTGGCGCTGCGCCTCGAGTGTCTCCTCTACCGGGACGGGCTCACGTTCGAAGAGGCGCGCGCCGTTCTCCAGAACGACATGCGGAGTGTCGCAGAGCGCGGAAGCGCTCTACGACCTGAGTCTCGCGCTGCCGGTCCGGAACACGCGGCGCGTCCCTCAGGGTGACGATCGCGAGCCGGCGGATGCCTCGAGCGGACTGTCCGCCATCGAGCAGGCGGAGCGGCGCGCTCTCGCCGAGAAGACCTTCGCCGCCCTCCGGCGGCGCTGCGCCGGCTCGCCGCGCGCGACCGCATCAGTCCTCCCGGCTCCACGTCGAGAGCGGGCTGAGCGTCGCCAGACGTCGCCCGCGCTCTCGGCGAGGAGCAGAAGGCGCTCTATCGCAAGCGGGACGCGCTCTGCAAGCAGCTCCGCCTGGATCTCGAGACGGAAGGGATCGGCTGCGATGACGCGCACGAGCTGCTCTCCGACCCTCGATTGGGATTCCGCCCTCACCGGACGGCTTTGCGGGGAGTGGCTCGTTGCTGGAAGAAGCCGCGTCGCGCCCGCCTGCAGACGGGAGCGACCGGCAGGAAGGTGAGCCGTGACGCGAGAGTCGTCGCACGCGGGCCGGCCGGCGAGCTGTCCCGATCCGGCCTTGATCGCCGCCCACGCCGCGATCGACGCCTCACCGGCGCCGAAGCCGCGCGGATGGACGAGCATGTCGCGGGCTGTCCCGACTGCTACGACGTCTTCGCGGCGACCGTCCAGTTCGGCCTGGCCGGGACGGCGGCCGAGAACGAAGGGGTCAAACCCGCGGAGGCTCGCTTCCGGCGCCGCCGGCGCGCGTCTCCGCTCGTCCATGCTTCGGACGCACCGTCGGCCTCGCCGCCGCGGCGGTGCTCGTCGTCGCGCTCGGCCTCTGGCTCTACCGCACGTCTCGCCACCCGTCCGCGCCGCTCGTCGCGGAAGCTGGCCCAGGCGATGGGAACCCACCGCTTCATCGAGCCCCGCCTCACCGGCGGGTTCCCAGCACGGCCGGCTCATCACGCTGCGGTCGGGCGAGGCCCCGCAGGGACTGGACGCGCAGCCGGCGCCCGTCCTCGCGGCCGTGGCCCGCATCCGCGCGCAGGCCGAAGGCGACACGTCACCTGCGTCGCTCGGCGCGCTGGGGATCACGTATCTCGTCTCCGGCGATGCGGCGGCGGCGGTCAAGGCTCTCGAGTCCGCGTCCGCGCAGAAGCCGGACGACCAGGCCTGCTGGAGGCGATCTCTCCGCGGCCTACTCCTCGCCCGGCGCGAAGCAGGCGGACGAGCCCGCGGACATCCCGAAGGCTCGAGAGCCACGGAGCGGGCGATCGTCCTTCCCAGGCGCTCCGGCCGAGGCGGTACTTCAATCGCGCCCTGGCGCTCGAGAGCTTGCACCTCGTGGACGCGGCGCGGAAGGCTTGGCAGGACTACCTCGACCGCGACTCTCCTCGGCCCTGGGCCGGCGGAGCGCGACAGCATCTGCTGAGGCGCTTTCCAAGGTGCGGCGTCCGTCGGTCGAAGAGGACAAAGGCGCGGGTTAGTGCCGCCCTGGAAGGTGGCCCGCTTGCTATCGACCAATTGGCGGAGGAGTCCCCCTCGTCGCTGCAGAAACTCGCTCGAGGAGGAACTGCTTCCGGCCTGGGCGGACGCGTACGTCGTGGGTCGTCCCGATGTCGCGTGTCCAACGCGACCGCGTCCGGCTCGTGGCGGACGCGCTCTCCCACGCGACCAGCGGCGTGATGCCCATGGCCGCGGCTCGTGCGCTCTCGATTCCCCGCGGCCGCGGCGCCCGCCTGACCGGCTTCGTCTTCAGGCCGTCGGCTACCGCGCCTCCGTGAGGCCAAGCGCCTCTACGACCGCCAGGAACCTTCCTGCGTCGCGTTCCGCGGCGCGTCCCACGACCTCGAAGTGGGCGGCAGCCCGTACGCCGGCTGGGCGGGGGCTGCAGTCCGTCAGTGCCTGCCTCTTTCCGTCGCAGCCCGAGGCGGCGATGGCGTGAGCTTGGGCGCTTGGAGTCCCTCGCTAGTCGCTCCACTACGGATCTGCTGGGCCGAATCCGGTGGGTCCAAGGGCTCGTCGAGATCTACCAAGGCGAGCTAGCCTCGTCCCTCGAGCGGTATCGGGCGGCGCAAGCCAGCTTCCAGGCCGCGCGTGATTCGGAGAACGAGGCGGTCATCCTCGGATTGGTGGCCGAGGAGCTGCGTCACTCTCGGGTGAACCGCGAGAAGCATGGCGAGAGCGCCAGCGGCTTGCGCTCCTCGGCGAGATCCAAGCCCGCCACGGCCGACATCGGATGCTCTCCATTGCGCCGTCGCCGCACTGCTGCAGGAGCGCCTGCCGAGAACTGCTCTCACTTCGGAGACGAGTTGGTCGCATCCGCGATCACCTGGTCGCGGGCGGCGGCCATCGGCGAGGCCCTGATTCGGCGGGCCGGAACCATCACGCGCTCGGCGCCGACAATCCCGCGGGCGCGGACCTGGTCGAGGCGCGGCGCTCGATCGGCCGAGTCGGCGACAAGGCCTTGGCGGCCCGACAGACAGCCGAGGCCGACTCCGTGGATGGCGGGATTCTCATTCGGCGGAACCCGGAGACGGCAGCGCAGGCGCTCAATGAGTCGCTCGCGTATTTCCAGGCCGCGGCTCCCGTACGGGTTCCGGCCCTCCACCTTCTGCTGGCCCGTGCGCGCGGATGGCGCAAGGCGCTCGACGACGCGACCGAGGCCGGCTGCGGGCGGGAATCGAGGTCATGGAGCGAGAGCGGACGACCGTTCGTGACCCTTCCCGCCAGGTCTCGTTCTTCGATCAGGCGGGACCGCTCTTCGAAGACATGGTCCGACTGCAGGTCACACGACGGCACGACACGGAAGCTGCGCTCGGTTTCGTGGAACGTGCACATGCTCGGCAGCTCATCGACTCGCTCGCGGGTGCCTGCCAGCTCTCTGGACGTCGAGGCACTCGGAGCAGCCTGCCCGAAGGGACTCGCCCACGCCTATTACGTCCCACTCGAGGATCGACTGTTCGCCCTGGCTACTGTCACGGGAAGGTTCCACTTCATCGAGCGCTCGCTGCCGGCGGCCGAGCCTCGCGGCTGGTGGCCGCGCACCTGGCTGCGATCGCGGGACGGGCATACCGGGCGTCATGCGCCAAACGGCGTCCCGCCTGCACCACGGCTCGTGCTTCCATTCATTCCATTCCTTGCCGCGCAGCGGGCGCTCGTCTTCGTCCCCGACGGCGTGCTCCAGACCGTACCGCGTTCGCCAGCCTGTGAACCTCGAACGGCGCACTACCTGGTCGAGGACTACTTGCTGGCCGTCGCGCCAGGCGGGACTGTCTTTGCCAACGCGTCGCAGATGCTGTCCGCAAGCCACCGATTGGATCCGCGAGCGCTCGTGGTCGGGAATCCCCGCATCGACCCGCGCGTTTGGGGCCGCTGGCCGACCTGCCTGGTGCGGAAGCGGGCCGCAGACGTCGCTCGCCTCTACGCTGTTGCGGACCTGCTCACAGGCTCCGCGGCGACGAAGGCCGCCTTTCTGGCCGCCGCTCGTGACGAGCGACGTCGTGCACTTCGCGGGCCACGCGGCGTCGAGCGCCGAGGGTCCCTCCGCGGCACATCTACTTTTCGCTCCCGATCCGGCGGAGGCGATGCCGGGAGGCCTGTATCTCCAAGACCTGGAGACCGAGGGCTGCCGCGTACGCGGGTCGTGCGTCCGGCCGCCTGCCGTACCGGGGCGGGAACGATCTCCGATGTGGAAAGCGCGCTCAGCATCGGCCGGCCCTTCCTGGCCGCGGGCGTGCCCGCCGTGATCTCGAGCCTGTGGGACATCGATGATTCGCTCAGCCGGGAGTTCTTCGTCCTCTTTCATCGCGCCCTGCTCGTCGAGGGGATCCGTCGTAGCTCTGAGGAACACCCAGATCGCTCTCCTGCGCGGCGGCAACGCCATGCTGGCTCATCCCGCGAGCTGGGCCGCATTCCATCTCCATGGGCGGACTCGATCCGCATTCATTGTCGAAAGGAGCGTCGTCATGACATTGCATTGTCGATCGCATTCACGGGACTCTGCGCACTCGTCGCCGACGGCGACGGCAAACCGGCGGATATACTGCTTGTCGACAGCAGGGAGTCAGATGATCGCGGGCGCTACCCCTGCCCGACCATGCGCCCACGCTCGTGCTGAGCCTGAGCGACATCACGCCAACCCGGAAAGCAACAAACCGGACCGGGTCATCGCTGGTGCTCCCGGCCTGAACGTCCACGCGTGGACCAGCTCGGCTGTAGGACCTCACCGGCACCGAAGTGCGGATCCGAGCGCAAGGCGAACCGGAGGCCGGCCTGAAATTGTTCCGACCTTCCAAAGGACGCCACCTCCTGGCCGCCAGAAGCGCCGCTCGACGCTCAGGATCCGGCGTCTGGCGCATTACGATTCGTGCCGCACATGGCGGCGTTGGTCGGGGATGGCCGCGTCGATCCGTCTCTCCTCGGGACCGGTGATCGCGCGGACGAGCCTCCCGCGCTCGGTTGCGGCGAGGATCCGTCTCGATTCGGGCCTTCTCGAGGCGGCCATTCCCAGCCAGAGCTATCGGGGCGAGGGTGTTCGAATTCGAAGCGGGGATCGGACGCGCCATCCGCCGCAGGCCTGACGGACACGATCCAGTGGACGCTTCAGACCCAGGCGACGGCGATCGTCATCGACATCATTCCCGTGGGCGGCGGACAGACCCGGCGGTCTCCTGCTCGGTCCGAGCGTCACACCGCACCGGCTGTTTGTCAGCAACCTGCCGGCCCAGAACGTGACGCACGCCAGCGACCATCACGCGATGAGCGAACAGGAGATCGGAGCGCTCCACTTCGGCGCCTACTACAAGCTCCTACTGCGGAACGAGCCGGCGGGGACAGCCGGTTCCCGTTCTTCCCCTTGCCCCAGCGCGGGCGGAACGGCACGGGTGCGGTTGACAGCGCGGATTCTGTCCCCCTGCGATGTTCAGCCGCGAGTAGCGAACTCCCCCGGCTCAAATCCCATCTTCTTGAGGAGACGCCATGCTCGCCTGGAAGAAGTGTGTCTTCGTGGGGCTCGTCATGCTCGTCGCCGCTTCCGCGCCGGGTCAGGAAGCCCGCCGGAGCGCGCGCTCGATCTCGGTTTTCACCGCTCCGCAGGAGAGCGCCCGGAACTGGTGCTGGGCGGCGACGGGCGAGATGACCATGGAGCTCATCTGGGAGACCACTCCAGCAATGCGTGCCAATGCCGGCAGGCGGAGCAGGTGCTGGGCGTGAAGGGATGCTGCCTCACGCCCGGCTCCTGCGCTCCCCGCGGACGAACCTTCCGGCGCGCTGCGACGCGCCGCGGTGGCCTGCGTTCGTGGAAGACCCGGAGGAATATGCCTTTGCCTACGCAACGACGTGTGACAGGCTGGCTGAACGGCAAGACGACGAGGCCTGCGTGGCCAAGCCCATCGGGTGGAAGGCGCTGACCGCCGAGATCTGCGCCGGCCGGCCGGTGATCGCGTCTCTGCGGCCTCCCGGCTCGGCGAAGGGTCACACCATCGTCGTCAAGGGCTTCCTCTTCACGGCATGGGCACTGAGAGTTCTCATCCTGGATCCGATGAGGCTTTGCCCTCCTGACCGCGACTGCGAAGGAGAGCTCGACGAGGGCTTCTGGCTCTCCTACGACGAATACGTCTCCGGATGGGACGGAATGGTCCACTGGGTCGATTTCTACGGGGATCAAGAAGAAATAGACCCGGAAAGCCGCAGGCGCGTCCGTCCAATCCTCAGCAAGTACGCAATCAGGGGAGGTGCGCAGTGTTCGCATGGCCCGGGCGAGCGCCGGAAGGCTCGAGAGTCGCGAGGCGGCCGACGAGGCGGGCTGCGGTGACGACAGTTCTGGCTCTCCCTGACCACTGGCCCTCTCCCCGTTGCTCGTCGAGGCCATGATGGCGGAGACGCCGGAACCCCGCCGTCACCTCCGCGCGTCCGCGTGACCGCCCCGTCCGTCTCCGGCAAGCGGCTCGTCGGCACCGTCATCGTCGCCCTCGACGACACGATCCTGACCCTTCGGCCTCAAGGGGCCGGGGGAAAGATTCGAATCCGCGCGCCGCAATTGCCAGGCTGGAAGCCAGCCGCCGTCGCAGCCGCAAGCACCTCTCGGTGCCGCCGGCATCGGTCTCCTGGCCGGGATCGGAGCCGCCGTGGCCATCCACCGCGCCGCCGACAAGACGTGCGAGCGCGCGCCGGCGTGGACAGGGTGACGACCAGCTCGGCGCTCTCTTCACTTGCCTGGGTAGCGGCACCGCGAGGCCTTCTCGGCGAGATCCTGAGCGTTCCCGCGGGGGCGTTGATCGGACGGGCGGTCGCGCCCGGCGAGAAGTGGAGAGAGACCACGGCCGACCACTTGCGCCTGACCGTGGCGCGCTGGGCACGGCAGAGCCTTCGCGCCGTCCTGGCGCATTCGCTTCTAGAGGGAGCCGATGCGATGAGTGCCGCCATCACGTCCCTCGCGCCGTCCGCCCCATCACGGTGGTGCCATTTCGTACCGCCCCGTTCTCGCCTTTCCCGACGGCTACCTGCCCGGCCGCTCCCCTCGATCCTCCAGCTCTACGAAGAGATGCGCATGCTCCTGCGCGGGAACGTTCCCGTGCTCCTCCTGGGCGAGACGGGTGTCGGCAGGAGCAGCTCGCCCGCGTCCTGCACGCGTCTTCGCCCCGCCGGCACGGGCCGTTCGTCGCCGTCAACTGCGCGGCGATTCCCGCGGAGCTGCTGGAATCCGAGATGTTCGGGATCGGAAAAGGCGTGGCCACGGGTGTGACCGAGGCGTCCGGGCCAGTTCCAGCTCGCCCACGGCGGCACCCTTTTCCTGGACAGAGATCGCCGACATGCCGCTCGCCCTGCAGGGCCAAGCTCCTGCGCGCGCTGCAGGGCCGGGGAGATCCAGCCCGTGGGTGGCCCGCCCATTCGCGTGGACACGCGCGTCGTGACCGCGACGAACGCGGACCTGGAAGGCAAGATGGAACAGGGCCAGTTCCGCCGCGACGTCTACTACCGCGTGGCGCGGCTTCGTGCTGCGCGTCCCGCCCCTGCGCGAGCGCCGGGAGGACGTTGCCGGGCTCGCGCACTTCCTGCTCGGCGCTGTTCGCCCAGGAGACGGCCAAGTCGCTTCCCGGATTCACGGGCGAGGCTGCTGCGCCCTCGCGACCTGCGGCTGGCCCGGCAACGTGCGGGAGCTGGAGCACGAGGTCCGCCGGCTGGCCTACCTCTGTCGGACGGACGGCCCGTGGACGATCGGCCTGCTTCTCGGAGCACGTACTCGCCACGGACTGGGAGGCGAGCGTTCCACCGTCCGCGCTCGACCTCGCGGCCAACGTGGCCCAGCTCGAGCGGCGTCTCATCCAGGCCGCCATCGTGCGCGCGCCGGAACAGCGCTCGCGGGCGGCCCGGCTGCTGGGCGTCTCCTCGCAACGGGGCTGGCGATGAAGATGGGCGGCTGGCGATGCAGTCCTGGGGCCGGCGCGGACCGAGATCGAAGGTCCAGCGCCAGTCGGCGCGCGCTCGGCCATGGACAGCGCGACGCGCAGGCGCGCGCCGCAGCCAGCGACGAGGGGTTCGAAAGTGGGCGGAAGGCCGGCTGGCCCCAGTGCGTGCCCATCCGATCGGGACCGGTCGAGAACCACCGCGCGGCGATCGAGGTGGACGCGCAGGAACGCGCAGAAACCGGTGAGCCGCCCCCACGCGCGAGCCGGAACGACGTCGTCACCCGTTCGGGGAGGCTCGACGCGCGCCGCAGATCGAGGGCGAGGACCTGTCTCGCCGGAGCCAGGAAGGACGCGGTGCCGCGCAGCGCGATGTTGTCGGGCGCGAGGTGCCGGCGACCACCCTGCTCGAGGGCGGAGGCGGCCCGAAGGTGCCGAGGTCGAGCCGGCGGTGGTGCTTCTTCCTCCAGAAGGCGAGCGACCGCTCGAGCTCGGGAACGTGGCTCGTGGGCGCGAGGGCAGACGCGTCGATCCGGAAGGGCAGCAGGCGGCATCCCGCGCGCGAGATGGGTGCGGCGCGCGCGTCTGATCGCGGGCAGGAGGCCTTCGTCCCAGAAACGGCTTCCGATTGAGCTCTGTGGACGACGAGATCGGCGCGCTCGAGCAGCACAGGCCGTCGAACCCGGAACGGATGGACTCGATGCGCCCATCCGGCCCGGTGACGTCGCGCCATCTCGCGCGCGCATCACGTGCGAGGATCGCGCGGCGCGAAGTCGACCGCGCAGCAGACCGCGCGCTCCCGCCCGCGCGGCCATCATCGAGAGGAGTCCCCGACCCGCAGCCGAAGGTCGCGCTTACGACGCCGCCCGGCCGCGGCTGGCGCGCGCGATCCCTTCCCCGTAGGCCGCGCATGCCACGCGGTCGCGCCGATGGCCCGACCTCGTGCGTCCGGGCGCGGAAGAGAACAGGGTCGTAACGTCGCTGGACCTGCCAGGTCGAGTCGCCTATGCCGCCGCCAGCCGTCTCCACGGGCAGCGCGTTGATGTCGAGGGTGGAGGACGGGGGTCACACGGGCAGCTCCCCCTTCCGGCGGCGTCGCCGGCGCGGAGTGTGGCCCGGGGCCACCAGCGCCGACCCGTCGAGGACGCGCCAGCGCGGCGGCCCCGATATCGCGGCGGGGAGAGCGCACGAGCGTAGCGGCGCCGCCGGAGTCAGCGCTTGAAGCGGGCTGCGCGCGCTCCCACTCCGGTGACGAGTCACGGCCGGGAGGTCAGGAGCAGCGCCGCCGTCAAGGATCGGGGCCTCCGGCCCCGGACGGGCCGTCGTCCAGCCCACGCTGCGGTCTCTTCCGAAGGTCCGCTGCGGATCCGGCGCAGGGCCACCAGGTGCGCGCCTGTGCCCCGAGCGCTCGCCCAGGTCGCGGGCGATCGCGCGCAGGCGCGGGCGCGCAGCGCACCTCCATCTCGACTTCCGCGCCCTCCGCGCGCACGTCGAGCGCGTAGACGACGACGCGGACGGGCAGGCGCTCACGGCCACGCCGCGGCGGGCAGGTCGTAGAGACGCTCGCCCCCGCTGCGCTTGGCGGAGTACGCGGGCGGGACCTGCATCTGCTCGCCGACGCGGTGCGGGCGGCCGGCCTCACCTCGCTGCGCGCCAGTCCACGGAGACTCCCGCGGCGCGGACGGAGTCGCCCGGTGCCGTCCGTCGGTGGTGGTCGTGGCGAAGCGCCGGCGCGCGGTGGCGCGGTAGGTCTTCTCGCCCGCGGCCGGGAAGCGGGCCAGCGCGTGGCCTTGCCCACGCACACGGGCAGGACGCCGGTGGCGAAGGGGATCGAAGCGTGCCCGTGTGCCCCACGCGCCTCTGGCCCGGCTGCGGCGCACGTGGTCCACGACGTCGTGCGAGGTGGGGCCGGCGGGCTTGTCCGCGACCAGCACGCCGTCGAGGCATGGCGCTGCTCGTCGTCGTCTTCGGAGCTTCCGGGCGCGGCCGGGCGAGCTGAGTCTCGGCCAGGGAGCTGGGCCACGCGGTCGCTAGCCTCGAGGCCTCGTCGTACGTGAACACGAGCTCGCGCGTGTAGCGCAGGCGGAGGCTCTGTCCAGGGCGCGGCGCAGGAACCCCGCGGCCGGCGCAGGCCGGTGAGCAGGTCTGCCGCTGCTTCTCGTCCCCAGCACGCCGACGTAGATGCGGGCCGTGCGCAGTCGGCGTCACGTCGACGCGCGTGACGGTCACGAAGCCGATGCGCGGGTCGCCGAGCTCGCTCACGATGAGCAGGGCCACCTCTTCCGGATCTCTCTCGCTCCAGCCGTGCCGTACGCCGGCTCCGCAGGATCTCCGTATTCGTCCGACAGCACCGATGTCGCGCGCGTTCTCCGCTTCGCCGCGCCGCGCTCGGAGGTGGACTCGAGATGGCTATTGGTGTGGGTATTCCCTGAGTTTCCAGCCAGCTGCCTTACCCTACCCTTTGGGTTGCATTCACTTTCTTCTGTTTCTTCTACAGTACATCAGAAGTAGTTGAAACTTCAACTGCTACTGAAAAGATACCACCAACATCTCTACTTTGAGGGCATTTGTAGATTAGTTTTAGGAGCACCCAATGTTCTACTGTTTCTTTTCAGTGTTAAATTGTCAGTGCTACAGGGAGTGTTGATCTGGTAGCCCCAGCAGCTGTTTGCCTGCCATTCCTGATCAAAAACCTTCCACCATCTATTCTTGGCTGGCGTTTCCTGAGCAGGGATATTTGGGTTAACAAGCTTTATGTCCTTTGGGTTTTTAATCTCCAGGTACCCATGTTGTTTATGATAATTTTTTGTCTCAGCTTGTTCCTTCTGTTGCAGTTATTCCTATTTTGAGTATCAGCTGAGATCAGGGTGTATTTTTATTCCCTTACCAGCACCATTCTCCCAGTTGAAAGGAAACATTGACTGGTTCTACAGTAGCACACGGTTATCTTATAAAAGTAACGCTCGTGGTGAAGAACTCGATCATCGCCGGGCTTGACATCGTTGTAGCCCGCGATGCCGATGCCGCACTCGGTGCCGGACTTGACCTCGCTGGCGTCGTCCTTGAAGCGCTTCAGCGACGACACCTTGCCCGTGTGGATCACGACGTTGTCGCGCAGCAGGCGCACCTGGGCGCTGGCGGTTGACCTTGCCGTCGGTCACGTAGCGACCCGGCGATGGTGCCGACCTTGGAGATGCTTGAAGGTGTCGCGCACCTCGGCCGCGCCCAGCCGCACCTCGCGGATGGTCGGCTCGAGCATGCCTTCCATCGCCTTCGTGATGTCCTTCGACCGCGTCGTAGATGACGGTGTAGAGGCGGACCTCGACCTTGTCGCGCTCGGCCGCGTCCGCGGCCTTGCGCTCCGGCCGGACGTTGAAGCCGATGACGACGGCGTTGGAGGCGGCGGCCAGGAGCACGTCGCCCTCGGTGATGGCGCCCGCGCCCGAGCGGATCGATCGCGCAGCTTGATCTCTGTCCTGCGGCAGCTTCATGAGCTGGTCGCGTCACCGCTTCCACCGACCCCTGAACGTCGGCCTTCACCACCAGGGCAGCTCCTGCGAGCTGGCCCTCGGCGATGGCGCGCCCAGGGTCCTCGAGCTGGATCTTCGACGGTGGCTGACCATGGCCTTCTCGCGGAGCTTCAGCTGGCGGAACGCGACGATGGACTGCGCCTTCGAGGCTGTCGGTGACGACCAGGAGCTGGTCGCCCGGGCTCGGGCAGCGCTGCGAGGCCGAGGATCTCGACCGGCGTCGGAGGACCCGCGCTGACTTCAGCCGCTCGCCCTGGTCGTCGATCAGGGCGCGGACCTTCTGCCCGTGACCGCGCCCGGCCACGACGGTGTCGCCGACTTTCAGGCGTGCCGTCCTGGACGAGGATGGTGGCCACCGGTCCGCGGCCCTTGTCGAGCCGCGCCTCCGAGCACCGTGCCCAGCGGCGGGCTTCTTCGGGTTGGCCTTCAGCTCCTGCAGGTCGGCCACGAGCAGCAGCATCTCCAGGAGCTGCTCGAGGTTCTGCTTCTTCTTGGCCGAGACGTTGCACGAAGACGGTGGTGCCGTCCCCATTCCTCGGGCATGAGCCCGCGGTCGGAGAGCTGCTGCTTCGACGCGGTCGGGCTGGGCGTCCGGCCTTGTCGATCTTGTTCACCGCGCACCACGATGGGCACGCCGGCGGCCTTGGCGTGGTCCATGGCCTCAACCGTCTGGCGGCATCACGCCGTCGTCGGCGGCCACCACGAGCACGACCGACGTCCGTGACCTTGGCCCCGCGGGCGCGCATGAGGGTGAAGGCCTCGTGACCGGGGGTGTCGAGGAACGACGACCTTCGGCTGCCCACGTGTCGACGTGGTACGCGCCGATGTGCTGCGTGATCCCGCCGGCTTCGCCGGAGGCCACGCTCGTCTCGCGGATGGCGTCGAGGAGCGACGTCTTGCCGTGGTCGACGTGGCCCATGACGGTGATCACGGGGCGCGCGGGAGACGAGGTCCTCGGGCTTGCTGAGTCCAGGTCTGACTCCCGACGACCTCCTCCTCGGAAGGACTGGATGGTGGCCTCGTAGCCGAACTCCTTGCAGAGCTCGATGGCGAGCTGCGGGTCGAGCGTCTGGTTCACGGTGGCCATGATGCCGCGCGAGATGAGGGCCTTGATGATGTCGCGGCCCTTGACGTCTTCCATCTTCTCGCCCAGCTCCTTCACGGTCACGCCCTCGGTGAGCGTGATCTTCGCGGGGCGGGCCGGTGTAGACCGGACGCTCGTCCTGAGCCGGCGGGGGCGATGGATCTGCGCTGCGTGCGGTCTTGCGGCGCGGGCGGCCGGACGGCCGACGGGCCGGTTCATCGGCGGCGGCGCCGGGCGTCCAGGGATCGGCGACATCGGACGCATGCCCATGGGCGCGAGCCCGCGGACGCGCGCCCGCAGCGGTCAGCGTGCGGCGAGCGCGGCAGCGCGCCAGCATCCGGATGCGGGCGTGGCCGCCGTCGGGTGCGGGCCGATGGCACGCGGCGGCGGAACCGGCCGCGGCGGCGCGATGGGACGGACCGGACGCGAATCAGCGGGCCGACAGCGCCCGGCGCGCGGCGGCGGCGGTGCCCGCGGCGGGCGGCGTCGGGTGCGAAGGCGCGCGGCAGCGGGCCGGGGCCGCGGCCACCGGCGCGGCGCGGGCTGGCGAGCGCGGCGGAGCGATCGGGCGCACCGGCTCCGGTGACGCGGGCGGCGCCACGGGCGCGCACGGCACAGGCGGAGCAGCGCGGCGCGGGCGCGGGCACGTGCGACGGCTGCAGGCGCGGCGCGCGATCGGCGCGCCGCGGACGCAGCCGGAGCTGCGGCTGCGCGGCGCCTCTCGGCGTCCTCGGCCTCCTCCTCTGATCTCTCTTCGATCTCGTCCAGGGCGGGCGGACGGCGGGGCGGCGACCTTGGGCGCAGGCGGGGAGCGCCCGGCGCGTGCAGCAGCGCCGGCGGCGGCTCGTCGGCGGCGACGGCGGCCTGGCCTGCGCTCGGCCTCGCGCTCCTTCTCGGTCTTCCTGCTGCCCTTGCCGGCCTTGCGGGCCGCGGCCGCAGCCTCCGGCGGCAGCGGCGGCGGCCTGCTCACGCGCCTCGCGCTCGGCGGCGATCTTCGCGGCGAGGGCCTGCTCCTGCTGCTCGCGCTCGGCCTCGTCTCTTCGCTGCCGTAGATGCGCCGCTTGCGCGACGTGAGCGCGTCGATCTTGAGCGCGCGCTTGAGCTTGTCCGCCGTGTCCTCGTCGATCGAGCTGGACGCGGTCTTGACGTCCATGCCGCAGCTTCTTGAGGCGGTCGATGACTTCCTGGCTCGGGAGGTCCAGATCCCTCGCGAGCTGGAAGACCCTAACGTTCCCCATCCGTCTTACCTCCTCGACCCGTCCGCCACGCTCTGCGGCGGCTCCGGCGTCTCCTCGGAATCGCCTTCCGAGCGGCCGGCGCGCGCCTCCGCAGGCTCGGCCTCGGCCTGCTCGGCCGCGGCCTGCTCCTCGGCCAGCGCGCCGGCCTCTTCTTCCGCCTGCTCCGCGGCCAGCCGCTCGTCGACGCGCTCGCCTCGACGCGCGCCGCTTCCTCGGCGTCACGCTTGTCCCACTCCGCCTTGGCCGCGGTCGGCGGCCTCGCGCGGATCTTCTCCGCCGTCTTGGGGCCGACGCCTTCGATCTGCTGCAGGTCCTCGTCCGTCATCTCGAGGATGTGGGCGAGCCCGGCCACGCCGGCGTCGATGAGCTTCTGCGCGACCTTGTCGCTCACCCCGTGCGGCTCCAGGCTGCGCAGCTCCTCGACGATGCGCTGCATGCGCGCCATCTCCGCCTCGACTTCCTGGCGCTTCTCTTCCTCGCTCTTGATGTCGATGCGCCAGCCCACGAGCTTGGCGGCCAGGCGGACGTTCTGGCCCTTCTTGCCGATGGCGAGGCTAGAGCTGCTTGTCCTCGACCACGACCTCCATGATCCGCTGCTCCTCGTCGAGGATGCGAGACGCGGCTCACCTTGGCCGGGGAGAGGGCGTTGATCACGAACGTGGTCGGCGTCGTCGCTCCACTCGACGATGTCGATCTTCTCGCCGCGCAGCTCGCGGATGATGGACTGCACGCGCGTGCCCTTCATGCCGACGCAGGCGCCCACGGGATCGACGTCCTTCTCGCGCGAGATGACCGCGACCTTGGCCCGCTCGCCCGCCTCGCGCACGCAGCCCCGGATCTGGACGGTGCCGTCGTAGATCTCGGGCACCTCCATCTCGAAGAGCTTGATGAGCAGGGCCGGATCCGTGCGGCTGACCACGACCTGCGGGCCCTTGGCCGACTTCAGGACCTTGACGATGGCGACGCGCACGCGGTCGCCCGTCTGGTAGGTCTCGGCCCGGCTCTGCTCCTTGCGCGGCAGCAGCGGCCTCGGCGCGCCCGAGGTCGACCACGAAGTCGCCCATCTCCTGGCGCTTGATGATGCCGTTGATCGACCTCGCCCACGCGGCCCGGAGTACTCGGCGAAGACGTTGTCGCGCTCCGCCTCGCGGACCTTCTGGAAGATGACCTGCTTCGCGGTCTGGGCCGCGATGCGGCCGAGGATGTCCGTGGGCTTCGGGAACTCGATCTCCTGGCCGACCTCGGCCTCGGGGATGAGCTTCTGCGCCTCCTCCAGGCCGATCTGGGTCTCGGGATCTCGACCGTCTCCACGATCTGCTGGACCGCGAAGACCTCGATCTGGCCCGTCTCGTTGTTGAAGCGGCTGCGCAGGTCCTCGTTGTTCTTGTAGTACTTCTTCGACGCGGTGAGGATCGCGTCCTCGATGGCGGCGATGATGACGTCCGGGTTGATGTTCTTCTCCCGGGTGATCTGCTCGATTTGCTGCCGTAGCTGATTCGCCATGGGCCTACTTGAACTCCACTTCCAGGCGGCCGTGCGCGATCTTTTCGAGGGAATGCGCGCCGTCGTCCCCTTCTCCTTCTCGAGCGTGACCGTGATCGCGCCCTCCTCCACTGACTGCAGACGGCCCGTCCAGTGGCGGCGGCCCTCCCACGGCTCGTAGCTCGAGAGCTTGACGAGGCGCCCGACGAAAGCGGCGGTAATCCGCCTCGCCTCTTGAGCGGGCCGGTCCAGTCCGGGCGAGGAGACCTCGAGGGTGTAGGTGCTGTCGATCGGGTCCTCGGCGTCGAGGATGGCGGAAACCTCTTCCGAGACCGACTGCAGCTCGTCCAGGCCGATGCCGCCTTCCTTGTCCACGTAGAGGCGCACGAAATGGCCCCCGCGTTCACGCTTCGACCTCGACATCCACCAGCTCGAAGCCCCGACCGGAAGTCACCCGCTCGGCGACGCTGTGAACGATGTCCTTTGCTCCCTGCTCCTTCAGGCCTTCTCGCTCCAACAAAAAGAGTGAGGGCGAGCCCACTCTGGTGCACCACCCCGAGCTGGAACAAGTAAGCGATAGCAGGGCGCTCTAGTCGGACGCAAGGATGAAATGCCGGTCGTTCCGGAGCCGGGGGCCGCATCTCACCGTCTTTCAGAAGCTTGGCGCGGGATCCCGGCAAGGTGACGCGCCCGCCCGGTCGTAGTGGCCAGATCGACTCGAGGCGCGAGAGGGCGATCCGGCCGGAAGGCAGGCGGCGCCGGTGCCGAGTGACGAGGGCGGCCAGTTCCCGGAGCGCGTCTTCCTGGGCCGGGTCGATCTCGAGCGCCTTCTCGAACATGCCGCGCGCCTGTTTCGCCATGCCGTCGTCGCGGTAGAGTGCGGCCGCAGGAGCAGGCAGGCGGGGGCACGAGAGAGGGATCAGCCTGCAGGACCTCGAGGAGCACCTTCTCCGCCTCGCGCGGCCGTTCACGGTCGGCGTAGGCGCGGCCGAGCAGGACCTGGGCCTGGCGCTTGAGCGCACCCCGCCGCCGCCACCGCCTCCTCGAGGAGCCGGATGGCCTCCCACGGCTGTTGGGCGTCGAGCGCTTCCGCGGCACTGATCAGGCGGGCCTCGATGGGCTCGTCGGCCCGGCTCGCGGGAGAGGGGACGAAGGCTGCCGCCTCCCGTGCCGCGGCCGAGATCCGGGCGGGCGCGGCCTTGCGCAGGCCCATCGAGCGTTCGTAGCGGTCGCGCGCCCGGTGCATCCTTCAGCACGGCGTAGGCGTTGCCCACGGCGACGAAGATGTCGTTGAGCTTCGCGCGCAGGTCCAGGAGGGCGGGTCGCGCTGCGCGTCCGGGCTGATAGCGGCGGCGCCGAGGCGGGCGAACGCCTGCCGGATCTCCGCTTCGGAGGCGCTCACCGTGAGGCCGAGCACCGCGAAATGGTTCGCGCCGCGCAGCGCGGCGTGCGCCTCCTCGATCTCGCGGACGCATCTGGGGCGCCGGCGTGGTGGCCGCCGGCTTGGCCGCTGGCACAGGCGTCGGCCTGACGGGCGCGGAGGCCGCGGCGGTGGCGGGCCGGGCCAGCGAGCGGACGCGGACATCGCTCGGAACGCCGCGCTGGTGCCGGTGGGTGGACGCGGCCCCTCCGCTTCGTGGGCGCCGGCTGATCGGCCGGGGACGCGGTGCGGGCGCGACTCCGCGAGCGCCCACCTCGAGCACGCCCGCGCAGATGCAGCGCGAGCAGCTCACGCGCGGCCGATTCCCCGCCCGAGCGGATCAGCCCCGGCCGCCTTCACCTCGGGCGGACGCGCGCCAGCAGCGGCGATGCGAAGACGTCAGCGCGGCCTGTGCCTGGTTCCGACGGAGGTGCCGGACGACGAGACGGCGGTCGGTGTCACCCAGGGCGGCGTCCACCACGCTCGCGTCCAGGCGCGATCGACCGCACGCACGGCTAGGGCTGCGAGGAGCGGCGCCGACCGGATCGACGGCCGCGGCCTCGGTCGCCGGGTCCCAGCATCCTGGGAGCGCATCCCGGCAGGCGAGGATGCGCGTGATGCGCACCGGTCGCCCGCCCGGCTGTGGTCGGCGGGGAGCGGGCCGCAGGGGATCGTCGTCGGACTTCGACCGCGATCAGGTAATCCGTCCTGCAGCCGGAGACCGAGGCGGGTCACCGAGGGGATCGCCGCTGCGCAGGGTCACGCCGCTCACGCGCAGCTCAGCCGCTCGCGCGCGTGCACAGGCGGCTGCGAAGAGCGCGCAGCGCGCCTTCCGATAGCGTTCCCGGAGCCTCGTTCTGTTTGCACCAGAGATGCCCGTATGGATGTTAGAGCGCGCGCGGCCTCGGGCGGGATCGCTTACGCCGCGCGAGTGACGCGGGTCACGGCCGACGGCAGGTGCGGGCGCGATTGATAACGCCGGTCGGCGGCGCTCCGCCCTGACGACGCGCACCACGAGGTCGTACGGATGCGCCTCCGTCACTTCGCACGTCACGAACGTTCCCGGCTCCGGCTGCGCCGTCCGCGATCACGATCATCCCGTCGATGTCCGGGGCCTGCGCGCGGTGCGGTCCGGCGGAGCGGAGGTCGCTTTCGGGATGCGTGCCCTCGACCAGGACTTCTCGAAACGCTCGCCGACCGCGTCTGCGGTTCCGGCGCGTCGCGATCTGCTTCTGCGCCGCCATGCAGGCGGCGCCGGCGCTTCCCTGACGCCAGGCCACGCGGCCGTCGCGCAGGTCGAAAGACGCCGTCCCTTCCTCGTCCGAATAGGTGAAGACGCCCACGTTGTCGAAGCGGCCGCCTCCACGAAGTCCAGCAGCTCCTGGAAGTCCGCGTCCGTCTCCCCGGGAACCCGACGATGAACGAGGTGCGGATGCACACCCCGGGACGCGGGCGCGGATGCGCTCGATCATGCCGAGGAGGTTCCCGCGCCGTGGGCCGCTTCATCGCGCCGGAGGACCGCCGTCGCTCGCGTGCTGGAGCGGGATGTCCACGTACTTGACGACCTTCTCCTCGGACGCCATCGCGTCGAGGATGGATCGGTCAGCGTCGGCGGGTAGGCGTACATCACGCGGATCCAGCGGATGCCGTCGATGCGGCCGAGCCGGCGCAGGCAGGTAGGCCAGGCCGTCGCGCAGGCCGTGGTCCAGGCCGTAGCGCGTGGAGTCCTGCGGCCACGCAGCACGATCTCCCTTCACCCCGCGCGCGGCCAGGTCCCGCGCCTCGGCCAGCGATGTCCTCGACGTTGCGGCTGCGGTGGCGCCCGCGGAGGGTGGGGATGATGCAGAAGCGAGCACGGTAGTCGCAGCCCTCGCTGATCTTCACGTAGGCGAGCCAGGCGGCGGCGTCGAGAGGATGCGGGTGCGGCGTGGTCGTAGACCCAGGTGGGCAGCTTCGCTCGCGTCGACGTGCGGTCTCGCCTTCCACCGCCTTCACGATGTCGTCCGACCTGGCCGGTGCCGAGCGTGGCGTCGATCTCTGGGATCTCGCGGCGCAGCTCGGCGTCGTAGCGCTGGCTCAGGCAGCCGGTGACGACCGACGGCGCTGGGCGCGCCCCGTCTCCTTCTCTTCGCCATCTCCAGGATGGCGTCGACGGACTCCTGCTTGGCGCGGTCGATGAACGCGCAGGTGTTGACCACGATGACGTCCGCCTGCTGGGCGTCCGCCACCAGGTGCGTAGCCGCGGTGCCCGCGCAGGCGGCCCGCAGTCACCTCGCTGTCGACGAGGTTCTGGGGCAGCCCAGCGAGACGAGACCGACGCTGCGCCGCTCGCCCAGTGGGCTTTCTCCGGCATGTCGATCTCGTTGCCCCACTCGCGCAGCTTCGCGGTCGCTCGGCCGCGTAGCAGCTCGTCGCCGATGTCCGCGATCTGGTCGCTGATCCCGCCCAGGGACCTCATGCTCCTCGCCCTGCTGGTCATGAGGGAGAGGTGGTGCGCGATGGCGTCCAGGCGGGGGACGGACTTGTCCATCGCCAGGAGGAGCGCTTCCGACGAGCTCCACCCAGCGCCTTGCGGCTCAGACCGTCGTGCCACGTGGGTTCCACGCCCGCCTCCTTGGTTAGCCGTCCGACCGACCATCATGAAGCGCGTCGCGGGCTCGCCCGCGATCTCCTGCCTCCCGCGCTCTGACCGTTCCCGGCCGGGTCTCTAACATCGCCGGCCGGGTCGATCGACCTCAGGGGAGGGCCTCGTGGGCACGGAGCGAAGGTCGCCATCGGATGCGGATCGCTCGTCGTCGTGTCGGCGGCGTGATGCTGGCCGCGGTCGTCTCGGCGGGCTGTGGTGGGCCAAGGGCGAGGCGGAGCAGTTCACGGGCGCGCGAGACGCAGATCGAGGAGCCTGGCAAGAAGAAGCGCGAACGCCGTGCCCTTCGACGGAGCCGGGCGGACGGGCTCGTGTGCGCGAGGAACTGCCTGGTCAAGTCCTCGACATCCGGCGCCGCGTGTTCTGACGTCTACGCCAGCGCAAAGGACGAGCTCGAGGCCATGAACAAGAAGAAGCAGGCCGACTTCAGCGACGTGACCCGCGGCCTGGGCGTGCTGGCCGAGGTCCGCTCTGGCCCGAGCGCAGGCGCTGGCCGACGTGGGAGCAGAGCGAAGCCAGAGTACCACTTCCTGATCCAACAGGTCTACAAGAGCTTCTGGGCCTCGAGGCCGCGAGAGTTTCGCCCGTCCCGAGCGTCCAGACGGCGCCCACCTTCGAGGTTCCTCCGGCCAGCATCGCGCTCTTCCGCAAATACGAGACGGAGATCAAGCAATACGCGATGGGCGGGCTGGAGTGGGTCGAGGCCAGACGGACGGGACGGATCGCCCTCGGCGCGGCCGTGATCGAGGAGGCCCCGGCGGCGGCTCGTGACGGGGCTTCCCGGGCCAGGTGGTGGGCCTCGCTCTGATCGCTCTCGACGACGCCCAGGTCTCGGTGGCGAGCCGCACGCGGACGGCAACGCGATCGGGAACCTGGTGCTGCACTGTGCGGCTCGAACCGGCACTTCGTGGGGCGGGTGGTGGGCGGCACCGGCCACGAAGCGCGACCGAAGGCGGAGTTCGCGGAGCGGGGCCCCAAGCCGCGCGCCGAGCTCAGGCGCGTCCTCGACGAGACCGTCGCCGAGACCGATCGCATCCTGGGCGGGCTCGACCCCATGCGTCTCCTCGAGGTGCGCGAGGTCCCGCGCGATGCGCCCCAGACCGTCCTCGCCCTCGTAGCTGCGCACCTCCCACCACTGGTCCGTGCACACGGGGCAGATCGTGTACGCGACGAAGCAGCTCACCCAGGGCGGGCCTGACGAGCTCTGGATGAAGACGATGCTCTAGGCCGCGACCGCGGCGTCCAGGAGGGCACGCGCCGCGACCTCCGCGCCGTCCATCCGCGGCGGCTCCGGGAACGCAGCGGCGAGCACCGCTTCGAGGGCGGGCCTCAGGCGGCCCGCGAGCAGGTCGGCGTTCGAGACGTGCACGGCGGGCAGCCAGCGCGTCATCCCCTCCCACCAGGATGGGGTATTCGGGGAAGTCGCCCCGCTCCGTATAGATCATGCGCGTCCGGCCCGCGATCGCATCGGTGACGATCCCGTAGCCCGGCTTCGTGACCAACGGACGTCGGCGGCGGCCACGAGGTCGAGGATACCCGAGGTCGCGTGCGCGGCCAGCTCGGCCAGGGAGACGACACGCACGTTGGGGGCGCGTCGGAGCCGGTCGGCTCAGCTCAGGAACTGGAACGATCGCAGCTTCGACAGCACGGAGGGAACTCGAAACCGGGAAGGCCCAGGCCGCCGAACGAGAGCAGGGAGCCGCCGGGGCCAGGCCGAGGCCCAGGCGGCGGCGCGCCTCGCAGCGCGTCACCGATGGGCGGCGCGCGACGAGAGGCACCGCCGTCCGGCGGGGAAGGCGGAGAGATCGCCGGCGAACGGAAGCTCCAGGAGGTTCGTCGCTTGCGCGTAGGCGGTCGGCCGCGGCGGCCGCGGCCGCGGAGAGGCCGGGCTCTGGCGCGCGGAGGTGCGCGTAGATCCAGTCCCACGAGAAGTTGGACATGCGCGATGCCGGGCACGCCCGCTTTCGCGGCGGCCAGGAAGGCCAGGGGCGGGATATCGCCCAGGACCAGCGCGGGCTCCCATCGCGCCCAGCCAGGCCGCTTCCCCTCGACGCGCGCGCGGCATCTCGCGGTCGAAGGCATCGCACTCGTGTGGCGGTGGCCGCGTGGTGTCGATGACGAGGGCGCCCCTCTGGACGGAGACCGACGTCGGCGCGCTCCCGGCGCAGCTCGAGGCCCTCTCCGACGGCCCCACGGAACATCCAATCCGGGCCCGCGGTGACGACGGCGATGCGCAACGCGGGATCGAGCGACCGCAGGGCGCCGAGCACGGTGGCCGTTCGTACGGAGTGCCCGAAGCCGTGCCCCGAGACGTAGGCGACGAGGTGGGCTGCAGTCCTGCTGATCGTTTGGACAGCTGGCAGCAGCGGGCGGCTGCCGAGCCGGATTCACTCCGGCGAGGCAGCGGGGGTCTGGGGCGCGGCGCAGCACCCCAGCATGACTAAGGGTAGATGCGGTACAGCATGCGCGGGAACGCGATGGTCTCGCGCAGGTGCTCGAGCCCGCAGACCCAGGTGACCAGCCGCTCGATGCCCATGCCGAAGCCGGCGTGCGGCACCGAGCCGTACTTGCGCAGGTCGATGTACCAGCGGAACGCCTCCTCGGGCAGGCTGTGCTCGTGGATGCGCTTCAGCAGCTATCTCGGCGTCGACATGCGCTCGCCGCCGCCGACGATCTCGCCGTAGCCCTCGGGAGCCAGGATGTCGGCGGAGAGCGCGAGCTCCGGCCGCTCGGGGTCGGGCTCCATGTAGAAGGCCTTGATGGCGGTCGGGAAGCGGTGGACGACCACCGGCCGGTCGTAGGCCTCGCGCGATCACCGTCTCGTCGGTGCCGCCGAAGTCGCTCCCCACTGCGTCTCGGAGCCCTTGGACTGGATGAGCTTGATGGCGTCGTCGTAGTGCGAGCCACGGGAACGGCGACTTCACGTTGCTCGAGCTTGGCGACGTCGCGCTCCAGGCGTCTTCAGCTCCTCCTTGCGCGTCTCGAGCACGCGCTCGATCACGGAGACAGACGAGGCCCTCGGCCAGCCTCGACCGCGTCGTCGAGGTGGGCGAAGCGCGCATCTCCGGCTCGACCATCCAGAACTCGGTGAGGTGGCGCCGCGTCTTCGACTTCTCGGCGCGGAAGCGTCGGGCCGAAGCAGTAGACCTTGCCGTGCGCGGCCGCGTTGGCCTCGTTGTAGAGCTGGCCGCTCTGCGTGAGGTAGGCGGTGCCCTCGTCGAAGTAGGGCACGCCGAAGAGGGTGGTCGTGCCCTCGCAGGCCGCGGGCGTGAAGATCGGCGTGTCCACCAGCGTGAAGCCCTGGTCGTCGAGGTAGTCGCGCACCGCCTTCACCACGGCGTGGCGGACGCGGATGATCGCGTGCTGCCGCTGCGAGCGCAGCCACAGGTGCCGGTTCTCCATCAGGAACGCCGTGCCGTGGTCCTTGGGCGTGATCGGGTAGTCGTGCGCGACCTGCAGCGACGGTGAGGCCGCGTGACGTCCACCTCGAAGCCCGCCCGGCGCGCGCTTGTCCTCCTTGACGCGCCCGGTCAGCTCCGAGCGACGACTCCTGGCCCGCATCGCTCCGCCGCCTGCCCAGGCTCCTCCGGGCACCGCCGCCTTCGCCATCACCGCCTGCGCGAAGCCGCTGCCGTCGCGGACGATCAGGAACTGGAGCTTGCCGCTGCGAGCGCTTGTTGTGGAGCCAGCCCTGGACGCGACTTCCTGGCCGACGTGGTTCGTGAACTCGCGATGCGCACGGTCTGCATGCGTCAGTCGACTCGCAGCTCCTCGAGATGGCGGCGCCAGCGCCCGCCGCAGCCCGACAGCTCGGGATAGCGCGCCAGGTTGCGCCGCGCGTGCGCCAGCGTGCGCGGGATGTAGGGCAGAGTAGACGCGGCTTGCCTTCGGACCGTGCGCCATGTAGCCGAAGGTGCCGAGCGCCTTCAGGTTGCGCTGGACGGACATCAGCTCGAAGCGCCGCTGGAACGTGTCGCGCGGCTCCGCCGGGGACCGCGCGCTGCGCGGAACTCCTCGGCCAGCTCGGCCACGAAGTCCTCGTCGAGCGCTCCACGTAGGAGTCGCGCAGGAGCGAGGCGAGGTCGTAGGTGCGCCGGGCCCATGCGCGCGTCCTGGAAGTCGATCCAGTAGAGGCGTCGTCGCCGTGCGACATCAGGTTGCGGCTGTGGAAGTCGCGGTGGGCAGAGCACGCGCGGCCAGGAGGCGATCTCCGCGCACAGGCGCGTGGAAGCCTTCGCCAGCGTCGACGCGGTCCTCCACGCGACAGGTCGCACCCGCGTAGCCCTCGAGGAAATGCTTCCAGAAGTAGTGCAGCTCCCACGGACAGCTTCTCGATGTCGAAGGCGATCTGGAAGCAGATCGCGCGCTGCGGCGCCGCGCGCCGGCCTCGCGCTGCAGCACCACGAGCTGGTCCAGGGCCTGGCGATAGCAGCTCCTCGCGCCGCGCCGGGCTCGCTTCCGCTGAGCGCTTCCTGCAGCGGCGAGGTCGCCCGAGTCCTCTTGACGCAGGAGGATCCCGCGCTCCGCCGTCCACGGCGCGGATCTCGGGCACGGGCAGGCCCCAGCCCGCCATCAGGTTGCCGGATCACGACGAAGGGCAGATGTTCGGGATCGAACGGCTCCGGGGTTGAGAGCGAGACGACGGAGCGTTCGTCGCTCGTCGATCGAGGCGGTAGTAGCGGCCGGGTGGACGCGTCGCCCGGAGAGCGGATCACGCGCAGATCCGCCGCGCGAGCCGTAGCGTCGGCCACGAAGTCGGAGACGCGCTGGTCGGCGAGGATCTCCGAAACGCGGGACCTGCCGGCGCCACCGGCGCGCCGGCGGACGCTCGGGCGCGACGTCCGCGGCGCGGCCGCGTCGAGCGGCTCTCGGCGCGCCGCTCCGAGCTCACGACCGCAGCTCCGCCAGCGGCTGGCCCTCATCAGCAGCGCGGACCGCAGCGCCTCGCCGTCCTCGACCTCGACCCCGCGCCGCCAGGATCGCTCGCTTCGACCACCGCGCCGTCCCGGCCCACCTCTCACGCGATCCCACAGCACGCTCCCCGCACCTCGGCGCCTCTGCGATGACCGACCCCTTGCCCACCACCGAGCGGACCACGCGCGCCGCGGATGGACTCGGCCCCGGGGTGGATGACCGACCCTCGCCGGATTCCCCGGAACCGCGACGCGCAGCAGCGACTGGCTGTGAGGCGAGGTACAGCGAGGGGCTGCCGAGATCGTACCACGGGCCTCGCAGCGCACTCCCAGCGGCGGCCGCCCTTCGGCGATGAGCGGCGCGTACAGAGCTCGCGCACGGTGTCCGAAGGCCCGGCGGCAGCGCGCGTCGAGCAGCGCGGGTCGAGGATGTGCACGCCCGTAGAACAGCGAGACCGTGCCGCGCGCGCGGCGCGAGGCCGGCCCGCGACGCGTCACGCGGCCGTCCGGCCCGGTGATCACGGACTGTAGTGGCGCGGATCGGGGTTCGGGATGGAGGGCCAGCGTCGCCGGGCGCGCCCGCGCGCTCGTGGCGGCGGCGCAGCCGCGGTCGAGGTCGAAGTCGAAGACGACGTCGCCGTTGAGCGAGCAGGAACGGCTCGTCGCCGACGCCAGCGCCGGACCTTGCGCGGCCCGCCGCCCGTGCCCAGGATCGTCGCGCTCGAACGAGTAGGCGACGCTGCACGCCGAACTGCGCGCCGTCGCCCACGGCGGCGCGGCACCGTGCGCGGGAGGTGGTGGAGGTTGATCATCACGTCCGTTCACGCCGTGCGCGGCGAGGCATCTCGAGCGTCCAGTGCAGGAGCGGCCGGTCGAGGACGGGCAGGACGGGCTTGGCGCGACCGAGCGTGAGCGGGCCGCATGCGCGTGCCGAGGCCGGCGGCCAGGATCATGGCCTTCACCAGAACACCATGTCCCCACTGCCGCCCGACGCGCGGAAGAGGCGCCGCGTAGGAGTCCGGCGATGTAGTCGGCGGGCCGCGGCCGAGGGCGCGCGCGGCCTCGTGGATCGTCGCCGACCGGCCCCTCGATCTCCAGGAAGGTCCCGATCGGCGTCTCGTCCAGCACGATCTCCGACCTCGCGCCAGCGCGTAGGTCTCGCCGATACTTCTGGTAGCGGAAGACCTGGCGGTAGCCCAGCGCGCGCTGAGGATCGCGTCGAAGGCGTCGCGCGTCCTCGAAACCTCGATCTCGGTCTCCGGCCGGCTCTTGACGCCGTCGCCACGGCTCCTGCGCGCGGGCCCTTGTAGGTGACGATGGCGCGCCCGTCCGCCCGGCGCAGGCGCAGGGCCTGTCCGGCCGGCGTAGAGCGAGGATCGCCGCATCGTCCGTAGAGGACGTTGTCCTCGAGGTGCCGCGCCCGCTCGAGCGCATCGCCGCCCAGGGCCGCCACCGCACGCGCGCGCGGCCTCCGGCCCCTCCATCGCGCAGCTTGATCTCGCTCTCGACGGGCGCGGGCACAACGGAGCGGCCGACGCTCAGGGCGCCCTCGACCACCTTGCACCTTCATGTCGATCGTCGATCGTTCGGGTTGTCGCGGGCGTCGCGGGGCGAGTTCACGATCTTGTCCCGCAGCAATACGTAACTGAACGAAGCACACCGA
>ERZ1370068.1921-contig-11878_pt1 | contig 95651 bp, 113 predicted proteins | sample MGYA00561227_ERZ1370068 | MGnify/ENA primary metagenome ERZ1370068 (study PRJEB38410, sample SAMEA6850437) | metagenome | study: Metagenomic assessment of the ecological functions of the soil: analysis of the soil microbiota associated with the...
AGAGCGGCGGGAACCTGCTGCTCCTGGACGAGCCCACCAACGACCTGGACGTGGACACGCTGCGCGGGCTGGAGGAGGCGCTGGAGGCCTTCGCCGGCTGCGCGGTCGTCATCAGCCACGACCGGTGGTTCCTGGACCGGATCGCCACCCACATGCTGGCGTTCGAGGGGGACAGCCAGGTCGTCTGGTTCGGAGGGGAACTACCAGGACTACGAGGCGGACCGGAAGCGGCGCCTGGGCGCCGAGGCCGGACCAGCCCCACCGGATCAAGTACAGGAAGCTGGCGCACTGAACGTAAGCCATCTCACTGACATCACGAGGCCGGACATCGTACCAACCCTCCTATCGGACGGGCACAGGTCGTATCCCCCAGTAAGTACCGTAAGCATCCCTGAGGTGATCCCGGTCACCAGGGCGCGTGAGGGGCATGGGAACGTCGATGCAGGTCGGTCGAGCGCCGGTCGCGCGGCTGCGGCCCGTGGCCGGGTGGCGCCCGCGCCCGTCGCGGTGCCGGCGGTCGCGCCCTGCCGGACGCCTCCGGCCCGAGCCCGACGCGTCCGCGCCGCCGCAGGACGCCACCTCCCGCTTCGACGGGCTCATGACCCAGTACGACCGGCTGATCCGGGCCATCGTCGCGCGGCTGGGCCGCCGTTTCGGGCTGCGTCGGGACAACTTCCTGGTACAGGAAGACATCGCGCAGGGAGGTCCGCTTCGACATCTGGAAGCAGGTCGCGCGCGGCCAGGTGATCGACTTCCCGGCGACCTACATCTACACGGCGACCATCCGCGAGACCGTACGCGCGCTGCGCCGCGTGACGACCCGCGAGATGGACTCGCTGGACGAGGACGGCGCCATCGACGATGTCGCGGACGGCGCCGATCCGTTCAAGATCCTGGCCGCCAAGGACCAGTTCCGCGCCATCCAGTCGGGCATCCGGGGTCTCTGACTCCGGAGAGGCAGGCCGCGGTGCGCGCCCACCTCTCCGGGCTTCCAGTTCCAGGAAATGATGGACATGCACGGATGGAGCTCCAGAAGGTCCGCAACCTGGTGGCCCGCGGCATGGCGGACCTGCGCGCCGGCCTCCCGCGGCCAGCCGAAGACTCGGCGGTCCCGCTCGCACGACCCGCGGCTGCAGGCGGTCCACGCGCAATTGGACGCGCTGCGGGCCAGCCTGAAGGCCCCTGCACGAGAGGAAGCACGCCGCGGTGCGGCTTCGAAGCCACCCACGGGCGGGTGCGCAAGTAGCGCCTTCTCAAGGCGATAGCGCCCCGTCGCGGTGCCCGGCTGGCGTAGAATGACATCGACCCAGGCGAAGGAGGCCTCGCCCGTCGTGTCCAGTCCCCCCGCCGAGCCCGCGCCCCTCTCCGGGCGGGAGAGCCGCTTCGAAGGCATGGTCCGCCAGTACGGCCGGCTGATCAGCACGGTCGTGGCGCGGGTGGGCGGCCAGGCGACGAGCCTCTTCCCGCGAGGACATCGAGCAGCAGGTCCTGATCGAGCTGTGGCGGCAGGTCGACCGCGAGCAAAAGATCGACCACCCATCCCTCTTATCTTTACAGGGCGGCGGTACGGAGACCGTCCGGGTGCTCAAGCGGGAGTTGTCCCGCGAGAAGCCGCCGGTGGCCGAAGGGCGGCAGGACGGCGAGCCCCTATCAGTCGCTGGCGGTGAAGGAGGCAAGGCGGCCCTGGTGGAGTCGCGCGTGTCGGCGCTGGCGGTGGACCGCCAGCGCGCGGTGCGCGCGCACCTGGCAGGGTTCGACGTGCGGGAGATCATGCGGATGCACGGCTGGCCGTACCAGAAGGCGCGAAATCTCATCGCGCGGGGCATGGCCGAGCTGCGGGCGGCGCTGCACGAGCGGGGCATCCATGGCTGAAGACGAGCGGACGCTGCGCGGCCTCTACGCGCTGCTGCACCGAAGGGGCGGCCGGGGATCACCTGGCCGAGGACGACTGGGTCGCGCTGGCGGAGGGCGCGCTCCAGGCACCCGCGCGCGAGGCGGGCCCTCGAGCACGTCGTGCGCTGCGCGACCGCTGCGCGCACGTCTACCGCGGCCTCTCCGAGCTGGAGGAGGGCGCGCGCCGGTTCGACCGGCACGTGCCGCAGGAGGTCGGGCCCGCGCCGCTCGACGTGGTCGGCACCACGCGCTGGGCCTGGTGGGGCGGGCTGGTGGCGGCGGCCGCGCTGGTGTGAGGTCATCGTGCAGCCGCGCCCGGCGATCGCTCCCGCGCCGGAGCCGTCCGGGGCCGTAGCTGCGCGGGACGGCGGACGCCCGACCCGCGCCGGTCGCGCCCGTGGGCGCTGTCTCGCAGTGGCCGCAGCGCCTCCACTGGGAGCCCGTCGCCATGGCTCGCGGCTACCGCGTCCGCATCCTCGATGGCGAGGGCGACGAGCTGTGGGCGAAGCACGGTGGTGAGCGAGACGTCGCTGTCCTGGCCCGCGCAGGTCGCGCCGCGCGCGGGCGGACGTGCTGGCAGGTCACCGCCTACCTCCAGGGTGGCGGCGACGCCGACGCCGTCGCCTCCGTGCTGGCGAGCTTCGACTTCCAGCCCTGACCTCGCCGTTCCACCCGCGGCCCCCGCGGTATGATCCAGCCGCCTCGCTCGCGTCCGGGGGCGAAAGGATCAAGCTCCATGCTCGCTCGTGCGTCCGCCGCCCGTGCTCGTCGCCTGGCTGAGCCCGTGCGCGGCCCGTGCCGCGGAAGGCCCGGTGACCGTGATCCGCGGCGGGACGGTATACGACGGGACGGGCGCGCCGGGGAAGGTCACGGACGTCGTGATCCGCAGGGACCGTATCGAGGCGTGGGCGACGCGTCGTCGGTCCAGGCCGACACGGTCGTGGACGCGCGCGGCCTGGCCGTCGCCCCCGGCTTCATCAACATGCTCTCGTGGTCCACGGACTCGCTGATCGTCGGACGGGCGCTCGCAGGGCGAGATACGCCAGGGCGTCACGACCGCAGATCTTCGGCGAGGGCTCGTCGATGGGGCCGCTGAACGACGCGATGAAGACAGCAGCATCGAAGGACGATCAGGCGACATCAAGTACGACGTCACCTGGACGACCGCTGGCCGAGTACCTGCGCGCACCTGGAGCAGCAGGCGGCGTCTCGCCGAACGTCGCGTCGTCTACATCGGCGCGGCGACCATCCGCGAGCACGTCCTCGGCCTCGACGACAAGCAGCCGACGCCGGCCGAGCTCGACCGAGATGCGCGCGCTGGTCGCGCAGGAGATGGAGGCGGGCGCGCTCGGCATCGGGTCGTCGCTCATCTACGCGCCAGGCACTCTACGCCAGGACCGAGGAGCTGATCGAGCTGTGCAAGGTGGCCGCGCAGGTACCAGGGCAAGTACATCTCGCACCTGCGCAGCGAGGGCGACCGCTTGCTGGAGGCGGTCGACGAGCTCATCCGCATCAGCCGCGAGGCCTCGCTGCCGGCGGAGATCTACCACCTGAAGGCCGCGGGCGAGTCGAACTGGCCGAAGATGGACCAGGCGATCGCCCACGCTCGAGTCCGCCCGCAAGGAGGGGCTCGCGGTGACGGCCGACATGTACACCTACATCGGCGGGCGCCACGGGCTTCGACGCCTGCGATGCCGCCGCTGGGTCGCTGGAGGGCGGCCAGGCGCGGCTTTCACGAGCGCCTCAGGACCCGGCCACCCGCGCGCGTATCCTGCAAGGAGGCGACGCACGCCCGGCATGGGCTTGCGAGAACCTGTGCCTGGGCACGGGCTCGCCGGAGCGCATCCTGCTGGTCGAGTTCAAGACGGACGCGCTCGAAGCCGCTCACCGGCCGCACGCTGGCGGACGTCGCGCGCTGCGCGGCAGAGGAGCCCTACGACGTGATGCATGGACCTCGATGAACGACGGACCAGACCCGCGTCGAGGTCGTGTTACTTCCTGATGTCCGAGGACAACGTCCGCAAGCAGCTCAGCGTGCCCTGGGTCTCGCTTCGGCTCCGACGCCGCATCCATGGCGCCGGTGGACCCGTTCACGCGCTCGTCCGCCCACCCGCGCGCGTACGGGAACTTCGCGCGCCTGCTCGGGCAAGTACGTGCGGGACGAGAAGGTGGTCACGCTCGCCGGAGGCCATCCGCCAGCTGCAGTGGCCTGCCCGCGGCCAACCTGGGCCTCGTCGGACCGGGGCACGCTGGCGGCCGGCCGGTTCGCGGACGTGGTGGTCTTCGACCCGGCCACCATCGCCGACCGGGCGACGTTCGAGAAGCCGCACCAGTACGCGGTGGGCATGCGGCACGTGTTCGTGAACGGCGTGGCCGTGCTCAAGGATGGCGAGCACACGGGGGCCCTGCCGGGTCGCGCGCTCAAGGGGCCTGGCGCGACCGCCGGGCACTGACGAAGTGGCGGATCGGGTCGTCGTCACCGGCGCCAACGGCTTCGTGGGGCGCCACGTCGTGGCCGCCGCCGTGCGGCTGCGGGCTGCAGGCCGTCGGGGTCGTGCGGTCGCCAGGCGGGCGCGACCGCCCGGTGAAGGCGGCCGGCGGGCGCGCGCTGGCGCTCGCGCGCTCTCATCGCCGGAGCTGCGGGCGGCGTCCCAGGGCGCGCGCGCGATCATCCACCTGGCGATGATCGGGTCCGAGCGGGCGAGGCGCGACCTACTCCGCCGTCAACGTCGAGGGCACGCGCAGCATCGCGCGGGTGGCGATCGGAGTCGGGCGCCACGCCGCTCGTGATCTTCAGCGGGCTGGGCGTGGCGCACTACGGCCAGGGCGCGCGCACGACCAATCGGTACTTCCTGTCGAAGCTGGAGGCGGAGATCGAGGGTGTACCGCAGCGGCGTGCCCGCCGTGGTGTTCCGGCCCTCGTACATCCTGGGGCCGACCGACGGGCTGATGACGATGCTGCTCAAGGACCTGGAGAGCGGGGTGGTCGAAGTGCCTGGCGACGGGCGCTACCGGATGCAGCCGATCTCCGTGGCCGACGCGGCCGAGGCGGCGCTGGTGGCCGCGCTGGACCCCGCCGCAGCCGGTGGGGCGCTCGGCCCATCGCGTGATCGACCTGGTCGGGCCCGAGCCGATCTCGTACGGCCGCTTCGTCGAGCGGTTCGCGGACGTGGCGCGCGAGCATGGCTACCCGTGCCGACTTCGTGGTGCGCCACATCCCGGTGGCGGAGGCGGACCGCCAGGCGGTGGTCGACGGCTATCGCGGCATGCAGCCCGACGAGCTGGACTGCCTGCTCTCGCGACGAGGTGGCCGAGGCGGCGCCGCTGGAGGAGCTGCTGGGCCGCCCGCTGCTCGGCCTCGACCGCGCGATCGTGGCGGCGCTAGACGGCCTCTCGCATCCGCAGTAGTCTTCCGAGCCGAACGCCATGCGCCTGGGCATCACGGAGTACATCGACTGCGCGCACTTCCTGCCCGGCCATCCCAAGTGCGGCCAGGTGCACGGGCACACCTACCGCGTGGACATCGCGATCGAGGGCGACCACAACCAGGGCATGATCGTGGACTTCAACGACCTCAAGCTCAGCACGCGCAGGGTGCTCGCCCGCTACGATCACCGGCACTGGAACGACGTGCTGGAGTTCCCCTCGGTCGAGAACATCTGCGAGCTGCTCTCGCGGGAGCTGCGTGCCCGCATCGCCTTCCCGATGGTGATCCGGGTGTGGGAGGGCAACGGCAAGTGGGCGGAGATGTGACGGCACCCGCTCAGCCCTGCCGGACGTCCTCCGCTTCCGTCTCGGCTCGGCGCTCGTAGCGCGTCCGGATCTCGCGGGCCAGCGGCCCCGGCACGCCCAGTCCGACCACGACCTCGTCGACCTTCACGACCGGCAGCACCCCGCGCGACGCGCTGGTGATGAAGCATTCGGACGCGGCCGCCAGCTCGTCCACGCGCAGGCCGCGCGGCGCGCGCGGCAGCAGGCCGGCGGCCACCTCCAGCACCAGCGATCGCGTCAGGCCCGCGAGGACGCGCTCCTCTTCCGTGTGCAGCGCGCCGCCTGAGATCGCGAAGAAGTTGCTGGAGAGCCCTCCAGCACGGTCTCGTCCCCCGCGACCATCAGGCCCTCTGTGCGCGCCGGGCGGGAGCCGGTCGTAGGCGACGGCGGCGTCGAGGACGAAGCGCGTGTCCTTGGCGCGGGGGTTGTCGCGGTGGAGCGGGACCGTCGCGCACCACGCCGTCCCGATAGAGCGGCTCGGCGAGGGGCGTGAACGGCTCGAGCGCGAGAGCGAACAGCCGGGGCGGCGCCCAGGTGACGCGGAAGCGGGACTCCGCGTAGCTGGTCCGCGCGATCGCGTCGGCGCGATCGCTCGCCGGCAGCGCTCGATCGACAGGGCTCCCGAGCGGCCCTGCAGGCGCGCCGGCTCCTCCAGGCGTCGCACGTGGTCGGCCAGGCGGAGCACGCGCGTCCCGCCGTGCGTGCGGAACGTGGTGTACGCGCCCTTCCGGGAGCCGCACGGAGACTTCAGCGCGAAGACAGGCCATCCGACACCTCGGTCAGCCCGGACGCCGTCGCCTCGAACGTCTTCATAACTGCCTTATTTTCAATGCAGAAGGGCTTTACTGCAAGGAGGTTGACAACCCGAGGCTCAACCCGATACCGTGGAGGTTGGGAGGCCTCATTTGGGCAAGATCATCGGTATCGACCTCGGGACCACCAACTCCGTGCGTCGCCGTCATGGAAGGCGAGTCGCCGGCCGTCATCCCGAACGCCGAAGGCGGCCGCACGACGCCGTCCGTCGTCGCGTTCGCGAAGGGCGGCGAGCGGCTGGTCGGCCAGGTGGCGAAGCGCCAGGCGGTCACCAACCCCGAGAACACCATCTTCTCGATCAAGCGCTTCATGGGACGCAAGTTCGCCGAGATCAGCGAGGAGAGCAAGATGGTCCCGCTACAAGGTGATCTCGGCGACCAACGGCGACGTGCGCGTGAGTCGCGGGCGGCAAGGACCTGTCCCCGCCCGAGATCTCCGCCATGATCCTGCAGAAGATGAAGGACGCGGCGGAGCAGTACCTGGGCGAGAAGGTGGACGAAGGCGGTCATCACCGTCCCTGCCTACTTCAACGACTCGCAGCGCCAGGCGACCAAGGACGCGGGCAAGATCGCCGGGCCTCGAGGTGCTGCGCATCGTGAACGAGCCGACGGCGGCGGCGCTCGCGTACGGGCTCGACAAGAAGAAGGACGAGACGATCGCGGTCTACGACTTCGGCGGCGGCACCTTCGACATCTCGGTGCTGCGAGGTGGGCGAGGGCGTGGTCGAGGTGAAGGCCACGAACGGCGACACCCACCTGGGCGGCGACAACCTCGACCAGCGGGTGATCGACTGGATCATCGCGGAGTTCAAGAAGGACCAGGGCATCGACCTGTCGAAGGACAAGATGGCGCTGCAGCGGCTGAAGGAAGCCGCGGAGAAGGCGAAGCAGGAGCTGTCCACCACGCTGGAGACCGAGATCAACCTGCCGCTTCATCACGGCGGACGCCTCCGGCCCCAAGCACCTGGCCCTCAAGCTGACGCGCGCGAAGTTCGAGCAGATGGTGGACGACCTGCTCGAGAGGACGATGGGCCCCGTCCGTGCAGTGCCTGAAGGACGCGGGCGTTGAGCCTCAAGCCAGATCGAGGAGGTGGTGCTGGTCGGTGGCACGCACGCGCATCCCCAAGGTCCAGCAGCTGGTGAAGGACTTCTTCGGCAAGGAGCCTCACAAGGGCGTGAACCCGGACGAGGTCGTCGCGATCGGCGCGGCGGTGCAGGCGGGCGTGCTCTCGGGCGACGTCAAGGACCTGCTGCTGCTCGACGTGACGCCGCTCTCGCTGGGCATCGAGACCCTGGGCGGCGTGTTCACGCGCTGATCGAGCGCAACACCACCATCCCGACGCGCAAGAGCGAGGTCTTCTCGACCGCGTCCGACAACCAGCCGTCGGTCGAGGTGCACGTCCTGCAGGGCGAGCGCCAGATGGTCAGCGACAACCGCACGCTCGGCAAGTTCCAGCTCTCCGGCATCCCGCTGGCCCCGCGCGGCGTGCCGCAGATCGAGGTGACGTTCGACATCGACGCCAACGGCATCGTGAACGATGTCGGCCAAGGACCGCGGCACCGGGCAAGACGCAGGCGATCACCATCACGTCCTCCTCCGGCCTGGCCAAGGACGAGGTGGAGACGCATGGTCAGGGACGCGCGAGTCGCACGCGAGTCCGAGGACAAGGAACGGCGCGACGAGATCGAGATCAGGAACCGCGCGGACGCGCTCGTGGCTACAACGCCGAGAAGTTCCTGAGCGAGAACAAGGACAAGCTGGCCGAGGGCGACCTGGCGCCCGTCACCGAGGCGCTGGAGCAGGCGCGCAAGGCGGTGGCGGAGGGCGACCGCGCCGCCATCGAGTCAGGCCGTGGCCGCGCTGGAGAAGGCCCAGCACAAGCTGGCCGAGGTGCTCTACCAGAAGAGCGCCGCCTCCGGCGGCAGGAGGCCCGCCGTCCGACACGCTCAAGCCGGGCGGCGACGACGTGGTGGACGCCGAGGTCGTGGACAAGGAATGACTTCGAACAGCCGGCGGACAAGCCGGCTTTACAGCCGGCGCAGTGAGCGGGGGTCTGGGGGGCCGGTACTGAGGGCCCCCGCGTGAACATGGACCATTACGAGCTCCTGGGAGTCCGCCGCGGAGCCTCCACCGCGGAGATCAAGCGCGCCTACCAAGCTCGCCCGCCGAGCTCCATCCGGACCTGAACCCGGGCGACCCCGTCACCGCGGAGCGCATTCGCGCCGTCTCGCGCGCCTTCGAGGTGCTCTCCGACCCGCAGCGGCGGGGCCAGTACGACCGCGGCGAGCCCACGCCGCCTCCGCCTCGCGCGCCGCAGGTGAGGCTTCCACGGCTTCGACTTCTCCGCCGACGTGCGCGGGGTGGCGCTCGATTTCCGCAGGTTCATCGACGGCGTGCTGCGCCCGCCGCCGGACAGCCGAGTCGGAGGCGCGCCCCGGCGAGGACCTCGAGCAGGTGGCCGAGGTGAGCTTCGACGAGGCCTTCCACGGCATTCCGTCCGGCGCGTCCACCTGATGCGCCTGGACCCGTGCCCCGGCTGCGGGGCACGGGCGAGCTGCCCTTCAACCCACGGCCGTGCCCGGCCTGCGGGGAGCGGGCAGGTGCGGGCCAGCCGCGGCCGCATGATCTTCACGCAGCGCTGCCGCGGAGTGCGGCGGCGCGCCGGCAGCGTGGGCCGCCATCCTGCAGGCGCTGCGAGGGCGAGGGCCGCCTCATGCAGAGCGAGTGGATCGAGGTGCGCATCCCGCCGGCGTCGCCGACGGGAGCCGCCACTGCGGGTGGAGGCGCGAGGCAACGCGGGCCGCCGCGGTGGCCCGCCGGGCGACTCGTGCTGGTGGTCAGCGTCGCGCCGCATCCGCTTCTTCCGGCGCGACGGCGAGGACCTCTTCTGCCAGGTGCCCATCACCATCACCGAGGCGGCGCTGGGGGCCCACATCGACGTGCCCACGCCCGACGGGTCGATGACGATCAGGTGCCCGCCGGCACGCAGACCGGACAGCGCTTTCGCCTGCGCAAGCGCGGCCTTCCGCGGCTGGAGCGAGACGGGCCGCGGCGACCTCTCTTCGTGGAGGGCGCAGGTCTGGGTGCCGCCCGCGGGCGACGACGAAGCCGGCGGCTCCTGGCGGAGTTCGCACGGCGCAACCCTCGACCCCGCGCCGAGCGCGGGCTGCGGCAACGGTTCGCAGGGCGAAGGGTAGCCATGGCTCGAGGCCGTCGGCGCGCCGAGCAGCCCGCGGGTGAACCGCCGGCGCCCGGCCGCGGCGAGGCGTACATGATCAGCGTGGTGGCGCAGCAGCTACGGCATCCACCCGCAGACGCTGCGGCTCTACGAGCGCGAGGGCCTGCTGAAGCCGTCGCGCACGGAGGGCAACACGCGCCTCTACTCCGAGGACGACCTGCGCCAGCTGGAGGTGATCCTGAACCTCACGCGGGACCTGGGCGTGAACCTGGCCGGGCGTCGAGATCGTGCTCAACATGCGGCGGAAGCTGGAGCAGATGCAGACCGACTTCGGCGAGTTCGTGCGCCAGCTCACGCGAGGAGCTGCTGCGCACCAGCCGGGAGGGCTGGGAGGAGAAGCTGGAGCAGGCGCTCGTCCGCATCCCGCCGCAGTCCGCTGGTCCCGGACCGTATCCGACAAGGGTCGAAGGACCCTATAATCGCTGACGTCCCGCCGTGATTCACGCCTTGATGGCCACGATGCCCGCCTCCGAGAAGAAGACCGCCGCGCACCGAAGCCGAAGCCGAAGACATCGCGCGTCCGCGAAGCAGCCGCACGCCGGTGGAGCGCGCGTCCGGACGGCGACAGCCTGAACGCCTACATCCGCGAGATCGCGCGCTTCAAGCCGCTGTCGGGCGACGACGAGAAGATCGTGGGACGGCGCATCCAGCGCGGGCGACCAGGAGGCGCTGCAAGCGGCTCGTCGAGGCCAACCTGCGCTTCGTCGTCTCCTACGCGAAGCGCTACCGCGGCCTGGGCGTGTCACTTCCTGGACCTGATCCACGACGGCAACCCTCGGGCTCATCGAGGCGGCCAAGCGCTTCGACCCGGAGCGCAACGTCAAGTTCATCTCGTACGCGGTGTGGTGGGTCCGGCAGGCGATCTTCCACGCGCTGTCCGAGCACACCCGCGTCTTCCGCCTGCCGCAGAAGCTGCTCGGGCCAGGTCTCGAAGGTGGGCAACGCGCGCGAGCAGCTGACGGTCGAGCTGGAGCGTCCGCCCACCACCGAGGAGCTGGCCGAGAAGACCGAGCTCTCGACCGAAGAGGTGGAGGAGCTGCTGAAGGTGGCGGGCGACGACCTGTCCCTCTCGACCGCGGTGGGCGGAGGACGGCAGCCTGGAGCTGGGCGACACGCTGGAGCAGGACACGATGCCCTCGGTCGAGCTGGAGATGATCGCAGCTCGTTCGAGGAGCAGATCCGCGCGCTGGTCGAGGAGCTGGACGACAAGGAGCGCGAGGTGATCCGCATGCGCTTCGGCCTGGACGGCGAGGAGCCGCGCACGCTGCAGGAGATCGGCGAGGAGCTGGGGCTGTCGCGCGAGCGCATCCGCCAGATCGAGGCAAGGCGAAGGAGAAGCTGCGCCGCAGCAACGCGCGCGCAGCGGGCTGCGGGGGTCCCTCAACTGAGATGGCTCCCTGCGCGGTCTGCGGTGGCACCGGGTTCGAGACTGGTCGAGAAGGACGAGACCAGGTTCGCCCAGCCCTGCGCGTGCCGGCGGCCCGCCGCCTCGGGCGCACCGGCGACGCATCTCGTGCGGGCGTGCGCGGTGCCGCCGCGCTACGAGCACTGCACCTATCCAGACTTCGATGCCGGCAACACCTCGCTCGTCTAGCCGCGCTCGAGCGCGTCACCACCTACTGCGCCAGCTATCCGCACACGGGTCAGTCGACGACGGCCTGGGCCTGCTGTTCTTCGGCAACAGCGGCGTCGGCAAGACCCACCTGGCCGTCGTCCGCGTTGCGGGAGCTGTGGACCGCAAGGGCGCGCGCGGCCAGTTCTGCGACTTCCACGAGCTGATCCGGGAGATCAAGAACAGCTACAACCCGGAGACCCGGACCACCGAGCTGCAGATACTCGAGCCCGTGATCGACATCGACATCCTGCTGCTGGACGACCTGGGCGCCTGGAAGCTGACCGGACTGGATGCAGGACACGCTGTTCTACATCCTGAACGGTCGCTACATGGCCAAGAGAGCCACCTTCATCACGACCAACTTTCCCGACGGCACGCCGCAGGCGCAAGCGACGCGAACAATCGCCGGGGCGAAGTACCTGGTCGAGCGGATCGGCACCCCGCTCTGCGCTCGAGGCTGCTGGAGATGTGCACGGTGATCTCCATGGCGGGGCCGACTTCAGGCAGATCCGCCAGGCGAGGAGCAGCGAGGGGGTGGGGTGGGCAGCCCGCTGACGTCGGATCCGGGCCCTCCCCGGCCTCGATTCGGCAGCTGAGACGTGACGGCGTCCCGGTGTCGCCCGGTCTCGGCCGTGGCGGCCGCGCTCACGCTCGCGTCGCCCCTGCTGGCGGCTCCGGGACGTCCGACGCTCGGGATCAGGCGACCCAGCGCCGCCGCTCATGATCGAGCGCTGGCTGCGCAGTGCGCCGGTGGCGCGGTTCGAGCCCGGCACCGTGTACGTCCTCGACTTCTGGGCCGTCTGGTGCGCGCCCTGCCTGAGCGGCATGGCGCACACGTCGCGAGCTGGCGGAACGGTTCCGCGACCGGCGCGGTGCGCGTGATCGGCCTGACGGGTCCGGACGCGTCGGGAGCACGCTGGAAGCGGTCAGAGCGAACGGTCTCGCGCCGCGGCTCCACGATGCGCTTCGACGTCGCCTGGGACCGGTCGTCGCCCGCGGGCACTGGCGCCCTACCTGGACGTTAGCTCCTCGGACGGACCACGGTCCGCTGCGCCAGGGCGCCCAGCTCGACGGCCTGCCGATGGCGGTCGTCCGTGGACCGCCGCAGGCGGCTGGCGTGGATGGGACTGCCGTCGGCGCTGGAGGCCCCGCTGACCGCGATCGTGGAGGCCGATGGGACCTGCAGGCGGCCGCGCGGCGCGAGGCGCACCCGGCGGCTGGCCGAGCCGAAGCTGGACGAGTTCCGCGCCGCTCACGGCCAGGCCGCTTCGACGGGGCTACGCGCTCGCCGCGCACGCTGGTGAGGGGCCCGTTCGCGCACGAGCCCGGCTACCTGAGGCTCATCGCCTCGACCATCGTCGGCAGAGCGCACCACGTGGACGGTGCGCGAGCGTGGACCTGGCGCTGGAAGCCGCCGACCGCGCAGGCCGCGCTGACCGACCTGTCGGACACCGAGTCCTCTCGGCGCTCGCGCGCGCCTGCTTCGTGAAGACGGCGACCTCGCCGCGGCGGTCGCGACCCAGGAGGGAGCGCTGCGCTCATGGACCCGCCCCTGCCGCAGCGAGGCCTCCGTCCTCGAAACGTACCGGCGGGCCCTGGCCGGAGCCGCGCGCTGATCGTTGGCCGGATCGCCTTCACAGTCAGCGCGAAAGCGCCTCGGAACGCCTTGGCCAGCTCGGGGCCCGTCCGCCGGGCCCACGTCTCGTTGACCTTCGGGAAGAACACGCCGTCCGCGTTCGCGGGTGGCAGCTCGATGCCGCGCTCCCGCAGCGAGCGCTTGAAGGCCAGCGGATCGCCTCCAGGCCGCCACGCAGCCCAGCACGTTGGTGCCGTTGGGGACACGCTCGATCGCCAACCGGGAATGCGCCCGCCAGGCGACCAGCAGCTGCTCGAGACGGCGATGCCGCGGCGCATGCGGTCCAGGAACCCGTCAGTCTGGTGGCGCGTGACCACCGCGAACGGCCGAGACTGACCACTAGCGCGCCGCCAGACGCACAGCGCACGTGGAAGGGCCGTCGATCCACGTCCCCCGGCCACCTAGGATCGCGCCGTTGGGCGCCCCAGGTACTTCGAGGCGACACGCACGGTGTCGAACAGCGCCGCGTACTCGGCGGGAGCGACCCCGGTGCGGGCGGACGCAGATGAACAGGCGCGCGCCCGTCGAGATGGAAGGCGGATGCCGCCGCGACCGGGCCTGCTGCGATGATGGACCTCATCTGGGCGAGGTCGAACATCTCGCCGTGCAGGCGGACGCACGGGCGGCTCGATCGAGATGACGCCGACGTCGGACTTCGCCCGGCCCGTGACCGTACGGTCAGGACCCTCTGCGTCCTCCCGGGTGAACGTGGCCTGCCCGGGGCCAGGGGCGCAGGTTGAGAACCGCTCAGCGACTGCGCGGAGTCGCCCGTGTCGTTGTAGACGTGGCTCACGTCCCTGGAGCAGCACGCGCCGGCGTCCGGCGGCCAGCGTCCGCAGGGCGACGTGGTTGGCCAGCGTGTGCCGGTGGGGAGAGAAGAGCGCGCGCTCCTTGCCCAGGAGCGACGCGAAGTGCTTCTCCAGCTCTTCCGCCGCGCCCGCCCAGGCCGGTACTCGTCGGGCTGGAACGGAGGCTTCCGACACTGAGCCGCGCCAGCGAGGCCGCGTACTCGCGCCCGAGGAGAACGCAGGCCCGTCGCCAGGTCCATGTCCACCGAGGCGGCGGTCGTGGCGGCCAGGGGCGGGAACGGCCGCCGCTGCCGCCAGCGCCGCGCCCGTGGCCAGGAGCGCCGGCCTCGACGAGACCGGCGTCGCGAGATCTCAGCCATGTCGTCTCCCTCCCAGGTCGACGCGCGATCCCGCTGCCCGTGCGCTCGGCGTTCCGATGGACGACGTGCGCGGCCGCCACGATCCTCGATCGCGAGGCCCAGCGACTTGAACAGCGTCACCTCGTCGGGCTGACGCCGGCCCTCCCGCGCGGCCCACCAGCAGCTCGCCCAGCTCCGCCAGCACGTGCGCTTCGGTGATGGCGCGCTCGCGCAGCGGGATCCAGCAGGTCGCCGGCCTCGTGGAGCGCGGACTCGCGCCGATCGACGAGCACCCGCGACCGCGCGACCGCCGCGGTGTCCACCTCGCGGCACCCGGGCGTGAGCCGCGCCCACCACGTTCACGTGCGCGCCCTCGGCGAGCCAGGCTCCCGCGCAGGACCGGCTCGCAGGAGGAGATCACCGTGCCACGACGTGAAGCGCCGCGGACGGCCTCCTCCGCGCCGGCGCAGGCCGTGACCTCCACTCCCTGCTCCAGCGCGCCTCGCGCCTCCGCGGACCTGCGCCGGACGCGCTCCAGGGTCCGCGGCTCCACGCGCGTGCCCGCCAGAATGGGCCTCACCAGGCGGATGGCCTCCAGGTGCGTGCGCGCCTGCGCCCGTCCCCAAGAGCGCCAGCTCCGGACGCGTCCGCGCCATGCGCCAGCAGGCGCGTCGCCACCGCGGAGACCGCCCGCCGTGCGGATGGCGGTCACCGACGTCGCGTCGACGATCGCCAGCAGCTGGCCGTGCTCCGCCTCGAACAGCAGGATCGCGCCCTGGTGCGAGTCGAAGGGCGTGCCCTCGTTCGCATGGAAGACCGGCAGCGCCTTGACGCCGAACACGCCCAGCGGGCCACTGCGGCCGGCACGTCGATCCAGGAACCCGCCGCTGGGGAGCCGCACGATCTGGCGCAGCGGCAGCTCCACCTCGCCGCGCCAGGGCGTAGGGCGTCCGCCATGGCCTCGACGCACTCAGGGCATGGGCGGCAGCCGCGCGACCTCGGCCTGGCTGACGAGCAGGGTCATAGGAGCCGCGATTCCTACGTCGATCTAATTTTTCGCGGGCGCGCCCCATCGCGCGCCGGCTCCGAGACAATCGAGTCATGAAGGGTCGCGTGCCGCTCGCGGTGGTCCTGGCGCTGGTGGGCGCAGAGTGCGTCCGCGGCGCCGGTGCCGGTGCGGTACCGGGAGGGCTGGTGCACGGGTTCCTGGCCCTGCGCACGCTGGACGGCAAGACCATCGCGGACGGCGACCTCTACCGGACCCCGAAGGGCGACACCTGTCACCTGCAAGCTGGCCTTTCGCTTCCGCGACGGCTCCTACCAGGAGGAGACGGCCGTCTTCACTGCAGGGACGCGAGTTCAAGCTCGTGAGCGACCACCCTCGTGCAGAAGGGCCGTCCTTCCCCGGCCCCTCGACATGCGCGTCGAGGCCAACGGCCACGTGGTGGTGCGCTACCGGACGACGGCAAGGAGAAGGTCGAGGACGAGCACCTGGACCTGCCGCCGGACGTCGCGAACGGGCTGGTTCTCACGCTGCTCAAGAACCTCCCGGCGGACGGGCTCGCCCATCGAGGTCGGGATGGTGGTGGCCACGCCGAAGCCGCGCGTGGTCACGCTGCAGATCTCGCGCGGCGGCGCGAGCGGTATCCGCATCGGCGGCACCAGCCGCCAGGCCACGCGGTATCGTGGACGTCCACATCGGCGGGGTCACGGGCGCGATGGCCCACGTGATGGGCAAGGACCACGCCCGACGCACGTGTGGATCCTGGGCGGGCGAGGCGCCGCGCGTTCATCCATCTCGGAAGGGCCGATGTTCGCCGAGGGGCCCATCGGCGGATCGACCTGGTGAGCCACCTGGCCTCAGGTCGCGACGACCGACAGCCACTGACAGCGGTAGTCGCTTTCCCGAGGGCCAAGCGACAGGATTGTCGTCGCCCACCATCGGCCTTCCGGACTCCCAAGTACGTGCCGGGGCTGAGCTTACGGGAGGAGCCGAGCACTTCTCCATCGAGCACGCGCCTTGCATCGTCCAGGGCGTGCCCATCCTGTCACGATGCTTCGGTCACCTCTTCCCGGCCACCGACCCCGAGGGTGCGTCCTGCCGTCTTCCGCAAGAACGCGCGCGCTCTACTCGGTTGCGCCTGAGCGGCCCGCTCCACCCGCTGTGGGCCGATCACCTGACGCGCGGCTCTCCGCGCTGGGCATCAGCGTGCTCAACGTGCTTCGCGCGGCGCAGCCCTCGCCGGGGCCTGGGAGTGGAGTTCCTGGTCACGCCCATGCCTGGCTCGGCCGACCCGTCGTCGATCGACTACATCGAGCTGACGCAGATGGAACCGTCCGCCGCCCCCACGATCGTGGTCGACAGCTATGCGCTCGACGGCTCGCCGGAGCAGCCGCGGGCCTGCTGTGTACGCCGAGGTGCGCGGACCCGACCGGCTGGGCTTCCTGGGCGCCCTGCTGCGCCTGATGGCCGAGCGGGAGCTGGTCCCGCGAGAGATGTGGATCGCGACCTGGGACGGCCAGGCCCACGACCGCTTCCCTGCTGGCCGCGGCCGACGGCCGCGTGCCGCCAGACGCGCGCGCGCGCCCTGGCTTCGCGCGTTGAAGGCGCACCGGCGCACGTAGCCGCCTGACGGGGACGGTGCCCTAGTGGCCGCCCGCGTGCGCGCCGCCTGTCGTCGTCTCGGCGGCGGTCGCACCGCCCGGCCGAGCGTCAGGAGGTAGGCAGCGCACGGCCTCGACCTGCTGGCCTGGTCGCCGCCCAGCACGTCGGGGAACGCGTTCTCGTCCGCGCTTGTCCGGGAAGTTCGTCGGCATGCGCGTGCCCGGCTGGATGCGCGCACGGGTTCTTGAGCCAGAGCGTCAGCCATTCCGGCGCGCAGGCGCTGCCGGCACGTTGGCGAGGTCGGGCGCCATGTTGGCGGGCTCCTGGCCGGCGGAGCTTGCCCGCCACCACGTGGCACTTCACGCACTGCCAGCGCGTCGAACAGGTCCTGCGCCCGTGGCCACCGTCGTCGAGATCGCTGGCCGGCTTCGGCGCGTACGGGAACGGGACCCGGTCGAGCGACGCGAACGCGCTGCGTGACGGTGTTGAGCTGCTCCTCGTCGAACTCGGAACGTGGGCATGCGCAGGTCCAGCCAGGGCCGGATCGTGGTTGCTGAGGGTCGCCGAGGAAGCCGTGCAGCCAGTCGGTGTGCACGCGCGAGCCCTCGCCGATCTGCGACGTCGGGTTGTAGAGCATGGGCGGCGGACAGCGCCTGCGCCTGCAGCGACGTCGCCGCCGCGCGCCTCGAGCTGGTCCTCGATCGACCGCGCGGATGCGTCGCCGCCCGAGGTCGCCGATCACGTGGCAGCCCTGGCAGTTGTAGTCGCGCACCAGGCGCGCGGCCCTTCTCCGACGTAGCGGTCGTCGGCGGACAGCATGCTTCTGCGCGGCGAGCGGGCACCTGCTCCTTGGTGAAGGACGATGATCGCCGGTCACGATGGCGCCGGCCTCCTCGCGCGTCGAAGTGGAACTTGGGCATGCGCAGCAGCTCTTCGCGGCGCTTCACCTTGTCCTGGTCGAACACGCGCGGCTCCATCAGCTTGCGATGGACCCAGCCGGGCAGCGTGTGCGGGATCTCGCCTGCTCGTAGCCGAAGTCGAGCCGCTCGACCAGCTTTCGACCCTCTTCGGTCAGCTCCACGCCGATGGGCGAGCGTCTTCTCGAAGCCGCTGATCGTCGTGGCAGCCGAAGCAGCCGTAGCGGCCGATCGTCTTCTCGCCCAGGAGCAGCGTGCGCTGGTGCGTCGCTCAAGGCCGCGAGCTGCGCGTCGGCCTGCTTCACCGGGCACGCTCGCGGCCAGGCAGGTGCTCACGGATGGCGGCGTCGCGGATAGCCGGGTCCATGGCGGGGCCGCGGACGCGCCGGAAGTCGTCGTTCTTGAGGCTCATCAGGTAGGCCGTGACGTCCGCGGCCTCCTGGTCGTCGAGCCGCAGGTTGGGCATGCGTCGTCTCGTGCCAGTAGCCCTTCGGGTTGCTGCACCCAGGCGTAGAGCCAGCCGGCGTTGACCTTGCTGCCGGTGCCGTCGAGGTTCGGGCCGTGCGTGCGGTAGGACGCGGCGTCGAAGCGCTCATGCCCGCGCTTGTCGTCGCCGACGCGGTGGCAGCCCAGGCAGCCGATGGTCTCGAAGGTCTTGCGCCCGGCGGCCAGGTCGCCCGCGGGCGGCGCTGGGTAGTCGACGCCCGCGACTGCGACGTGCAGTAGGCCACCACCGGCGTTGACCTCGACGTCGTTGCGCTGCTTCTGCTCCGCGGTCTCGTCGACGCGCACGTCCCAGATCTGCGGCATGCGCGTGGGACGGAAGCCCTTCGGCTCCTTGATCCAGCGGTACATCCAGTCCGGATCGGTCTTGGCTGGTGATGTGCGTGAGGTCAGGGGCCGACCTTGCGCAGCCCTCCCAGCCCTTGATCTTGTGGCAGCCGAAGCAGCCGTAGCGCTCGACCAGGAAGCGCGCCGGTGTTGAGGCGCTCGGCCTGCGGGCACCTCGACGACGCCCTGGTGGCACTTCGCGCACTGGGCCTCGGTCTGCCCCTTGGCCATCATGGGAAGTCCCAGTAGTGCATGCGCCTCGTACTTCTCGTGGCCGACGATCTTGCCCCACTCGTGCTCCTGCTCGACCGAGGACGCGGATGTGCGCGGCCTTCTGGAAGCTGGTGGCGCGGCCGCGGCCCTGGTGGCACACGGTGCAGCCGATGCGGCTCGATGGGATGCGGGCCGCTGGAGGTACATCTCCAGGTTGGGGTGCGTAGTGTAGGGCTGCGGCGCGCTTCTCGTAGCCCTTCTTGTCGATCGCCGAGGTGGCAGGTCGTGCAGCGGTCGACCTTGGGCGTCGGCGTGAAGACCACGTCGTCGAACAGGTTGGCCGGCATGATCTGGTTGATCTTCAGCGACGGGTTCGCGAGATCCAGCACCGGCAGGTTGCGCACGGTGGAGACGAAGCCCGGCTCGATCGGAGGCCAGCCGGTCCTGCAGCCGCTTGCTCTCGCTGTAGAGCTCTTCTGCGCGGCCTCCCGGCCAGCTGTGTCCTTCTCCAGGTCCGCGATGCGCTTGCGGGCGCCATCGCGCCTCGAGATCACGTCTTCCAGCTGCAGGCGCAGGTTGTTCCAGCTCTGCTCCAGGTCCTGGAGCTTCTTCTGCTTGGCCGGCGCGTTCGACTTGGCCTGGTGGACCGCCTCCTCGCGCTTCGAAGCGCGCCACGTCGATGCGGGCCTTGGTGAAGCGGAAGTCCTGGTCCACGCGGTACCACTCGTCGTCGAGCTGGCGCGCCTCCTCCTGGGCCTTGCCGATGTCGGCGGCGTGGGCCGCGGCCTCCTGCTCGCCCTTGGCCAGCTGGGCCTCGATCTCCTTCTTGCGTGCCGCGTCCATCTTGCCCAGGGACTGCTGGATCTGCTCCTCGGTGCGCTTCACCTCCAGGCGGGCGAACTCCTGCTGGTACTTCTTCCACTGGCGGTCGTAGTCCACCCACACCATCAGCGAGCACGACCAGCAGGCCCATCGAGGTCAGCGCGAAGACCACGTTCAGCGAGCGCGTGCGCGACACCATCTCGGGTCGCGGCCGGGTTCGTTCTTGCCATGGATTCCTTAACGACGCCACAGAGGCACAGAGGCCACAGAGAACGATCCAGCGGTCGTCATATGTTGAAGAAGATCTCGGGCATGGCGATGATGTACTTCAGGTTGAGCGTCCAGCGCAGGACCATCTTGATGGGCAGCGCGATCATGCACAGCAGCAGCATGACGAACACCGCGTAGCGCCAGGGCCCCAGCTGGTCGTAGTACTTCTTGAGCCCGATGGGCAGGCCCAGGATCTTGTGGCGGAACCGCCAGCAGCCCGGGCAGCACGCCGAGGTAGAAGAGGACCAGCAGGATGCCGGGCAGCTCGCGCAGGAGCATGCTCTTGGGCAGCCCGATGTGCGTCCACCTCACAAAATGTACTCCGAGAGGTTGACGTTGTTGAGCGCCTCCAGCTTGTGGAGGTCCCAGTACTCGTAGGGCCCGAAGAAGTTCCAGTTGGGCCGCGCAGGAACGTGCCCAGCATGACGAGCAGCACCCACAGGATCAGGAACCCGAACGAGGAACAGCGAGATCTCGACCCGGCGCTCCTTGAACGTGAAGTACCCGTTGCCCTTCGGGGTTCACGTCTATGTACGGTATGGCCATCAGAGCCCCACGATGATCAGGCTCGGGAACACCACCCCGGCCAGCCAGGGGTCGAAGTAGACGAGCATCTCCTGCAGCCCCAGGAAGTACCAGGGCGCCTTGCTGGGGTTGGGCGTGCGCGCCGGGTTGGCCGGCTCCTCGATCGGAGCGCCTGGAAGGCCAGGCTCCACACCACCAGCACGATCATGCCGATCACCATGATCAGCATCTCGGTGTAGACGAGGTCCGGCCAGCACCCAGGTCTTCTCGGCTTCCCTGGGCGTGCCCTCGACCGGCGGCTCGCCGGCCGCGATCCGCGCGTCGTTCTCGTGGGCCTGGCTGAGGCTCAGCCACAGGAAGAAGCCGACCAGGAACAGCATGGCCACGATCGGGACGTTGTCGCGGCTTCTTCACGATCAGCGCGAAGTCGGGGTCCAGCATCGACACCGCGACGAACGACGCGCCCAGGATCAGCCCGGCCAGGGCGACCCAGCTTGGTCCAGAAGGACCGGCGCGGCACCGCGATGAAGAAGAGCACCGTCGCCAGCGAGATGAAGATGGCGGGCGTGGTGAGGAAGTTGATCGCGTCCTTGACGGCGTTGATGGCGCCCATCGGTATCCTGGTCCTCTCTATAGCGGCCCGAGATGCCGCCGTCCTTGCGCACCCTCCAGAAGTGCACGGCCATCAGGATGCCGGCCACCAGCGGGATGCCGACGCAGTGCAGGACGTAGAAACGCAGCAGGGCGCCCTCGCCGACGAAGCGTCCGCCCAGCAGGGCGAAGCGCGCGTCGGACCCGCGTGGACCATCTTCACGTCACCCAAGACGAGCAGCTGGGCACCTGGCCCTTCGTGCCCGAGTATCGGCGTCGCGCGCGCCATGTTCGAGCCGACGGTGATGGCCCAGATCGCCAGCTGGTCCCAGGGCAGCAGGTAGCCGGTGAACGAGGCAGCAGCGTCAGCACCAGCAGGATCACGCCGACGTTCCAGTTGAACTCGCGGGGCGGCTTGTAGGAGCCGGTCATGAAGACGCGGAACATGTGCAGCCACACGCGTGATGACCATGGCGTGAGCGCCCCAGCGGTGGATCTCGCGCATGATGCCCGAGCGGCACCTGCTCGCGCCAGGTCCACGATGTCCATGTAGGCGTAGGCGACGGTGGGCCGGTAGTAGAACATCAGCAGCAGGCCGGTGAACGTCTCGACCAGGAACAGGAAGAAGGTGAGGCCGCCCATGCACCAGGTGAACTTCAGGCGGATGCCGCTCTTGCGGATCTTCACCGGGTGCAGGTGCAGGAAGACGTTCGTCATCACCACCAGCACGCGGTTGCGGCTGGTGTTCGGCATGCCGTGCCGGAAGATCGACTTCCAGATCTGCGTCTCGGTGATGTAGTCCCAGGTGCGCGCGAGGAACGGCTTGGGCTCAGGTGCGGTGGCCATGAACCTCCTAAGGGTTGCTAAGCATGGGTCGCGGCTTCACGCCTTCAGGAAGGACTCCGGGTTGTCCCACTCGCCCTTTTCCTGCTGGAACTTCACCGACTTGTCGACCAGGATCTGCCCGTCGTCGGCCAGCACGATGCGCGCGCGCTCCAGCGGCCGGGGCGCCGGGCCCTCGAAGTTGACGCCCGTGCGTGTAGAAGCCGCTGCCGTGGCAGGGGCACTTGAACTTGTTCTCGGCCGCCAGCCAGTTGGGCGAGCAGCCGAGATGCGTGCACACCGCGATCAGCGCGTAGAAGCCGTCGGCCTCGCGCACGATCCACACGCTGAACGCGTCCTTCCAGCGCGTGTCCACCTCGCCCACGTTGTACTCGCCGGGGAAGCCCGCCTTGAAGGACTGGGGCGGCTCGAACAGCACGTTGGGAAGAGGAAGCGCGCGGTGGCCACCAGGCTGGAGGCGCAGCCGCGGAGAACGCGACCCAGCCCACCGGCAGGACCAGCTTCATGAAGCGTGCGCCGGCCCTCGGCCGGCTCTCCGGCGGCGGCGGCGGGCTTCTTCTCGAGCGACGCGCGGACGCCGGGCCCGATGGTATTGGACTTGCCGGCCGGCAGGACGGTGGGCGCGAGCCCCGCGGGATCGATGGGCGTCATCGGGGGCGACCCGATCGGCGCTCCGGCCCTGGGTGCGGCGTCGGCGCTCGCGGCCGCAGCTTCGGGAGCGGCTGCGTCCTTCTCATCAGCCATGTCGGGGCCTCGCCTGCTTGGAGACTTTGTCCTGCGACAGCCGCGCTATCGGTGACGCGCGCATTCTATCGAGGCCGGAGGCGTGTCAAACCTCATCGGGCTTCGAGCGCCACGCGCGCCGCCTCGCGCACGCGCAGGCTGGGATCCGCGGCCCGCAGGCGCTCCAGCGCGGGTCGGAAGGAGGGTCCTGGAGCGCGGCCGCGGCGGCAACGGCCTGCAGGACCGCGTCCTCGGCCTGGTCCGGCGTCAGCTCCGGCACCGCCGCCAGCCGCTGGCGGTCGAGCATCTCGGCCACCACCGGCCTCGCGGCCGCGTCCTTCCGCTGGGCCAGGCCCAGCGCGGCGTTCCAGCGCACGTCCGCCACCGGTCACTCCAGCGCGCGCACGAGCGCCGCGTGCGCCTCGGGCGTGTCGAACGAGGCGAGCGCGTGGACGCTCGCCTTGCGCAGGCCGGCGTCCGTGTGCGCGGCCAGGCGCGCCAGCTCCGGCACCGCCGCGGGGTCGCCGATCGCGCCCAGCGCCAGGATCGAGTGGATGAGCGTCTCCGCGTCCTGGTCGGACGACGGGTCGCGCACCACCGCCAGCAGCGTGGGCACGGCGGCGGGTCGCGCATGCGGCCCAGCGCGAGCGCGAGGTAGCGGCGCACGCGCGGGTCGTCGTCCTTGGACTCCTCGAACAGCGCGACCGTCTCCTTCACGAGCTCGGGATCGCGCTCCGGCCTCCCTGCGAGCCTTGTCGGCCTCCAGCGCGCCCGCGAACGCGAACGCGGCCTGCCAGCGCTTCACCCCGAACATGCCGCCGCCGCGTCGCCATCGTCCGCCAGGTGGTCGCGCGCGGTCTTGGCGTCCGACGAGATGAGGCCGAAGATCACGAACACCGCCACGCAGGCGGCGACGATGGCCATCGGGAAGATGAAGAACTGCAGCACCAGGAACGGCGTGGTCTGGCGGGGCCCCTCGTCGGGCCCGGGGGATCCAGCGGGCGCATCTCCGGTCGGAGTCGTCGTCATTCGGCTCGAGTATGTCCCGCGGCGGCGGGCCGGTTCAAACGTCGAGAGATGCGCCACTAGAATGGCTCCAGGTGCGCCCTCCGCTGCTGGACCTCATCGGCGCGTACGCTGCCGGCCGCACGGACTTCCCTGGCCTCGCTGCCTCGCTCGCGGGTGGGCTGGGCGCTCGAGTGCGGGCTGGGCCGCTCCTCGCGCGCGCACGTGCCGGGACGATCCGGGCGCCGCGTCGTCGCCGGACTGGAGCGACGTGCGGGCCGCCGACCTCGCGGCCCGCGTGGTGACGGAGGACCAGGCCGACGCGACGGTGGAGCTGCTCGAGGCCTGCAGCGGCCGGGTGGGCGCCCCGACCCTCCTGAAGGGCATCTGGCTGAGCCACGCCGTCTACCCGGAGCCGCACCTGCGGCCCATGCGCGACGTGGACCTCCTGGGTGGAGCCGCACGAGGTCGGCGAGGTCGAGCAGGTTCTACATTCCCTCGGTACCTCCCGCTCGGAAGCACCAAGGACTACGCCGTCCACCATCACGCGATGCCCTATCGCCATCCGAAGAGCGGCGTCTGGGTCGAGGTCCATCGCGGGCTCCTGCCCCGGAGCAGCCCTCCGCGGCGACGCGCTGTTCAGCCCCGATCACGTGCGCGCGTCCAGGCGCCCGCGTCGTTCCGGGGCCGGCCCGTGCACTGCCTGTCCGCGGAGATGCAGGTCGTCTACCTCGCCGCGCACTGGGCGGCCAGCCTCGAAGTCGTCGGCGGCGCCGGCGGGCTGCTCGTGCTGATCGACTTCCTGGGGCCTGGCGCCCTCCGTCGACTGGGACCTGGTGCTGCGCGGCCTTCCGGGACAAGCGGTCGCCAGCGCGCTGGTGGTGGTGCTCCGCTATCTGGAGACCCGCGGCCTGCTGTCGCTCCCGCCCCGCGTGCGCGAGGGCCTCTGGCGCAGCCAGAAGTCGTTCGGTGAAGCCAGCCTGTCGTTCCTCCACCTGCTGATGGACCTGCGGCTGCTGGACGGGCGTGCCTACGGCCGCTGGGTGCGCAGCCGGAGGAACCTCGAGATCGTCTGGGCGACGCTGCTCCGGCCGCAGGCGGCGTGGCGCAACGTGCTCGCGCTGCCCTGGTCGCTGCTTCCCGAGCGGTGGCGCGGGCTGCCCTCCGACTGACGCGCCGGCGTGACGTCGCGGCGGAGCACCTAGATCGTGCGGAGCAGCGCGCAGGTCTGCCGCAGCTCGCCGCTGCGCAGCTGAAACCGGGCACGCGACTGGCGAGCGCCAACATCGTGTCAGGCCCTCGCCCTCGTGCGCGAGCGGGTTGAGGCTGTGCGCATAGAGGCGGGCGGCGTGTCTCCGCCGCGCCGATCGGCACCAGCGTGGGATTCGGCAGCTCGGGGCTGTAGGACAGGAACACGAGCGCTTCGAGCGGCACGGGCCGGCGGGCCGGTGCGCTCGGCCACAGCGGCACCGGCACGTGGAACCCCGCCTCCGTGCGCAGCGTCCCGGCGCGGCAGCGGGTGGGAGCGGGGCGGCCGCGTCTTGAGGGCAAACCGCGCGCAGGTGCGGGTGCGTCCAGCGTGCGGGGATCGAGGGGAGCCAGCTCGTCGCTCAGCAACGAGAACCCGTGATGGACGGCGGCCCAGGCGGTCGTGGACTTGCCACCGCCGCTCTCGGCGGCGAGGAGCAGACGCGCGTCCGCTTCCGCGAGCGCGGCCGCGTGGAGGAAAGGAGGTCCGGCCGGTCCTGCTGCGCGTCGATCGTCATCTGGTCGTCCAGCCAGGAGACGATCGCCATCGGCGCCCGCGAGCGGCGGCGCACGCCGGTGCTGGAGGGCCCGTCCAGAGGCCGGTCCCGGTGCGGTGCAGCCGATGCGTCCGGTGCTCGACGCCCTGGGCGGCGGGAAGCGATCCGTAGATCGCTCGGACGATCCCTGGAGAGACGCCGGTCTTCGCACTCCCACGCGAACGGCTCGGCCAACGACCGAGACGTTCAGGGAGCCTGTGGTGCGAAGCCCAGCGTCGAAGTCCGCCGTCCGTCAGCGGACGGCTGGTGCTTCGGTCGCTCGCCGGTCCCGGAGGCGGCTGCCGAGAGCGACGGTTTCACCACCAACGTCAGCACCGCGGGGACCACGTACGATCCCTTCTTGATGGATCTCGCGGCGCATTTTCAGAAGTCGTGCTCTTTTCTTTCTTCATACTCTTCTTCTTCATCGCATCCCCCGATATCGGGTAGCAGTTAATCGCTCGTGGAAACAACCAGGCCCAGCTCACGGAATCGCTCCATCACGACCGCTACGTCCGCCACCGCCCGGTCGGGATCGATCCCCGTACTCCTCCGATTCAGCTGCCTTGCGATCTCGACCTCCGTCGAAAGACCAGTCGCAATGTCCCCATACGAAGCTCGCTGTCGCGTTGAGCTGGTGGACCTTCTCGCCGTCCCGGTCCAGGACCACCAACTCGCCCCCGATCACGCGAGCAGAAAGATTCTCTCGCCTGCGCGGAGTACGACCAGCTTGTTTCAAGGGAGCCATCTACAATTTGACTGCAACCTCGTTCCGATGTCAAGAGAAACGGTCAGGAACGCCACATGCCCGTGTCGACCGTCACACGCGTGGCTTCAGGAACACGACGTAGTCCCGTACCACCCCTGGTAGCCGCACGCGATCGCCGGCCCGGCCGGCGAATCGATGGATCCGCGCGGGGACCAGCCGCAACCCGTTGTCCCTCCATGAGGTGCGTGTGTCCAGCGGAGCGAACGGGCGTCCCGGGAAGCGCACCGGCGCCTTCTCCCACCATGACGAACACGTCCGTATCCCTTCGTAGCCGGAATGAGATCTCGGTGCGGTTCTCCGGCTTGCTGAGCCGCCGGGTGCTGATCCACCACGCGCCGGCGACCTCGGGGAGCAGGCGGTCGAACGTGTTGTCCGCGGTGCCGTCGAACCTCGCCGTAGAAGGGCCACTGGTCCTGCGCGGCCTGGCCCACTCCAGCAGCGCCGGGTTGCGCGGGTTGCTCGAGCGCAGGTCCTCGCGATCGGATCGTCGGGACCGGTGGGCGGAGCAGGCCGGCCGGGCGCGTGGTAGTTACACGACCGCCGTGTCCTCGTGTCCTGAGGCATCGGCGACGCGCACGTCGTTGCGTCCTCCCGCAGCGGTACGCGCCAGTGGAACACGTTGTCGACGCGGCGTCCGTTGCGGTGGCGGAACGCGCCGTTGCGCAGCTCGCCCTGCGGCACGCCGTTCAGGACCAGCGACAGCGCGGGCTGGTTCAGTAGGCCTTGATGCCGTCGTCCGCGCTCCCCTCGCGCACGAAGCGCGTCTTGCTCGCGATGCGGACGAGCGGGTCGTCCGGCCGCAGGAAGGAGCGGTAGAGGTAGTACGCGTCCTTCCTGAGGTTCGAGGCCCGTCAGCAGCCCCTTCGTGTTCCGGCCCTTGTACTTACGTCGAGCCGAAGTCGCGGAGGATCCACACGAGGTACAGCGGAACCTCTGCAGGTGCTCGCGGAAGACCGTCTGGAAGTGGACCTCGGCCAGCTTCCTGCCGGAACTCCTCCGGCTCGAAGGAGTCGGCCACGTGGCGCGCGGCCAGGGGTGGTCCGTGTGGTTCGTCACCACGCAGCCCCCACCCGGCTCGGCGATGTACCGCAGCGCGCGCGCTCCTCGAGTCCCAGGGCTCGCCGCGGTACCACCCGCGGTACGTGTTGTGCGCGATCAGGTCGAGGTCCGGCTGGCGCTTCTTCTCCTGCACGCCGGTGTTGCTGGCGTAGACGACCAGCCGCTGCGTGTCGTCCGCCTTCACGGCGGCGGCGAAGGGTTCACGCGCGACGAGGCGGCCTCGTTCCCGACCGACCACATCACGATGCTGGGGTGGTTGTAGTTCTGCCGGACCATTTCGCGCGTGATCGTCTCGCCCAGGCCACGTCGACCTTCCACGAGTTGGAATGCCCGTTCTCGGCCCAGACCAGCAGGCCCGGCTCGTCCGCCAGGTCGTACTCGAGGCCTCGCGTGGGGGTAGTGGGCCAGCCGCACGAAGTTGACGCCGAGGTCCTTGGGGTTCGCGAAGTCCTCGCGCAGCTCGTCGTCGGTGACGGCGGCGGCGGTGGTGCTCGGTCTCCTGGTGCCTGCCGACACCGCGCAGCAGGATGGGCTCGCCGTTGAGCACGAACGCGCCGTCGCGCATCCGGAAGTCGCGGAACCCCGTGCGCTCGGTGAGGGCGTCCACCAGGCGGGCGCGCCGTCCCACAGCTCGGCGTGCAGGCGGTAGAGGTAGGGCGTGCGCGGGCTCCACAGGCGCGGCGACGCGATGCGGCCCTGGACGCTCGCCTCCGCCACGGCGCCCGCGGGCACGTCGATCGTCTGCTCCCTGCCGGTCGACGGGCGGTCGTCCGCGTCCGTGAGGCGCGCGACAGAACACGCAGCGTGCGCGCGGCCGGCGACGCATTGCGCAGGCGGGCGCGCACCGCAAGGTCGGCCCCGCCGGACGTCACGTTCGACGGGAGTCACGTAGACGCCCGACGAGCCGTGGTCCAGCGGGTCGAAGTGCGCGGCCCGCGTCCTCAGGAGCCAGACCTTGCGATAGATCCCGCCGTACGCACGGTAGAGCTGCTTGCCCGCGCCCGAGGGCAGCGCGTCGACCGTGTCCTGCGGATGGTTGCTCACGCGCACGGCCAGCACGTTCGGTCCCGTCACCAGCGCCGGCGTCGCGTCCAGCGTGAACGCCGTGTAGGCCCCGAGGTGCCGCGCAGGCGCGTCCCGTTCAGGTAGACGTCCGCGCGGGTCGCGACGCCTTCGAGACGAGACGGCCAGACCCGCTGGTCCGGATCGACAGGGCCGCTCGTGAAGCGAGTGCGGTACCACGCGCTCCGGCGGGGCGCGTCGCCCCAGGTGTGGGGCACCGCCACGCCGTTCCAGGCGGCGTCGTCGAAGGACGAGGCTTCCGCGCCGGGCCGGTCCTCGCTCTCGCGGAAGCGCCAGCCATCCGCGAGCAGCGTGCGCTCGCGCGGGGAAGCGGTGAGGCGCGTCCGGCGGCCGCTGGGCCGCGGGAGGGCTCGCGCACGCGGCGGAGAACAGGACCGCCGCCAGCGCGAGGACCGTCCGGCCTGATCCGGGCGGGGTCGAGGCCCTGACGCGGTCGCGCAGCCGGCGGAGCGTCAGCTCCACGTCGACGATGAGCGCCTCGGTCGTGTTAGTCGAGCTGGTCCAGCACGCGATGGAACTGGCCGTAGTCGGCCTTGTCCGGCTCCGTCCGCCTCGGCCAGGATCTCGAGCCGCGCGGCCCATTCCATGAGGCTGTTGAGGCTGGCCTCGCCGTGCGAGTCCGTATGTGCGAGGACTCGGTGTGCCCCAGGTCCAGCCCGCGCAGGAACGCGCACCGATCTCGCGGCGCCGGTGCTTGGCGCGCTCGACGACGCCCTGGAAGGTGCGGCGGCTGGGCGGCCGGGTTGGGCAGGAACGGCTCGATGGCGCCGCCGCCGAAGCGCTCGCTCATGCCCTCGGCGAAGCGCATCATCTCCGCCCGCTCGGATTCCGGCAGGCTCTGCTTGGCCACGATCTCGTTCACGCCCGCCTCGAGGTTCGCCCGCTCGGCCGCGACGGTGCCGCGCAGCAGGTACTGGACCTCGTCGAAGCCCTGCGGGCCCGTCGGCAGCAGGAGGTCGCCGGGCACGAACGGCTCGCCGTTGGGACCCCGCCGCTGGGAGAGCGAGCTCTTCCGCCCGGACTTCTTGGGCGGCTTGGCGCCGGCGGGCTTGGCGGCGGCCTTGACCTCCGGTCCCGCGACCGGAGCCTTGGCGGCTCCCCGCCGGCTTGACGGGCGCCGCCGGGCTTCACAGGCTTCACGGGCTTCGCGGGCACCTAGGGCGCAGCCGCCTTCGCGGGCATGGCGCTCTTGCGAGCCGGCGCGTGGACCGGCTTCTTCGCCGGCGCCTTGGCCTTCGGCGCCTTCCTGGGCGCGGGCTTCTTCGCGTGGCTCTTCTTCTTGGGGGCTGGCTTCTTCTTCATTCGCGTCCTCAGGACGGCTGCAACCGCTGCGCTCGCGCCAGATGGGGAGCCGTGGAGTGCGCCTTGCTTGACCGGTGGACTGATCGGCGTCAGGGGATCCAAGCGGGCCTGCCCGCGGCTGCGCAAGCCCGGATCAGCGTCATTTTAGCACAGGACCCGCAGGCGCGGCGGGGGTTCCCAGAGGCCGCGGTTGCTTGATACGCTACCGCATCTTGCCAAAGCGCGAAGACATCAAGACGATCCTTGTGATCGGCTCGGGCCCGATCGTCATCGGACAGGGCTGCGAGTTCGACTACAGCGGCACCCAGGCGTGCAAGGCGCTGCGCGCCGAGGGCTACCGGGTGGTGCTGCTCAACTCCAACCCGGCCACCATCATGACGGATCCCGAGCTGGCCGACCGCACCTACGTCGAGCCCATCACGCCCGAGATCGTCGACCGCATCCAGATCACCGAGGCCGAGCGCGGCCGCGCGTGACGCGCTGCTGCCGACGCTCGGCGGCCAGACCGGCCTCAACTGCGCGATGGCAGGCTCACGAGCGCGGCATCCTGCCAGGCACGGCGTCGATGATGATCGGCGCCTACGCCCGGGCCATCGCCGAAGGCGGAGGACCGCCAGCTCTTCAAGGCGGCGATGAAGCGGATCGGCCTCGACCTGCCGCAGAGCGGCGTGGCCCACTCGATGGAAGACGCGCGGGAGTGCTGCGAGACGGTCGGCCTGCCCTGCGTCATCCGCCCGGCTTACACGCTGGGCGGCGAGGGCAGCGGCTACTGCGAGACGCGCGAGGACTTCGAGCGCATCGTCCCGCGGCCTCGAGCTCTCGCGCGATCAACGACGGTGCTGATCGAGGAGTCGCCTCTTCGGCTGGAAGGAGTTCGAGCTCGAGGTCATGCGCGACCGCGCGGACAACGTCGTGATCGTCTGCTCGATCGAGAACGTCGACCCGATGGGCGTGCACACCGGCGACTCGATCACGGTCGCGCCCGCGCAGACGCTGACCGACCGCGAGTACCAGCAGATGCGCGACGCCGCGATCGCGCATCATGCGCGAGATCGGCGTCGACACCGGCGGCAGCAACGTGCAGTTCGCGGTCGATCCGCAGGACGGGCGCCATGGTGGTGATCGAGATGAACCCGCGCGTCGTCGCGTCAGCTCCGCGCTGGCCGTCGAAGGCGACGGGGTTCCCGATCGCCAAGATCGCGGCGAAGCTGGCGGTCGGCTACACGCTGGACGAGATCCCCAACGACATCACCGGCAACGACGCCGGCCTGCTTCGAGCCGGTCATCGACTACGTGCGTGGTGAAGATCCCGCGCTGGGCCTTCGAGAAGTTCCCGGAGGCGGACGGACCTGACGCACGCACAGATGAAGAGCGTCGGCGAGGCGATGGCCATCGGCCGCACGTTCAAGGAAGCGCTTCAGAAGTGCGGTCCGCAGCATGGAGATCCAGCGCAGCGGATCGGGCTCGACCGCAACGACCGCTGGCTGGCCGCTGCCCACGAGCGCCACGCCGCGGGCGAGCAGGACGCCGTACCGCTCGCTGGCGCGAGCGCGGCGAGGCGGTGCTGCAGGGCAGCCGGCAGGGCGAGGCGCCCGCCGACACCGACGAGTCGATCCGCCGCCAAGTGGCCGCATCGACCCGCGCAAGCTGGAGGACAAGCTGCGCCGGACCCTGCCAGGGCCGGCCGTACCACATCCGCTACGCCTTCAAGCTCGGCTGGACGGTCGAGCAGGTCCACCAGCTCACGCACATCGACCCCTGGTTCCTCCGGCAGATGGCGGACCTGGTGTCGTTCGAGGGCGAGCTGCTCGCGGCGCGCCCGAGGCGCGCGAGGCGCTGGTGCTCGGGCGGCGGGTCCGAGCTGGTCGAGCGGGCGCGCCTCTACGGCTACAGCCGCTCGCAGCTCGCGCACGCCCTGCAGGTGGCGGAGCCGGAAGCGCGGCCGCTCGGACCAGGGAAGCTGCTTCAAGCTGGTCGACACCTGCGCGGCGGAGTTCGCGGCGGCGACGCCCTACTACTACTCGACGCACGAGTCCGCCCTTCCTGGTGGCCGAGGGCGGGCAGTGGGGTGAGCCGCACCGAGGACGAGCTGGCCATCGGGACCACCCCGCACGTGGTCGTGGTGGGCGGCGGCCCCAACCGGATCGGGCAGGGGATCGAGTTCGACTACTGCTGCGTGCACGCGGCGCAGGCAGCTGCGGCGGATGGGCTTCGCACGGTGATGATCAACTCCAACCCGGAGACGGTCTCGACCGACTACGACACCTCCGACCTGCTCTTCTTCGAGCCGCTCACCCTCGAGGACGTCGAGCGCGTGCTGGCGGCGCTGACCGCGAGGGCGAGCTGCAGGGGTGATCGTGCAGTTCGGCGGCCAGACGCTCGCTGAACCTCGCCGAGGGCCTGCAGCGGGCGGGCGCTCCCATCATCGGGACGCCGCCGTCGTCGATCGACCTGGCCGAGGACCGCGACGAGTTCCAGAAGATCCTCGAGCGAGCTGGGCCTGCGCCAGCCGGCCAGCGGTGCCGCGCGCGATCCCGAGACCGCCGCGCGCATCGCGTCGGACGCTCGGGTACCCGGTGCTCATCCGTCCCAGCTACGTGCTGGGCGGGCGCGCGATGCAGCTGTGCAACAACGCCGAGGACCTGGCCCGCTACGTGATCCCGGCCTTCGAGGCCACCGACCGCGCCCACCCGGACCGCCGGCGCCCATCCGGTGCTGATCGACAAGTTCCTGCTGGACGCGACCGAGATCGACGTCGACTCGGTGTCGGACTTCCGGCGGCCCAACGACCCCGCGGGCGAGTGCGTGGTCGCGCGGGATCATGGAGCACATCGAGCAGGCCGGGATCCACAGCGGCGACAGCGCCTGCGCGATCCCGCCGCACTCGCTCGCGCCGAGCTGGTGCAGGAGATCCGGCGTCAGACACAGCGCAGCTCGCGCGGCGCTCGAGCGTCTGCGGCCTGATGAACGTGCAGTTCGCGGTGTAGCGAGGCGTCCTCTACGTGCTGGAGGTGAACCCGCGCGCGTCGCGCACGGTGCCGTTCGTGAGCAAGGCGACCGGCGTGCCCTGGGCCAAGGTGGCGACCGCGGTCATGCTGGGCCGCAGCCTGCGCGACGTGCTCTGGGAGCGCGGCGTAGGCCGCGTGCCGCGCCCGCTCATGACGTCGATCAAGCGCGCCGTGTTCCCGTTCAACCGCTTCCCGGCACCGATGCCGTCGCTCGGGTCCGGAGATGCGGAGCACGGGCGAGGTGATGGGCATCGACGACCTCGTTCGGCCCCGCGTACGCCAAGGCGGCGCTGGCGGCCGGCATGCGGCTGCCCACCTCGGGCAACGCGCTGGTGAGCGTCAACGACCCGGACAAGCCGCGCATCGTGCCGGTCGCGCGCGAGCTGAGCCAGATGGGCTTCAAGCTCTTCTCCACGCGCGGCACCCACGAGGTGCTGCGCGACCACGGCATCGAATCCGTCGTGCGTCTCGAAGCAGGCGGGCAGCCCGGACGGGTTCCTGCTGGACCTCATCCTGCACGGCGTGCTGGACCTGCTCATCAACACGCCCGTCCACTACGGCGCGGCCTGGGAGGAGGGGCGGTGGCGCGCCGCCGCCATCGCACGCAAGGTGCCGCTCATCACCACGGTGTCGGGCGCGCACGCGGCGGTGTCGGCCATCCGCGCGCTGCGCGTCGCCAGCGCCCGCGGCGCCGATGGACGTGAGGGCGCTGCAGGACTACGCGGGCCGGACTGCGCTAACCTCCGCTACCAACCATGCCGGCGACGCACTTCCGCACCTGCACCTGCAGCGAGGCGATGTGCGGCATCGCCATCCAGGTCGAGGACGGGCGCATCGCCTCGATCCGCGGCGACGCGGACGACCCGTTCAGCCGCGGCCACGTCTGCCCGAAGGCGGTCGCCCTGCAGGACGTGCACGACGATCCCGACCGCCTGCGCCGTCCGCTGAGGCGGCGCGGCCGCGACTGGGAAGAGGTCCCGTGGGACGAGGCCCTCGCCGAGGCGGCGGACCGGCGGTGGCCATCCAGAAGGCGCACGGCCGCGAGGCGGTCGCGGTCTACCAGGGCAACCCGACGGTCCACAACTACGGCTCGGCATTGTTCGGGCAGCTCTTCCTGCGCAGCCTGGGCACGCGCAGCCGCTACTCGGCGACCTCGGTCGACCAGCTGCCGCAGATGCTGGCCTCGCTGCTGATGTTCGGGCACCAGCTGCTGCTTCCCGTGCCGGACGTCGACCGCACGCGGCTGTTCCTGATGTTCGGCGCCAACCCGCTGGCGTCGAACGGCAAGCCTGATGACGGCGCCGGGCATCGAGCGGCGCCTCGAAGGAGCTGCGCGCGCGCGGCGGCCGGCTGATCGTGGTCGACCCGCGGCGGACCGAGACCGCGGCCATGGCCGACCTGCACGTGCCCATCCGGCCAGGGACCGATGCGCTGCTGCTGCTGGCGCTCCTGCAGGTGATCTTCGCCGAGCGCCTGGCGCGGCCGGGCCGGCTGGCCGCGTTCGCGGACGGCCTGGGCGCGATCGAGGAGCTGGTGACGCACTTCACCCCCGAGGCGGTCGCGGCCGCGACCGGCGTGCCCTCGGCCGTGACCGCGCGCTGGCGCGCGAGCTCGCGGCCACCGAGCCGGCCGTGGCCTACGGCCGCGTGGGCGTCTCCATGCAGGAGTTCGGCGGGCTGGCGTGCTGGCTGATCAACGTCCTCAACGTCGTCACCGGCAACCTGGACCGCCCCGGCGGCGCCATGTTCACGCGCCCCGCGGTCGACCTGGTCGGTCTGGCCGCGCGCGTGGGCCAGCGCGGCCACTTCGACAGCGGCCGCAGCCGCGTGCGCGGCCTGCCCGAGTTCGGCGGCGAGTACCCGGCCGCGGTGCTGGCGGAGGAGATCGAGACCGAGGGCGCGGGCCAGATCCGCGCCCTCGTCACCTCCGCCGGCAACCCCGTGCTCTCGACGCCCAACGGCGCGCGCCTGAGCGCGCGCTCGCCGGCCTCGAGTACATGGTCTCGATCGACTTCTACCTGAACGAGACCACGCGCCACGCCCACCTCATCCTGCCGCCGACGGATGCGCTGGAGCACGACCTCCTACGACGTGGTCTTCCACGTGCTGGCGGTGCGCAACACCGCGAAGTACTCGCCCGCGCTGTTCCGAGCCGCCGCCCGGCGCGCGCCACGACTGGCAGATCTTCCTGGACCTCGCCCGCCTGGTCGACGAAGCGAACGGCCGCCGCGGCTGGCGGCGACGGCTCACTGAGAGGCCTCCTGCGCAGGCTGGGGCCGACGGGGCTCGTCGGCGTGCTGCTGCGCGCGGGGCCGCTACGGGCTCCTGCGCGGGGGCGGGCTGAGCCTCGGGCCGGCTGCGCCGGCACACCCACGGGATCGACCTGGGACCGCTCGAGCCCTGCCTGCCGCAGCGGCTCTACACGCGCGACCGGCGCATCGCACTCGCCCCCGAGCGGTTCGTGCGCGACGTCGAGCGCCTGCGCCCGCGGCTCTCGCCCACGCCGAACGGCCTGCTGCTCATCGGGCGGCGCGACCTGCGCTCGAACAACTCCTGGATGCACAACTCCGAGCGCCTGGTGAAGGGACGCGACCGCTGCACGCTGCTCATGCACCCCGACGACGCGTCGCCCGCGCGGGCTGGCGCGACGGCGCGCGTGCCCTCGTGACGTCGCGCGTGGGCTCGGTGAGCGGTGGTGGAGGCGACGACGGACGTCACGCAGGGCGTCGTCTGCCTGCCGCACGGCTGGGGCCATCACCGCGAGGGCACGCGCCTGCGCGTGGCCGGCGCGCACGCGGGGCGAGCGCTGAACGACCTGACGGACGATCAGGCGGTGGACGCGCTCGTGCGCGACCGCGGTGCTCTCGGGCACGCCGGTCGAGGTCGTGCGCGCGGACGCGCCGCGCGCATGACGCGCCGCGAGTACGCGGAGACCAGGCGGATCCTGTATCGCTACCGGCGCCTCGTCCTGCTGGGCGCCGTCCGCCTGCTGCCGCAGCCGGCGGCCCACCGGCTGGTGGGCCTCCGACTGCGCGTACCGCCTGTACTTCCGCACGCTGGCGGGTCCGCCCGCCGGGGCGCGCGCCTAGAAGAGCGTGTAGATGAACGGCGCGACCGCCGAGCCCTGCGTGAACACGACCAGCAGGCCCAGCAGGGCGAGCATCAGCACGATGGGTCCGAGCCACCACTTCTTGCGGACCTTCATGAAGAGCCAGAGCTCTCCGAGGATCCCCATCTTCTCTCTGCGTCGTCCAATACCATGACCGCTCCCCGGCTTGATTAGAGGCAGATTCGGTTGCGTGCGAGTGCCGATCGGTCGGCGTCTCGAATGCCTAGTCCGGCTCGAACAGGGTTCGCCAGTCCACGTCCTCGCGCAGGGCCGGCTGGTCCTTCTGTCCAGGAGGTGGTGCCCCAGCACCAGGTGGTCCATGTTCGTGCGCATGAAGCAGAGGTAGGCGTCGTGCGGCGAGCAGACGATGGGCTCGCTGCGCACGTTGAAGGACGTGTTGATGATCACCGGCACGCCCGTGACCTTCTCGAACGCTTCGATCAGGTCGTAGTAGAGGGGCCTCGAGTCGCGGGTGACGGTCTGGATGCGCGCGGAGTAGTCGACGTGGGTGACCGACGGGATCACCCGCTTGGCCTCGCGCACGGGCGCCCAGCAGCATGTAGGGGCTCTCGCAGTCGAGTCTCGAACCACTCCGCGGCCTTGTCGGCCAGCACCGAGGGGGCGAACGGACGGAAGCCCTCGCGGAACTTGATCTTCATGTTGAGCGTGTCGCGCATGCTCCGGATCGCGCGGGTCGGCCAGGATGCTGCGTCCGCCCAGCGCGCGCGGCCCGAACTCCATGCGGCCCTGGAACCAGCCGATGACGTTCTTCTCGGCCGAGCAGCGCGGCCGTTCGCTTCACCAGCTCCTGGTCGGAGAGGGTGACGTACTTGGCGCCGGCGCCGTCCAGGTAGGACGCGATCTCGGCGTCCGGTAGTAGGCGGGGCCCAGGTAGGCGTGCTTCCAGGCGGGGCCGCGCGGCTTCTTCGTCCACCGTGTTGTAGAGGTAGTGCGCGACGCCGACCGCTCCGCCCGCGTCGCCGGCGGCGGGCTGCACGAACAGGTTCTTCATGGGCGTCTCGCGGATGATCCGCCCGTTGGCGACGCAGTTGAGCGCGACGCCGCCGGCCATGCAGAGGTTCGTGAGCTCCGTCTCCCGGTGGATGAAGCGCGCCATCTGCAGCACGACCTCCTCGCAGACCTTCTGCACGGAGGCGGCGATGTCGAACTCGCGCTCGCTCATCCAGCTCTCGGGCTTGCGCGGCGGGCCGCCGAAGAACTCGTCGAAGGCGCCGTTGGTCATGCGCAGCGCCGTAGTCGTAGCTGAAGTACTTCATGTTCAGCTTGAACGACCCGTCCTCGTTCAGGTGGATCATGTCCTTCATGATCCGGTCGAAGTGGACGGGCTTCCCGTAGGGCGCCAGGCCCATGACCTTGTACTCGGCGCTGTTCACCTTGAAGCCCAGGTAGTAGGTGAACGCGCTGTAGAGCAGGCCCAGGCTGTGCGGGAAGCGGATCTCCTTGAAGAGCTGGATGTCGCTGCCGCTTGCCCACGCCGAAGGACGCGGTCGCCCACTCGCCGACGCCGTCGACGGTGAGGATGGCCGCCTCCTCGAACGGCGAGGGCAGGAAGGCCGAGGCCGCGTGGCTCATGTGGTGCTCGGCGAAGAAGATGGGTCCCTTGTACGGCTTCAGCTCCTTGCGGATGACCGAGGGCACCCAGAGCTTCTCGTGCAGCCAGACCGGGATGGCCTTGCGGAACGAGCTGAACGAGCGCGGGAAGGTCGCGATGTAGGTGGAGAGCATCCGCTCGAACTTGAGCAGCGGCTTGTCGTAGAAGCCGACCGCGTCGAGCTGGTCCGCGGTGATGCCGGCCTCCTCAGCACGTACTTCACCGCGTGGGACGGGAAGTCCGAGTCGTGCTTCTTGCGCGAGAGGCGCTCTTCCTGGCAGGCGGCCACCACCACGCCGTCCTGGAGCAGGGCGGCGGCGGAGTCGTGGTAGAAACAGGACAGGCCCAGGATGTACTTCGGCATCAGAACTGGTGCCTCACCGCGGCCGCCGGACCCATCGGGTTGGGCTCGTGGCTCCGCCAGAAGCTCGGCTCGGCGTCGAGCTTGCGGTCGAGGGGGTCCTTGCCCAGCAGGCGGATGATCCCCCCACCAGGCCGACCGAGACGATGTACACGACCGAGAGGATGACCGCGGTCCAGACCTTGCCGATGGCCTCGAAGCCCTTGGTCCAGCGGGTGTAGGCCACGGACGTGGGCGCGAAGCGGCGGAACGCCAGCTCCACGAGCATGACCGTGGTCGCGAAGCCAAGTAGGCTCTTCTTGAATACGGACGAGGTGGGCAAACCAGTGCTGCACGGCCCCGACGAGATCCGGCACCCGAATCAGACCTCACTTCCTGGAGGAGGACGTACCTAAGAGAACCCTTAGATTAGTCCGCCGTCCGGCGGACCGTCAAGCGAGCCCCCTGGTCAGCGAGCGACCACGGCCACGATCTCGCGCGCCAGGTCGGTGAGCTGGGGGCCGATGCCCTCCAGGTTCGTGAGCAGCACCACGCCCAGGCGCCGATCCGGCTGCAGGTAGAGCACGTTGCTCACCCGCTGCTGGCCGCCCGTTGTGCCAGGCCTCGCGCACGCCGTCCCGCTCCGTCAGGAAGAAGCCCAGGCCGTACCCGATGGGCTTGCCTTCGCGCGTCCGCTGGGGGTCAGCATGCGCTGCAGGCCGTCGCGTCCGACCAGGACGCCGCCCTGCAGGGCCATGGCGAAGTGGGCCACGTCCTCGACGGTGGCGCACAGCCCGCCGCCCGCCAGCTTGTTGCTGGTGTCGGCCAGGGCGGAGTTGCGCAGCTCGCCCGCCGCGTTCTTCGCGTAGCCCTGCGCGCGGTGGGGGATGATGGCCTGCGCGTCGTCGTCGCGGGCGGTGAACATGCCCGCGGGCTCGAAGACGTTGGCCCGCACGTAGTCGAGGTAGGACTGGCCCGACGCGCCTTCCACCGCGCAGCCCAGCAGGTTGTAGCCGTAGCTCGAGTAGAGGAAGCGGGTGCCCGGCTCGTGCTCCAGCGGCTCGTCCTTGAAGATGTGCAGGGCCTCGGTCGCGCTCGCGTAGCGCCGCGTGCTCGCGAACTCGGCCTCCTTGTAGTGCCGGATGCCTCCCAGGTGCGCGAGGAGCAGGCGGGCCGTGACGGGCCAGGGCTTCTCGGGGAAGGTGGGCACGTGGCGCTGGATGGGCGCGTCCAGGTCCAGCTTCCCCGCTCGACGAGCTGCATCATCGCGGTGGCGGTGATCGGCTTCGACAGCGAGAGCCAGGCGGAAGACGGTGTCGGTGCGGACCGGCACGGAGTTCTCGACGTCCGCCATCCCGAACGGCGCGCTCCAGACGAGCTGCCCGCGCGAGACCACGGAGGCGGCCAGGCCGGGCACGCCCAGCCGCGCCATCGCGGCCCCGATGCGGACCTCGATCGCGGCCACCTTGCCGGGAGGCAGGGTGGCCGGCGGCGCCAGCGTGGCCGGTGTCGCCTGCAGCGCCGCCGCCAGCAGCAGCGGCGCTAGCAGCCCGTGGTGAAACTCTGGCTGCATTCGGCGGACGCTGCATCCCGCCTGGACTGCGTTGCTCGTCGCCCGAATAATCCCCGATATTCGGGCTCCTCGTCGCCTTGCCAGGCGGGCGCAGCGCCCGCCTCGGTGCGACGCCTGACTTTCACCACGGGCTGCTGGCGTCACGCCGACCATCGGCCCGGGCGCGCTACTCGAGCCAATCCTTGTCCTTGAGCTTCTTCGGCAGGTACTCCTCGGTGATGAAGCTGATCCCGCGCCGGGAGAGCGCTTCCAGCTCGAACTTCTGGCCGCTCTTCACCATTTCCTGGATCTCGCGCTGCCACTTGCGCGTGCTTGAACCAGGGATACGCGAGCATCTGCCTGGCGCGGTTGTTGTCGCCGTCGTCCATCTTGATCGCGACGTTCGTGGGGAGCTGAGTACTTCTCCCTGTCGAACGACGACAGGCCGACGAAGCGCGCGTCGGGCACGGCCATGCGCATGGACTCGTACGCGAGGTTGATCGAGCCCTGCTTCATCACGCTGTAGATGTAGAAGCCCCAGGGGTCGTTGTCCACCAGCACGTAGACCGGCAGCTTCAGCTCCCTGTGCAGGCGCTGCACGAGGCGGCCGCACGCCCGCGCGGCGGCTGGCCTCCGCCCTGGATGATGATGCACTGGTTGCGCTTCCAGAACTTGTCCTCGTTGAAGCGCGTCCACACGGCGTCCTTCTCGATGAGCAGGATGTACTTCGCCTCGTGCTTGCGGAACGTGATCACGTTCTCTTCGACGATCGAAGGCACCGACCAGCCGCCCGAGCCCATCCGCCGGAGGTCGATCGTGTCGCCGCTGTCCACGATGGTGACGGGCCCCACCATCGAGCCCTTGCGCGCGGCGAAGAGATGGAGCTCCTCGCGCAGCGCGTCCATCGTCACCTCGAGGTCCTCGATGATCGGATCCGACTCGTCCTGGTCCTCGAACGTGTTCTGCCGCGTGTCGCCGATCGTGTGCTTGGTGACGTAGTAGAGGTCGCGGATGCTGGTGCGTCTTGCCCGAGTCGATGAGCTCCTTGCAGGCCTCGCTCACCAGGAACGTCTGCATGAACTTCTTCGCCATCGAGACGTTGAAGAAGTAGCGCTTCTGCTTCTGGCCGCCCAGCTCGACCAGGCGCCGCTTGTCGCTCCAGGTGATGTTCGCGAGCGAGCGCACGGGGATGTCGAGGAACGGGTTCTTGCCGCCCTGGACGGCACTTCGAGCACGCCGTCCGCCAGCTTCTCGATCTTGGCGACGGTCTTCTTGGAGACGGCGTCCTTGCGCGGGGCCATCTACTCCTCCTCCGCCTCGTCGGCCTCGGGCTTGCCCTTCTGCGCCTTGGACGCGGCCTTCGCCTTCTTGCCCTTCTGGCCGCGGGCCTTCGGCCTGGCCGGTTCCTCGCCGCTCTCGAGCGCCGCGCGCTCCTCCTCCTGGAGCTCCGCCGCCGTGACCTTGTGCGCGACCTCTCAGGAACTCGCTCTTGATGGGGCCGGGCTGGCGCCCCGTGATCTTGCCGATGGCCGCCGCGACCTCCTCGATGTACAGCTCGAAGATGCTGCGCCGCTGCGCCTGGTAGTCGCGCGGCCTTGCGCTTGCGGATGAAGGTGGCGAGCTTCCGGCCGCACTCCTGCGCGGCCGAGCTGGATCTCCTTGATGATGTCGGGGTAGTGCGCGACCGCTTCCTTGGACTCGCTGGTGAACGGCACCCAGACCGAGCGCGATGTGCACGAGCAGGGCCATGGGTCCGACCGGTAGCGAGCCCTTGGGCTGGCTCAGCAGGTAGTTGCGCCAGTCCGTGCGTCACGATCGCCTCGGTGATGCCGCAGGCGCCGCGCTGGAACAGCGAGCGGCACCCGGTTCGCGAAGCGGAACAGCTCGATCGTCTTGTCGGCGGGCCAGCTCCCGCCGTAGCGCGAGGCCGACCTCCACCTGGAACGGGTTGCCCCGGTAGACCTTGGGCGATCGCGTCACGGTCGGCGATGAAGTAGTTGTGGCCCTTGATCTTCTCGACGCCTTCCTCGGGCGGCGCGTCGGGGACCGCTTCGGCGCGCGGCGCGGCCTCGGCCTTGCCCCTGGCCGCTTTCCTTGCTCCGGGCCTCCGCCTTGCGCCGCTTCTTCGTGGCTTCATCCCCGCGCGAGTCGAGGTCGAGCTGCGCGTCCTCGTCCGCGCTCGCCCTCGCTCTCGATCACGTTCAGGAAGCTGACGAGCCCCTTGCTGCATCAGCTCGTCGCCGATGGGCGACAGGCAGTTCGTGGGCGGGCTCATGAGCTTCGTCTCGCGCGATGGCCTTGTGCAGCTCCTCCGCCATCGCGCGGTTCCCGCCCAGCGCGCGCGGCTTGACCGCCTTCTTGCCCCAGGGCACCGTGCGACAGGATGTCGGCCGCGGCCGACGCGGAGACGCGGCTGAACGCGGACTGCAGGAAGCCGCGCACGTCGCGGCTCTTGCGACTCCTGCGCCATCAGCATGAGCGCGCCCAGCTCGACGCCGTGCGGGTGCGGCTTGATCTCGACCGCTTCCTTCGGCAGCTCGGTGGTCGCGCGCGGGAAGCGTCAGCGTCTCGTTGCCCGGCCGGTCCGTGCCCGCACGCTGAGCCGCGCCCACCGGCCGCGTGTAGTGGATGCGTCGCGTGCGGGTTCGCGAGCGCCGTGTGCTCCACGTAGCGGTTCACGAAGCGCTGGCCCCTGCTGCCAGTTGGCGACGATCTCGAGCTCGACCCGGGTGCCGTGCTCCTGGTGCCACTGCGCGAGCGTCTCGTCGTGCGTGACGACCGGCTCGTTCTTGCGCGTGTCGAGCTGGATGTCGAAGACGTGCGCCGCCTTGCCCTTGCCGACGCGGCTGGTCGACCCGGATCGGCTTGCCGGTCGTGAGCTGGCCGTACATGGCGGCCGCCGAGATGCCGATGCCCTGCTGTCCGCGCGACTGCTTCAGGCGGTGGAACTTCGACCCGTAGAGGAGCTTGCCGAAGATCTTCGGCACCTGCGCCTTGACGATGCCGGGGCCGTTGTCCTGCACGACCACGCAGGAAGCGGCCCTCGCCCTTCGTGAGCTCGGCGTCCTGTCGGTCGCTTCGCCTCCAGCGCCAGGTCGTGGACCTCGATGTGCAGCTCGGGCAGGATGCCCGGCCTCCTCGCAGGCGTCGAGCGAGTTGTCGACCGCTTCCTTGATGGTGGTGAGCAGAGCCTTCGACGGGTTGTCGAAGCCCAGCAGGTGGCGGTTCTTGACGAAGAACTCCGAGACCGAGATCTCGCGCTGCTTCTGCGCCATGCGACTCGGCCGTCGCGCGTCGGGCGGGAGGCGCCGCCGGTTTCGGAGGGGCGGGATCGGGAGCAGGCGCAGGCAGCTCCGGCTTCGCCGCGGCCTTCGCAGGGGCCCGGCACTGCGGCACGAGACGCCTTGGCGGGCTCCGCGAACAGGTCCATCTGGGGGCGCCCACGTCGTCGTCCCTGGGCTCCGAGGCTTTCTTCCGTGCAGCGGACGACATGTCGATCGATGTCCTCCCTCGCGAAACTCGGCATGCTAGCACGCGGGGCGCTCCGACGCGGCCCGGCCGCACGAGTGTCTCGCGAACGTCACCCCGGGATGGGGAACTCATTGGGCCGTCGTGACATACCGGGGCCCGCGGGCCTTCTCGATGCTTGACAGGTCGATCATGCAAAGCTACAGTTCTCGTCCCCTCTGCTCACAGCATCTCCCGGCCTGCCCTCGCACGAGAGGCAGGGGAGGCTGAGCAAGCAAAGCGGCCCCAGGACTCCTGTTCGAGGAACAGCAGACGGTTGGCGTCGATGGGTGAGGTTCCTTCCCGGCCACGGGACGGCGGAGTGCTCGTCTTCCGGCTCCGACATGTCGCGCGTCCGCGGCGTCGTGCTCGCGGGGACCTACCACTGGAGCAACTCCTCGTTCGAGGAGCTGCTGCCGCGCCCGCTGGTGCCCGTCGCGCAGGCTCCGCTCGTCTCGTACGCGCTGCGCTGGCTGCGCGACGGAGGCATCTCCCGCGCCACGCTCTGCGCCAACAGCGCGTCGCGCGCGGTCCGTTCCTACCTGGGCGGCGGCAGCCGACTGACCATGAGCCTCGAGTACCACGAGGACTGGACGCCCCGCGGAGCCGCGGGCTGCGTCGCGACGACGCGGCGTCGCGCAGCGACGCGACATCGCTCGTGATCGCGGACGGCACGGCCATCCCCGCGGTGAACATCGGCCTGCTGCTGGACCGATCACCGCAGCGCCAGGCCGCGGTCACCATCGTGGTGCACCACGACCGGCAGGCGCGCGCCGGCGAGCGGCCCCTGAACCCGGGCGGCATCTACGTCTTCGACCGGCGCGTGCTCGACTACATCCCCGAGACCGGCTTCCAGGACATCAAGGAGACGCTCATCCCGAAGCTTCTGCAAGGCCAGGGAGCGCATCGTGACAGCCACGCAGGGCTGGGCATCTGCCCGCGCGTCCTCAACGCCGAGACCTACCTGGCGCTCAACCACTGGATGGTCGCGCAGGTGGCCGACAACCCGGCGCCGCTCGAGCACTGGGAGCGCCTACGTGGAGAACGGCCAGGTGCTCGCGCACCCGACCGCCTGGGTCGCGCCGGGCGCTCGGCTGATCGGCCCGGTGCTGCTGGGCCTGGTCGGTCCGGGTGGCGTCCGAGCCACCATCGTCGGGATCGACCAGCCTGGGCGCCGACTGCCACGTGGGCGAGGACGCGGTGGTCGCGCTCGGTCGCGTGGAGGCGGTGCCGATCGGCGTGGGCGCCGTCGTCGACGGCTCCGTGCTGACAGGACGAGGCGATCGTGCCGGACCGGGCCCGCGTCTATCACGCGCTGCGTGTCCGCGGCACCGACTCTCGAAAGCTGTGGGAGGCGGAAACGGAGGCGAGCCCTCCGCGCGAGCCGGAGAGCGGCGATCGCGTTCCCAACCCCGTGCTGACCTGAGCGCTCCCGGGCCGCGCCGACGGTGACGCCTTGAAGGTCTTCCCGTTCGTGCTCGACACGCGCCCCGGCTACCGAGCCGCATCGGCCCGGCCTGCCCTGCTCATGCCGCTGGGCCGGACCACTCTCCTCGACCACATCAACCAGCGGCTGGGGGCGTGGGGCAAGCTCACGGTCGTGCCGGCTGTCGACGCCCGCGCACGCTTGAGCGCTGCGCGCGGCGCGTGCGGGAGAGTGGAGTCGGTCGTCTACGGGCAGGGAGCTGGCGGGCCACCTGTCCACCTACGAGCCGTCCGACTGGCTGCTGATGATCGATCCGCGCTGCCTGCCGGCCAGCGGGCGGTCCCTGGAGATGATCGTCGATGGCCTGGCCTCGTCCCCGCCCTGGGTGCGGCACTGCCGGCGCTGGAGCCGAACGCCGCGGGCACGCGCGAGTGCGTGGAGGTCGACGCGGACGGCGCGTGCGCCGCATCCAGCGCTACTACGGCTCCGTCACCTGGGACCTTCGCCGAGGGCGTGTGCTGCTCCGCTCGTCCCCGCCTGTGCGCGCTGATGGTGGATGTGCCCTTCATCGCCGTCCTCCCCAGCCCCGCACGGCGCTCGCCTCCCGCGGCGTGCGCCGAGCCACGACCTCCCATGTCCGGCCCCGCCTTCGACCTGATGGACGAGCGCGCGAGCTGCTCCGCTCGCACGAGAGCGTGATCCTGGGCCTGACCTGCCGGACCCTGGTCCCCGGGGCTGCGCTGCACTCCGGGCCTGGGCGCGGAGCTGCACCCGACGGCGCGCAGGTGCTGGGGCCGGTCGGCAGCAGGTGAGGGCGTGCGCGTGGAAGCGGGCGTACCATCATCGGCCCGGCCCTGCTGGCCGCCGGGTCGCAGGTGGGCCGCGACGCCGTGGTCGCCCAGTGCCTCGTCGGTCCTCAGGCCGCGCTGCCGTCGGGGAGCACCACCCGCCATCGCCTGGTGCTGGAGGGCGCGAGGCGCAGGCGTCGCCTGCACACGCGACACCGCAGCTGGGCCTGTCGCACGACTCGGTCGAGCTGCAGGAGGAGACGGGAGGGTCTCGGTCCTATCCGACCTGGAAGGCGGTCGTGGAGAGCACGCTCTCGCCATCATGGGCCTGCTGCCTGCTCGCCCTGCTGCTGCTGCTCGCGATCCTGGGTCGCTCGACTCGCGCGGCCCCATCCTCTACGGCGACAAGCGCGAGGGCCGCGGCGGCCGCGTCTTCCGCTGCTTCCAGTTCGCACCATGGCGCGTGGGCGCGGACGCGATGCAGCGGGAGCTCAGCGACCAGACAACCAGATGGACGGCCCCAGTTCAAGATGGACCGCGACGCGCGTGACGCGCAGGGCGCGCCTGCTGCGGGCCATCTCGTTCGACGGAAGCTGCCGCAGCTCATCAACGTGGCGCTGGGGCAGATGAGCCTGGTGGGCCGCGGCCCTCGCCCTTCCGCGAGAATCAGATGTGCATCCCCTGGCGGCAGGCCCGCCTCGGTGCGGCCAGGGATCTCAGGCTCCCGGCAGGTGTGCCGGCACGAGCGCGCCACCGGCGACTTCCACCAGTGGATCTACTACGACCTGCGTACGTCCGCCACATGTCGCTGTGGGTGGACCTCAAGATCCTGCTGGCGACGCTCTACACGCTGGGCGGGAAGGACACGTGCGGCTGTCTCTGGGTCATCCCGCCCAGCGGTTCTGAAAGGGCCTGAACCCGCCTACTGCGGGTTGTTCATGTCGTTCACGATCTCCTGCGCGGTGAGGGCCCGGTTGTACACGTGCGCCTCGTCGATGGTGCCCAGGAAGTTGTAGGACCCGGTCGCCGCCCGCTGGCCGATCTGGACCGCCACCGTGGGGTTGAACATCGTGGTGGGCACCGCGCCCACCAGCAGCCCCGTTGTCGAGCACGCCGTTCACGTAGACCGAGAGCGAGTGTCCCGGCGCCGTCGAAGCCACGCCCGCCACGTGGTACCAGGTGTTGGGAACGAGCGTCTGGCTGCTGTACCTCTGGATGGAGCCGCTGCCGCTTGGTGCTGATCTGGATGGCAGGCCGTGCAGCGACCCCACGTGTCCGCGCTGGTCTTGAGCTGCCAGCCGGCGTTCGCCCCCATCTTGGCCACGATGGCCCCGTCGTCCCAGGGGTTCGAGCTGATGCGTGATCCACGCGGTCGGCGTGACGGCGCCCGTCATCTGCAGGAAGTCGCGATGGGGCTGCTCCAGGTTGACATAGTTGTTCCCGGAGAACGACGCGTTGCCGTTGTGCCCGGTGGTCCAGGTCGGGCTGTTCACCAGCGTGCCGGTGATGTTGTTGCCCGAGACGTCAGCCGTGGTCGCCAGAGCCCTCGCTGAGCCGATAGCCCGCAACCGCGGCCGGGCGGGGAGGCGTCTGGCCGACCTGAAATTGGCGACGTACGACTGCGACGAGTCCGGCACCACGATCGAGTGCCGCTGCGCGCCGCCGTCCGACCAGACACGAAGCTGCAGCGGTCGACCCCAGCAACTGGCTCGGCGCCCGACGTTGCACGAAGCCGATCAGCGCGTCGTGCACGAACGGCGCCGCGAAGGGAATGCCGTCCAGGTTCAGGATCGAGCCGGCGGGCACGCTGTCGAACGTCAGGCTCGACCTTCGTCGGGGAAGATCAGCGACCGACTCGAGCCCTGCAGCCCGTCGGAGTCCGACGACGGTGAGCGTGATCCGGTAGCGCGTGTTGCCGCTGAAGTCGTGGCCCGTGCGTCGGGATCGTGAAGGTGCCGCTCTTGACGCCCGGTCATGCGGGGTGCCCGGGTGCACGTGGCCCTCGTGGAGGAAGTCGATGTTCCAGGTGAACGCGCTGGCGCGGCAGCGAGCCGTCCTCGGTGTCGGTGCGCGTCGCCGCTGAACGAGATCACGTCGCCCGGCCTGGAAGTGGCTGCCGTCCGCGGCGGACGAGGATCGTGGCGGTCGGTTGGTTGCCCGACGCTGATCGTGATCGGCGTGGACAGCGTGGAGTTGACGCCGTCGGAGACCGGACAGCCGCGCCGTGTACTGGCCCGCCTGGGTGTAGGTGTGGGTCGGGTTGGCGGCGGTTGAGGTCGGCGCCGTCGCCGAACGTCCACGAGTAGGTGAGCGGCTGGCCCTCCGGGTCGGAGGAGCCCGCGCTGGAGAAGCTCACGTCCAGCGGCGTCGGTCCCGAGGTGGGCTGGCGGAGGCGACCGCGCCGGGCGGCTGGTTGGACTGCGATGTAGCGGATCCTGCGGATCTTGCTGACGCCGAACGGTGCCGCTGATGTCCGAGTAGCCGAGGTCGACGTAGTACAGGGCGCCGTCGGGGCCCTCGGTGAGGTAGACGATGTCGCCGTAGGGGCCGTCGAGCGAGCCGTCGGCCGGCTCGAAGTTGAAGACGCCGGTGACGTTGCCGCTGCGCGTCGAAGGTGAGGCGCCTGATCCAGTTCTGCGTGTAGTCGGCGAAGAAATAGCTGCCCTGGTAGCTGCTCGGGAACTGGGTGCCGTGGTAGACGAACCCGCCGGTGATGGATGCGTCCCGGCCGTTGTGCGGGTAGGCGTAGATCGGGCTGGTGCACGGCGCGGCCGCAGGATCCCCTCGCAGTTGGGCCAGCCGTAGTTGGCGCCCGCCGCGCCGAGGTCCACTTCCTCCTTCGAGGTCGCGTTGTCGTTCCGCCGACGTCGCCGACGTAGCAGCCTGCCCGTCGGCGCGTCGTAGTAGGCGCGGTAACGGGTTGCGCAGGCCGCAGCGCCCAGATCGAGTCCACGTTCGGGCCCGTTCCGTCGTAGAAGGGATTGTCGGTCGGGACCGTGCCGTCGGGGTTGATGCGGTGGATCTTGCCGCGCGGGCTCGAGAGCGACCTGGGCGGCCGCGGCGTCGAAGTGCTCGCCCGTCGTGAAGTAGAGCTTGCCGTCGTTGCCGAAGTTCGATGGCGCCGCCGTGATGCTCGGCGTTGGCGTCCTGCGGGTCCTGATACAGCACGACCTCACTCCCGGCGACGGTCCCGGTGTTGGTCGCGTTCGCGGTGAACCGGGCGACAGCCGGTCACGGTTCAGGCTGCCCGCCGTGTAGAACACGGAAGGCTGGTTGCCGCGAAGTTCGGGTCGAACGTCATGTCCATGAGGCCCTGCTGCCCGCCGTGGTGGATGTTCGTCAGCACCAGGAACGGCGTGATCGACCGTCAGGTGCCGGGGTGGATCCGCAGGATGCGCCCGCCCAGCTCCAGCACGAGCAGGTCCCCGTCGGCAGGAACTTGATCGCGACCGGCAGGTTCAGGTTCTGGACGAGGATCTCGTTCTGGAACACGCCCGCGGAGCCGCCCGCGGTGGTGGCGAACTGGAGGTCGCCCGACGTCAGAGGTGCCCTGCTCCGTCCACCGACCACGCACGCGGTAGTGGTAGGTCGTGCTGGCGGCGAGCCCGGTGAGCGCCTGCGAGTGCGAGAGCACCAGGCTGCCGTTCAAGGGGCTGAGCGACCCGTAGGCCGTCGTGATGCCGTACTCGACCTGGCTGCTCGTCGGCTGGTCGGTGGTCCACTGATGTTCGCGCCCGACGACGTCATCCCTGACGCGGACACCCCGCTGATCACGAACGCCGGCGTGGTGGCCGACGCGGGCGACGACGGCGGCGAGACGTTGCCGGCCGCGTCGCTGGCCGTCACGGTGTACGTGTGCGCGTTGCGGGGCCAGGCCCGTGTCCCGGAAGCCAGGCGTCGCGGGCGCGTCCCGGCCTGCACGCCGTCACGGAAGACCGTGTAGCCCGTGACGCCCACGTTGTCGGTGGACGCCGTCCAGTTGAGGTCGATCCGCGTGCTGTTGAACGCGGCCGCGACCAGGTTGGTGGGCGCCGTCGGCGGCTGCGTGTCCGAGGTGAGCGTCGCCACGGTGAGCGTTCCGGAGTAGGGGCTCGGGTTCGAGGCGGCGTCCGTGGCCTGGACCCGATAGGACGTACGTCCTGCCCGGCGTCAGGCCCGGATCGGTGTACGTGATGCCGGGCGGCGTCGCGACCTGCGCGAAGACCAGGCACCCGGCGCCCTGGCAGCGCTCGAGCAGGTAGCCGGTCACGCCGACGTTGTCGGTCGAGGCCGTCCAGGCCAGGCTCACCTGCGTGGCGCCGATCGAGGTCGCGTTCAGCCCCGAGGGAGCGGTCGGTGGCGTCGTGTCGGGCCCCGTGCTCGCGGCCTTGAACGCGACCATCTGCATGATCCAGAGCCGCTGGTCATCGGTGCGGTCGCCCGGTAGCTGCCGGTCGCGGTGACGACGCGGTCCTCCGCGATGTCGCCGTCGGGGTTGGTGATGATGCGCGAGGTGAAGCTGGTGCCCGCGCCGGTCGTGCCCGAGCTCACCATGTTGGCGCCGAAGATGAGGTCGTTGGCGTTGGCCGTGGTGGCGGCGCCGCTGTCGCTCGACGCCGCCCCCGTGGCCGCGGCCACGACGTCCACCGGGCTGGCGGCCGCGAGGCCGCTGTACTCCAGGATGCGCACGTCGGCGAACTGGGCCGCCACGTTCCACTGCACGGTGACGCGGTTGACGCGCCGGCCCCGGCCGCCGCGATGTTCGGGCGTAGTAGATCGACTGCGACGCGAACCCGTCAGCACCGTCGGTCCGACCGCCGCGTGTAGGGGTTGCCGCTCACGTCCGTCACCGAGGTGACCTGGGCCGTGGCGTCGTTCCGCCCACGGCCACCACGTTCAGGTTGCCGGCCGTCTGCGCGGCGGCGTAGGTGACGGTCACCGTCTGCTGGGCGGTCTGCGGCACCGCCGCCGCCACCTGCCGGAACGCGATGGGAGCGGGCGCGCCGTTGTACGTGAAGCCGTTCGCCAGCGTGCGCCGCTCTGCGTGTCCGTGTTGGTAACGACCACGTTGACGGCGCCCGCCGCGTGCGCGGGCGTGGTGGCGGTGATGCTGGTGCTGCTCACGACGGTCACGCCGGTGGCCGCGGTGCCTCCGAAGCCCACCGTCGCGCCCGAGGCGAAGCCCGTCCTGAGAGCGCGTGACCGCGGTCCCGCCCGCGATGGGGCCATTGTTAGGGACGGCGCCGCTCACCGTGGGCGGCGGCGGCGTGGTCGCGTACGTGAACCCCGCTCGCGAGCGTCCCGCCTGGGTATCCGCGTTGGTGACGACCACGCTGATCGGCGCCAGCCGCGTCGCGGGCGTCGTGGCCGTGATGGTGGTGCCGTTCACGACGGTCACGCCGGTGGCCGCGGTGCCAGCCGAAGCTCACGGCCGCGCCGAGGCGAACCCGGTGCCGGACACCGTCACGCTGGTGCCACCGGCGGCGGTGCCGCTGCCGGGCAGGACGCCGGTGACCGTGGGCGGCGCGACGTAGGTGAACCGCTCGCGAGGGTTCCGCTCGAGGCCGTTCGAGTTCGTGACGACGACGCTCACGGCGCCCGACGCGTGCGCGGGCGTGGTGGCGGTGAGGCTGGTGCCGCTCACGATCGTCACGTTCGTGGCCGCGGTCCCGCCCAGGCTGACGGTCGCGCCCGCGGCGAACCCGGTGCCGGACACCGTCACCGCGGTTCCTCCCGCGGTGGGCCCGCTGGCGGGGCCACCCCGGTGACCGTCGGCGGCGTGACGTAGGTGAACCCGTTCGTGAGGGTGCCGTTCAGGCCGCCTGGGTTCGTGACCACCACGCTGACGGCGCCCGCAGCGTGCGCGGGCGTGGTGGCGGTGAGGCTGGTGCCGTCACGACGGTCACGCCCGTGGCCGCCGTCCCTCCGAAGCTCACGGTCGCACCGGTGACGAAGCCCGTCCTGACACGGTGACCGACGTGCCACCGGCCGCGGAGCCGCTCGTCGGAGCCACGCCGGTGACTGTCGGAGGAACCGTGTAGGTGAACCCGTTCGTCAGCGTCCCGCTCTGCGTGTCGGGGCTGGTGACGGCCACGCTGACGGCGCCCGACGCGTGCGCGGGGCTGGTCGCGGTGAGGCTGGTGCCGCTGACGAACGTCACGCCGGTGGCGGCCGTGCCGCCGAAGCTCACGGTGGCCCCCGACACGAACGCGCGCCGGAGATCGTGACCGACGTCCCGCCCGCGGGTCGGCCCGCTGTTGGGGACGACGCCGCTCACCGTCGTCGGCGGCGGGGTCGCGGTGTGGGTGAAGCCGCTCGCGAGCGTCCCGCCCTGGGTGTCGGGGTTGGTGACGACGACGCTCACCGCGCCCGCCGCGTCGCCGGCGTGGTCGCGGTCAGGCTGGTGGCGCTCTACGAAGGTCACGCCCGTGGCCGCGGTGCCCCGGAAGCTCACGGTGGCTCCGGAGACGAAGCCGGTCCCCGAGATCGTCACCGGAGTGCCGCCCGCGCGGTGGACCCGCTCGCGGGCGAGACGCCCGTCACCGTCGGGGCCGGGGTCGAGCCCGCGGCCTTGAACCCGACCATCTGCATGATCCAGGAGCCGCTGGTCATGGTCGCGGTGGCCCGGTAGCTGCCGGTCGCGGTGACGATGCGGTCCTCCGCGATGTCGCCGTCGGGGTCGGAGATGATGCGCGAGGTGAAGCTGGTGCCCGCCGCGGTCGTGCCTGAGCTCACCAGGTTGGCCCGAAGATCAGGTCGTTGGCGTTCGTCGTGGTCGCGGCGCCGCTGTCGCTCGACGTGCCGGTGCCCGTGGCCGCCGCGGTGACGTCCACCGGGCTGGCGGTCGCCAGGCCGGCGTACTCGACGATGCGGACGTCCGCGTAGACGGCGGCGACGTTCCACTGCACGGTGACGCGGTTGACGCCGGCCCCGGCCGCCGCGATGTTCGTCGCGTAGTAGATCGACTGCGTCGCGAAGCCGGCGGACACCGTCGGTCCCACCGCCCGCACGTACGCGGTTCGCCCATGGTGTCCGTGACCGACGAGACGATCGCGGTGCTGTCGTTCCAGCCCACGGCGATCACGTTGGTGCCGCCCGCGGTCTGGGCCGCGCTGTAGGTCACCGTCACCGTCTGCTGTGGCGTTCGCGGGTCGCCGCGTTCACCTGCCGGAACGTGATGGCGGCGGCGGCGGATGGGCGAGGAGAGGACGGCCGCGGCGGCCAGCCCCAGGCTCCGTAGGCGCGTTCGTCGGGGTGGGCGCGGACGCTACCGGGCGGCTCGACCCCAGGGGTCCGCGAACGAATGGAACCATGTCTCCTCTCTCGTGAAACGCCGAAAAAATCCTGCGTCGAAGGAGGGAGTCATCGACTGTCTTGACGGGGGCCCGGAACGGCGTTCGTCTGACCGCAGGGTAGGCGAGGAGTCTAGCACGCTCGTCGCCGATTGCGAGGCACGGCGACGTGCCCTCCGTGTTTGTCGCGAGAGTGAGTGCGGGCGTTAGCATGCGGCACTCTTGCAGCGGCTCACGGCGTCACGCGATCGTCATCCAGCCTCTCTCGCCACGCGGCCGACTTCGGTGCGAGGCACGTTTGACGGCTGCGCTGTGCCTCCGTAGCGACAGCTGTTCTGTGCATCGGAGAGCCTGCACGCGCAGAGTCTGCCTTGCCCTTGCCGGCCCCTGCCGAAGGCGGTGCCATCCCCGCCCCTCGCCCGACCAGCCGGACTCGGCAGGCCGCGCGGCGCTGGGAGTACGCGCTCGGGCTGGCGCCCGGCTACGACACGAACGTCGAGCTCCGTCAACGGCGGCGCGGGGACTCGGTCACTGACGCCCTCGGGCGAGCTGGTCCGGATCTTCCCCGGCACGAACGGCCTGCTCGGGTGCGCGGCGCGGCCCGCGGCTTCGTGTACAGCCAGGGAAACGGTCTGGAACCGCGTCGGCGGAGAGCTCGGCCTCCACGTCCACCCGCAACCTCTCGCCGCGCGACCACGTGGCGCACCGACCTGCTGGGTGCTTTGGGTCACGCCGACAGCAACAGCGTGCTCGACGCGCAGGGTGTCCCGCTGCCGCTCGGCCCAGACGCGCTCGTTCGAGGGCCTGACGGACGTGGTGTTCCAGACCGGCACGCGCAACACCGTTCGGATCGGCGCGCGCGCGTACTACACCGACTTCGACGACCCCGAGCTGGTGGACAGCCTGAGCAGCCGCGGGCTCGTCTCGTTCAGCCGCTCGCTGAGCGAGCGCAGCACGCTCTACGCCCGCTACGACTTCGAGTACTCGCAGCTCGGCACGTCGTTCACGAGCCACTTCGGCTCGCTGCAGTGGGACCGCGTGCTCACCCGGAGCAGCTCGGTGCTGCTGAGGGAGGCGTCAGCTACTCGACCTCGCGGGTCGCGCCCGAGATCACCGCCACGTGGAGCCCGTACGGAGGGGTGACCTTCGCGCAGGGCGTGGGCCAGACCCGCACCGTGATCTACGTTCGCCGCGAAACGGTGCCGGCCTTCGGGCTGGGCGGCATCCGCCAGGTGTACCGGTTCGGGCTGCGCACGAGCATCCCGATCGGGCGGGCCTGATCGACCTCGAGGGCACGCACGTCCGTCGCACCTTCTCCCGGCCTGACGAGCTCCCAGCTGCTGGACCCCTCGAACGATCGCGAGCCGCTCACCGAGGCCACCTGCGGATGCGCAGGCGGGTCGGACGCCGCTACGTGCTGGGCCTCCAGGCCCGTTATCGCCGCCGCGGTCCCCAGGGGCCCGACCCTCGGTCGACGGCATCCTGGCGTCGCTGTCGCTGACGTTCGCGAATCCCGCGCCGGCGGGATCTAGCGCGCGCCGGTGTTTGCCAGTGATTCCGATTCGTCTACGGTCACGCGCGATGCTGAGGACCCTGCTCGGCCGTGCGGACGGCCCGCTCCAGATCCTGCGCCTGGGCGCGCACTGCGACGACATCGAGATCGGGTGCGGTGGAGCGCTCCCGCGCCTGCTGGCCGAGCGGCCCGGCCCGTCGGTGCACTGGGTGGTCTTGTCGTCCAACCCCAGCGCGAGGCCGAGGCCAGGGCCAGCGCCGCCGCGTTCCTGGCAGGACGCAGTCGCGCGTCCTGATCGAGGCGTTCCGCGAAAGCTACTTTCCGTACGTGGCCGCCGACGTGAAGGACGCGTTCGAGCGCCTCAAGCGGGACGTCGCCCCCGACCTCGTGTTCACGCATCGCACCGCGGACCTGCACCAGGACCACCGCACCGTCGCGGAGCTCACGTGGAACACGTTCCGCAACCACCTGATCGCCGAGTACGAGATCCCCAAGTACGAGGGCGACCTGGGCACGCCCAACGTCTTCTTCGACCTGCCCGCGGCGGTCGGCCGGCGCAAGATCGAGCTCATCCTGAAGCACTTCCCCTCGCGGGCCGGCCGCTCGTGGTTCCGGCCCGAGACGTTCGAGGCGGTCATGCGGATCCGCGGCGTGGAGTGCAACGCGTCCGAGGGCTGGGCCGGGCGTTCCACTGCCGCAGAGGTCCTCGTCTGACCGCGCGGGCCCTGGGCCTTCGATCGAAGCGCGAACTGACCAGTGACTGAGAAGACCGAGCGGCCCGGGCGCGACTCCGCCGAGCGGACCGCGCTCAACACGGTGACGGCGTGGCTCGCCAACGTCGTGACGCTGGGCGTCCGGCTTCTTCATGACGCGGTTCCTGCTCGACCACCTCGGCGAGCAGCTCTACGGCGTCTACTCGCTGGGCGCCTCCGTCGCCGCCTGGAGCGCGCTGGCGGGCGGCCCCATCGGCACCTACGCAGGGCGGTTCGGCACCGAGCACCTCGAGCGGGGCGAGTCCGGACGCGCTCAACCGCACGTTCTCCACCAGCCTCGGCCTGAGCCTGCTGGCGATGGTGGTCCTGCCGCTGCCCGTGATCGCCTGCGCGGTCTGGGCCAAGCGCCTGTTCCACGTGACCGACGACCTGCTGGGCCAGCGCGCGGTCCGCGATCCTGATCATCGGCCTGGGCGCGGTCGTGACCGTCGTGATCCGGGTCTGGGAAGCGACGGTGTTCATCTCCCGCCGCATCTACCTGAAAACTACGCGGAGATCATGGCCCGCCTCGCCAGCGCCGCCATCCTGGTCGCGTGGTTCGTCTGGATGGGCCCGTCGGTCACCGTCTGGATGCTGGTCAGCGTCCGCCTGCCGCTCTGTCTTGAGCCTGGTGAGCTCGTGATCCCGCTGGGCGCGAAGGGCCTCGGGCTGAAGCTGCGGTCGGTGACGATCGACCGGCCCGAGGTGCGGCGGGCGCTGCCCTTCATCGCCTACATCACCGCCAGCCAGCTGGGCGGCCTCCTGTTCGACAACACCGACGCGCTCGTGATCAGCGCTGCCGGACCTGGGGATCTCGCAGATCGCCGCCTACGACGTGGGCACGCGCTGGCAGCGGTGGTGCGCCCGTTCGTCGAGGCGTTCATCCTGGCCCTGAGCCCCGGCCCTGGTGAGCCTGGCCGCGCGCGGCGACCGGAACCGCCTGCGCGACGACGTGATCTCCCGCACCCGGCGGCAGCTGCTGCTGGGCATGATCCCACCGTGGCCGTGGCCTGCGTGGCGCGTCCGTTCATCCACCACTGGGTGGGCGAGCAGTTCGTCGCGCGCAGCGTGCCCGTGATGTGGGTGGCACTCGCGAGCGCGCTGCTGTGGGGCCCGGGGCCCTACAGCGCCCGCGTGCTGATCGCGGTGTCGCGGCTGCGGTTCTCCACCATCAGCGGCATCGTGGCCGGCCTCGAGACGTGGTGCTGAGCGTGTTCTTCGTGCGCGTACTGGGCATGGCCTGCTGGGCATCGCCATGGGCACGCTGGTCGCGGTCATCCTCTGGTGCGACGTGGCACTCGCGATCGAGAAGTCTGCGCGGCGGTCGGGCTGCGCCCGCTCACGTACTTCCGCAAGGTCTGGGTGCGTCCGCTGCTGGCGATGGCGGTCAGCTGCTGCTGGGGATCGGGCTGGTGCGCGTGTGGCCGCCGCGCTCGCTCGTCGAGACGCTGGTCGCAGCTCGCGGTGTCAGGACAGCTCCATGTGCGTGATCGCGTTCGCCATGGGCCTGACCCGCTCCGAGCGGTCGATCGTCACCTCGTGACCGGCCGGCAGGTCGCCCGCCCGCGATCGCGCTGACCTGGCTTCCGGCTCCCTGTCACGCGCGCCTCGCGGGCACAATCAGGCGCCCCGCCCCCGTCGTCCCTGGAGGTTCATGAGCCCGCCCGAGCGTCACGGCCCGTTGACGCAGGAGTCCGCTCCTCTCTCGACGGGCTCCGGCCATCCCAGGAGGTCGAGAGGGCCGGCCGCCCGGCCGCGACACCGCGGGTCTCCGTCGTGATCCCCTCCTACAACCGCGCGCACGTCGTGCACCCGCGCGCTCGCGTCCGTGCTCGGCCAGGGACTTCGTCGACCTCGAGGTGGTGGTGATCGACGACGGCTCCACCGACGGGACGACCGAGCGGGTGGCGGGCATCGCGGACCCGCGGATCCGCTACTGCCGCTTCCGGGACGAACCAGGGGATCGGGGCCGCGCGCCGGGAGGGTCGCTGATCGCGCGGCGATCGTCGCCTTGCCTGGACTCGGACGACCTGTGGAGGCCGGGGAAGCTCACGACGTGGTCGGCATCCTCGACCGACAGCCGGGCGTCGACCTGCTCTTCTCGGACTACGCAGGACATCGCCACATTCGCAACACGCGCGCGCGCTCGGCTTCGACCTGACGGCCGGGGTGCGGCAGGGCTCGACGGTCTCGCCGCTCGACGGCGACTGGTGGCAGGTGGATGCGGGCGTCGCGGAGTCCTGCTCCGCAGCAACTTCGTGGGACCGACGTCCGTGGTGGTCGTGCGCAAAAGGCATGTTCGAGCGCGCGAGGAACTTCCGCGCGGACCTGGGCGTCTCTGAGGACCTCGAGTTCTGGTGGCGGGCGGCGGTGGCCGGCGGGCCCGCTTCGCCTACAGCACGCGGCAGCTGGTGGGCGCAACCTCGGCCGCGACAGCATCACCGGCGCAAGCGGGCCTTCGCGCCCCATCGCATGATGGCGATGGACGCGTGCGAGGCGACGGCGCGCGCCGCGGGCGCCCGGACCTGCTGGCCCACATCCACGACGCCCGCGTCGAGCGCCTGCATCGACCTCGATCGAGGCCTGCAGGCGCGACGGGCGCCGGGTGGAGGCGATCCGGACGTTCTGGGCGGCCCGGCGGTACGGCTGGACCGGCGGCACCGTGAAGTACCTTGGCTTCGCGCTGGCCGGCCCGCGCCTCACGTCGCTGGCCAAGCGCGCTCTCGGGCGCTGACGGCGCGTCAGGGGCGCGAGGCCGTCCCAGGATGTGCTCGGCCACGTAGGCCGCGGATGACCTCGTGGGCCCGCGGCGCGTTCGGGCGCGTCGTCCTGCGGATCGAGCGCGTAGAGGTACGGCGACTCGCGGTAGCGCGGCAGGAACTCCTCCACGTAGTGCACCCGGGGCGTGGCCTCGAGCAGGCCGGCGCAGAAAGCGCGCGACCCGCCGCCGAACCAGTCGTGGAGAGCCCCAGGCGAGGATGTGGAACTGCGCGGACGGGTACTGGCGGGCGAGCAGCTCGGCGGCCCGCCGGACGAGGGCGAAGTAGAGACGGATGTCGCCTTCCGGTCGGCCGCGGCTCGGGAGCGGACGTCAGGAGGCGGTACAGGTTCGACTTGTCGAGCTGCTCCAGCCCCGGCCGAGCAGCTTGTCGGCCCGCGTGGGGTCCGCCGGCGGCGGAGGCGTGCCCCTGGTAGACGGGCGCGCCGCTCGCGTCGAGCGCGTACCGCGGCGAGTGGGCCGAGTACTTCGTCCGTCCCGCCGACCGCAGCACGTGGTGCGGCAGGGCAAGGTAGATCACGTAGTCCGGCTCGCACGGCGACTGCTTCTGCGAACAGGCCGTGCTCCAGCGACGCCACGACCTGCTCGATGCCGTAACCGGGCACGGCCAGGTTGACGATCCGGTACCGGCCGTTCGTCAGGACGCCCGACCCGATAGGGAAGGCCTCCTCGTCCTTCACGCCGACGCCGAACGTGAACGGAGTCGGCGACGAACGCCACGCATCCGAGCGGCGGACCGTCGGCCTGGGGGCGGCGCCAGCCGGCGGCCGTCCGCGACCGTGTAGTGCACGTCGTAGACGGTCTGGCCACCGGACGTCATGATGTTCCGCGAGACCCGCGGCGAGGCCAGCCGCCAGCCCATCACCGGGTCGGGCTCGCTGTGCGCCGGGACCTGCGACCGCTTGATCTCCGGGGCAGCCGCTTCGCGAGGAGGACCTCGCCCGCCGGGCCGGTGACGCCGCAGCGTCACCGCCAGGACGCCGGCCATCTTCAGCCACGGCCGCGTGCGGCCGCGACGGAGGCGGCCACCAGCGGGATACGCACCAGAAGAGGTCGATCCACGCGAAGGGGATGGGCAGGAGCTTGAGCGCCGCCACCGAGGAGGCCAGCCGCCGCCGCCAGGCCGACGATGGTTGCGCCGCGGATGCCCTTCACGCGCCTCCAAGGGACCGGTGCCCGTTCGTTGAACGCGTGAACGGTAACACGCTACGATGACGCCCTCGATGACGAGCCCCCGCGTGAGCGTCGTGACCCCCGTGTACAGCGGGGGAGGCGCACCTCCGCGAGTGCGTCGAGAGCGTGCTGGCCCAGACGTACGGCAACTGGGACTACACGATCGTCAACAACTGCAGCACCGACGGCACGCTCGCCATCGCCAGGGAGTACGCGGCCAGGGACCCGCGCATCCGCGTCCCACGACAACGACGCGTTCGTGCGCGTGATCGCGAACCACAACGTCGCGTTCCGCCAGGTCTCGCCGGAGAGCAAGTACTGCAAGAGTGGTGGCCGCGGACGACAGCCTCTTCCCTGATTGCCTCGAGAAGATGGTGCGGCTGGCCGAGGAGGGCCCGAGCGTCGCCATCGTCGGCGGCGCGTACTGCCTGGAGGGACGCAAGGTCGTGCACGACGAGGGTCGTCCCGCACCACCAGACCGTGGTGCCGGGACGCGACGCCTGCCGCTGGCGGCTGCTGGGCGGGCAAGTACATCTTCCGGCGCGCCCACGGCGGTGCTCTTCCGGTCCGAGGACGTGCGCAGCCGCGGGGCCTTCTACAACGAGCCGAACCTCGCCGCCGGCTCCGAGGTGAACTTCGAGCTGCTCGAGCACCGCGACTTCGGCTTCGTCCACCAGGTGCTCACGTACCGGAGCTGGCGGGAGGAGCCGCTCACCTCGTTCTCGGTCCGCGTGAACACGTACATGCCGACGCGCCTGTACGAGCTCGTGAAGTACGGCCCCGCTACCTCACCGCCGAGGAGCAGGAGCGGCGGCTGCGCGAGCCTCGGCCGCTGCTACCGCTACCTGGCCAGCCAGCTCTACCAGCGCAAGGGCGCCGAGTTCTGGAGCTTCCACCGCGCGAAGCTGGCGGAGGTCGGCCATCCGTGGAGCCGGCTGCGCATGGCGCGCGGTGGTCGCGTACCACCTCGACCTGCTGCTCAACCCGCTGGCGACGTTCAGGCGCCTGGCCGCGCAGCTTCCGCTCGCGGAGCGGCTGAGCGCCCGTTCCACCTCGGGCGCCGTGCAGCCGGCGATCGCCTGGTTGCCGAGCCCGGTGTAGTGGTTGCCGCTGGACACGGTCCGCCGGTCGGCGGGCCTGGCGTCGACGCCAGCGCGTCATGTCCAGGAAGGGCAGGCCGGCCCGCGCCAGCGCTGTCGAGGCACCAGCTCGTTGCGCGACATCATCAGGACCACCAGCGGCACCGCTCCGTCCCGCTCGATCGCGCGCGACGAGCCGCGCGAAGAGGCGGGCGTTCAGGTCCTTCGTGGCCTCGGGCGCGACCAGCGGCTCCGTTCCGCGCCTGTGAAACGCCGGACGCGAGGTAGCGCAGCAGCGGCGGCAGACGGTCGAAGGCCCAGCACAGGCGCGTGGTCGCGTAGCCCAGGTCGTAGCGCGCGAACGGCAGGTCCGCCACGCGCTTCGCGCGCAGCATCGCTCGGGCGCCGGCAGCGGGACGTTGAGGAGCCGAGGTCCCCGCCCTCCAGCGCGAACCGCGGCTTCACGATGTAGCCCGGCCATCCGAAGCTCACCAGCGGGTAGACGGCCATCGTCCGGCGCAGGTCGTGCCCGCTGAAGCCGATCAGGACCACCTGCGGCTTCCACGGCCGCACGTCGCGCTCGTATCGCAGGTCGCATCTGGTCGATCCCGTAGCCGTCCACGCCGGAAGTTCAGGATCTGCACGCCCAGTCTGCCCAGCCGGCGCTGCAGGTGCGCGCCCACGAGTCCTCGTAGGGCACCTCGAGCGAGAACGCCTGCGAGTCGCCCACGAGCGCGACCCGCAGGGGCGCCGTGCGGTCCGCCATCACGCATCCGGCCCACGGTGCGCAGGCCCTCGACGCTGCTGACAGTAGAGGCCGTCGGGGCTGTGCCGGTTGGATCCGACGGTCCAGCCCAGCTCGCGGTCGCTAGCCGAGTAGGACGCGTCCACGTGCCCCAGGGCGCGACCGCGGCCGGGACCTTCCGGCTCTGCGCGGTGAGCTCGGGCCACGTCGATCGGATGTGGACCGAGCGCACGTCGACGCCCTCGGGGGCTCGGCGGCGCCACCACGCGCAGGCCGGCCTCCGCGATCGCGCAGGGCGGCCGCCGCCAGAAGCGCAGGTTCATGTGGCCGAGGCCCAGCGTGAGCGCCCGTCCGCGCCGGCCGCCGCTCGCCGCGACCAACCCGCGAAAGGAGCCAGGCCGACGCGGCCAGCCCGATCGCGCCCATCGCGAGCGTCGCGCCCGCGCCGGTCGAGACGAGCGAGCGGTCGAGCGCGGCTCCCTTCATGCAGCCCGGCGAAGGCGAGCAGGCCCAGGCCTCGAGCAGGGTACAGCGAGGCGAGGATGCGGACGGCGTGCGTCTCGATGCTCGACGCGCTCAGGGAGACCATTGTCCCAGGCGCCGCCTCGCTTGTCATCACGAACGGCCGTCGCTTACGATGCTCGTTCTCTATGAGCGAGCGATTGCGTGCCGGTGAGCTGGGTCGGGGTGAAGAGCCGGGAGGAGATCCGCGGCCACCCTCGACGGCGACGGGTCCCTGGGGGCCGCTTCCGTTCATGCCGGAGATGCTGCAGTACAGCGGGAAGCGGTTCCGGGTCTACAAGTCCGCGCACAAGACGTGCACGCCGCCCCAGGTGATCATCCGGCGGATGGAGGACGCGGTCCACCTGGAGGGGCTGCGCTGCGACGGCGCGGCCCACGGCGAGGTGCCAGGCGGGGTGCCTCCTCTTCTTCAAGAACGCATGGCTTCGCCGCGTGGGCGAGCGACCGCGCGGGCCGCCGCACCGCTGCCGGCCGACGTCCCCGAGCTGCTGGCGCGGGCTTCGCGCCGCGCCAGCCGAGGCCGACGGGTGGAGCGGTATCGCTGCCAGGCGACCGAGCTGGTGCGGGCGACCACGCAGGGCAAGTGGTGGGACCCGAGCCTCTACCTGCGCGACCTCACGTCCCGCAACGTCGGGCTGTGGGACTTCTTCCGATACGGCGTGGTCGCGGCCCTCAACGTGGGCCTGCGGATCCTGAACCGGCGCGAGATCCCCTTCCTCCGCCCGCGCTGCACCGACAAGACCCCGACCGCGCGGCTGGACCTGCAGGCGGGCGAGCGGGTCAGCGTGAAGACCACTCACGGAGATCATGGGCACGCTCGACGACAATCAGAAGAACCGCGGGCTGCGCTTCGACGTCGAGATGACGCCCTTCTGCGGCCGCGAGGCGGCGGTGCTGCGCAAGGCGGAGAAGTTCATCGACGACCGCAGCGGCCGCATGATCTCGCCGCGCGGTACCTGCCTCATCCTGGACGAGGTCGCCTGCCACGGGAACCTCAGCACCGGCCGGCTCTTCTGCCCGCGCAACATCTACGCGTACTGGCACGAGGTCTGGCTGGAGCCGCCCGGGAGACCCGGCGGCGTCCGCCTCGCCGGAGCTGTGAGACAATGGCGGTCCGGTCGTCGCAAACGACCCGACCCCTCCACTAACGAGACCTGACGCGCGTCGCCGGGGACCGATCCATGCGCATCCTGCTCACGGGCAGCCGCGGATACATCGGGACGTGTCATGGCTCCCATCATGGTCGAGGCGGGCCACGAGGTCGTCGGCCTCGACACCGACCTCTACCGGCGCTCCACCTTCGGATCGCTGGCACGAGTCCATCCGGACGATCGAGAAGGACGTGCGCGCCGTCGAGGCCCGCCGACCTCGAGGGGCTTCGACGCCGTCGTCGCACCTGGCGGCGCTCTCCAACGACCCGCTGGGCGACCTGAACCCGCAGCTGACCTACGACATCAACCACCTCGCGTCCGTGCGCCTGGCCGCGCTGGCCCGAAGCAGGCGGAGTCGGCCGCTTCGTGTTCGCGTCGTCGTGCAGCAACTACGGCGCCGCGGGCGACGCGCCGGTGAACGAGGAGTCGGAGCTGAACCCGGTCACCGCCGTACGGCGAGTCGAAGGTGCGGACCGAGCGCGACGTCGGCGAGCTGGCCGACGCTGCGTTCACCCCCGACCTTCCTGCGCTGCGCGACCGCGTACGGCGTCTCGCCGCGGCTGCGGTTCGACGTCGTCCTCAACAACCTCGTGGCCTGGGCGTTCACCGCCGGCAAGGTGCTGCTGAAGAGCGACGGCACGCCCTGGCGCCCCATCGTGCACATCGAGGACATCGCCCGCGCCTTCCTGGCCGTGCTGGCCGCGCCGCGCGAGGCCGTTCACGCCCAGGCGCTTCAACGTCGGGCCGCAACGACCAGAACTACCGCATCCGCGAGATCGCCGAGATCGTGAAGGAGACGGTGCCGGGCTGCGAGATCGCGCTTCGCGGAGGGCGCGGGCCCGGACAAGCGGAACTACCGCGCCGACTTCGGCAAGATCGCGCGGCGTGCTGCCCGGGTTCCAGCCGCAGTGGGACGCGCGGAAGGGGCGCGCAGGCAGCTCTACGAGGCGTACAAGGCACGTCGGCCTGAAGGTCGACGACTTCGAGGGGCCCGCGCTACCGCCGCATCGACCAGCTGCAGCACCCTCATGCAGGAAGGCTACCTGGCCGACGACCTGCACTGGTGTCGTCGCCCGACGCCGCCAGCGCGCCGGCGGCGGCCGCCGGGCCGGCAGGGTCGACGGGGCATGATCTTCACCGAGACCAAGCTCAAGGGCGCGTTCGTCCTCGACCTCGAGCGGCGCGAGGACAGCCGCGGGCTTCTTCGCGCGCACGTTCTGCCAGACGCGAGTTCGCGGACCACGGGCTGAAGCCGGTCATCGCCCAGGCCAACCTCGCGCTTCAACAAGCGCAAGGGCACGCTGCGCGGGATGCACTTCCAGTTCCCGCCCGCGGCCGAGAGCAAGCTGGTGCGGGCTACGCGCGGAGCCATCCTCGACATCATCGTCGGACCTGCGCCCCGGAGAGCCCGACCTACCTGCAGCACGTGGCCGTCGAGCTGTCAGCGCCGACAACCACCGCGTCCCTGTACGTGCCCGAGCGCTTCGCCCACGGCTACCAGGCGCTCGCGGACGAGACCGAGACGAGCTACCAGGTGGGCGAGTTCTACACGCCGGGCACCGAAGGCGGGCTGTCGCCGCACGACCCGCGCCTGGGGCTGACGCTGGCCGCTGCCGGTCACGGAGATCTCGGAGAAGGACGCCGAAGTGGACGCCGCTTGAGCGAGGTCGAGGACGAGGTGCGGCGGAAGATGAGCGCGACGAGGTAGCCATGATCATCGTGGACCGGGCGCTCTGGAAGCGCGAGGAAGAGGGCAAGCCCATCCGCGTCGGCATGGTGGGCGCCGGCTTCATGGGCCAGGGGCTCACGAACCAGATCGAGAACAGCGTGCCGGGCATGCGGATGGCCGCGATCTACAACCGCAAGCCGGAGCGCGCCTTTGGCGTCTACCGGTACGCGGGGCGCGAGAGATCGCGACCGCGCGCACGCAGGCGGCGCTGGACGACGCGGTCCGCCGCGGGAGCCCGGCCGTGGCCGAGGACGTCTTCACGATCTGCCGGTCGCCCGAGATCGACGTCGTGATCGACGTGACCGGGTCGGTCGAGTTCGGCGCGCACGTGATCCTGGAGGCGTTCCGGCACGGCAAGCCGGTCGTCCTCGATGAACGCGGAGGTGGACGCGACCATCGGGCCCATCCTGCGCGTCTACGCGCAGCAGCACGGCGTCATCCTGTCCGCCTGCGACGGCGACGAGCCGGGCCTGCAGATGAACCTGGTGCCGCTGGGTGCAGGGGCTGGGCCTCATCGCCGCGCGTGATGGGCAACGTGAAGGGCCTGCAGGATCCCTACCGCAACCCCACCACGCAGCAGGGCTGGGCCGAGCGCTGGGGCCAGAACGCCGCCATGGTCACGTCTTTCGCGGACGGCTCGAAGATCAGCTTCGAGCAGACGATCGTGGCCAACGCCACCGGGTTCAAGGTGCGCTCGCGCGGGATGTCGCGCGGCCTCAAGTACGACGGCTCGATCATGGACATCCGGCAAGCTCTACGACGTGGAAGAGGTGCGCGCCCTGGGCGGCATCGTCGACTACACCGTCGGCCCGCCGCTCATCAAGGTGTTCGTGCTGGCCGAGCACCCCGATCCCAAGCAGCGGCCACTACCTGAACCTCTACAAGATGGGCGAGGGCCCGCTCTACCCGTTCTGGATCCCCTACCACCTGGTGCACTTCGAGACGCCCATCGTCCATCGCGCGCGTCGTCCTGTTCCGGCGACGAGCTGGCGCCGCCGCTGGGCGGCCCGGTGGTCGAGGTCTGCGCGGTCGCCAAGCGCGACCTCAAGGCGGGCGAGGTGCTCGACGAGTACGGCATGTACATGACCTACGGCGAGGCGCGTGAACGCCGCGCGAGATGAGCGCCGAGCCGCTACCTGCCCGAGGGCCTGGTCGAGGGCTGCCGGCTGCGGCGCGACCTGCCAAGGACCAGGTGCTGACCTACGACGACGTGGACCTGCCCGAGGGCGCGCCTGGCCGACCGGCTGCGCGCCGAGCAGTACCGGCACTTCCGCGGCGAGACCTGGCTGGAAGGGAGCTCGACTGACCGGCGGGCGCCCGGGCAGGCCAGCCGCACCCTAGAAGCCGGCAGTCGTGAAGGTCGTCATCTTCTGCGGCGGCCTCGGCATGCGGCTCGCGCGAGTTACTCGGAGACGATCCCCAAGCCGATGGTGCCGGTGGGCTACCGGCCGATCCTCTGGCACGTGATGCGCTACTACGCGCACTTCGGGCACAAGGACTTCATCCTCTGCCTCGGCTACAAGGCCGACACCATCAAGCGTACTTCCTCGACTACGACGAGACGGCCTCCAACGACTTCGTGATGCAGCGAGCGGCGGCAAGAAGGTCGACCTGCTGGCGCAGCGACATCCACGACTGGAAGATCACGTTCGTCGACACCGGCCTGAACTCGAACATCGGCATGCGCCTCAAGGTCGGTGCAGCCGTTCCTGGAGGGCGAGGAGATGTTCCTCGCCAACTACAGCGACGGCGTCTCGGACCTGCCGCTGCCCGACGATCGATCGACTTCATGTACCAGCGCCCGGATGCGCGTGGCCTGCTTCGCCGGGCGTGCGCCCTACCGCGAGCTACCACCTGGTCACCGTCGGAGGACGGCGGCCAGCGTGCAGAGCATCCGGCACGTGAAGGACTGCGGGATGCGCAGTCAACGGCGGCTTCTTCGTCCTGCGCCAGGAGATCTTCGACTGGATGAAGCCGGGCGAGGAGCTGGTGCAGGAGCCCTTCCAGCGCCTGGCCGCCGGCGGGACAGCTGCTCGCCTATCCCTACGACGGCTTCTGGGCCTGCATGGACACCTTCAAGGACAAGCAGCTGCTCGAGGACCTCTACACGCGCGGCCAGGTCCCGTGGGAGGTCTGGAAGGCGCGCGCCTAGCGCGATCCGGACGTCCCGTCCGGACTGGTCGTCCCGTAGCCGTAGCCGTACCGGTAGCCGCGGCGCTTGGACAGGCGCGTGGACTCGCCGTTGAGGACCACGCCCACCAGCGATGTCGCGCTGCAGGAACGACGCGGCACGCACCACGGCGTCGCGCGGCGTCTGGCGCGCCCTCACGACCATCACGAAGCCGCCGACCAGGCCGCGGAAGGCCAGCGAGTCGGCGACGGTGTCAGGAGCGGCGCGCAGTCCACGATCACGCTGTCGTGAAGCAGCGCTCGGTCGCGCTCAGCAGGGTGGCGGAGCCGGTGACCGAGCCAGCTCCGGCCGGCAGCCCACGCGGCCCGCCGCCAGCACGTGGAAGCCGGCCTCGGCCAGCCAGCGGACCCCGGGCAGCGTCTCCAGGTGCCGCTCTCCAGCCACTCGGCGAGCCCTGCCTCGGGCTTGATCCCAGCGTGCGGCAGAGGTCCCGCCGCCGCAGGTCGGCGTCGATGAGCAAGCACCTTCTGGCCCGCGCGCGCGTTAGGCGGCGGCGAGCCCGGTGGAGACGCTGGTCTTGCCCTCGGCCTGGACGGCGCTGACGACGGCCAGGCTGCGCATCGAGCGCACTGGTCGCCCAGGCGCAGCTGCATTGGCCACGCCGCGCATGGCCCGCCGACGCGGCTGTCGCCCGAGAGGAAGGCTGCGGTCGCGGGCGAGACCTCGCCCAGCGCGGCGTCCGACTCCTCGAGGACGAGGCTCCACGACGGCCACGTCGTTGGCGGACTCCCAGTCCCAGGCGGCCGTCACGGCACCACGATCACGCGTCGCCGGGCTTCAGGAGCACGCGTTCTGGTCGAGGTCACTTGCCAGCTCTCGAACTGCCGGTAGTCTGAACGCCAGTCACCTGGCGGTCGCGGCCCACGATCAAGGATCGAGCCCTTGTTGGCGAACTCCTTTGAAGCCGCCGCAGAGGGCGAGCGCCTGCGCCACGGTCAGGGGCACCGTGAGGCGGGATCTCGCCGGAGCGCCCCACCTGGCCGATCACGTAGGCGCGCGAGCTGGGCGACTGTCCGACCGCGATCCGTGACCAGCGGGGCGTTCATGAACTTGCCGAGCCCGGCTTCGTGACGTCCTTGCGCGATCTGGCGCGGCGTCCGTCCCTCGGCCTGGAGGTCGCCCAACGCAGCGGATGACGGCGATGCGGCCGTCGAGCCGGACCAGCACCTCGCGGCTGACGTCGGGCTCGTTGCGGACGAGGATCTGCAGGACGTCCCCGGCTTACGGTGTATTCGCCGGGGAAAGGCAATCAGGTGGGGGTGGGAGCGGCAGCGAAGGGCCGGGCTCGGCTGGGGAGCCGCCACCGTGCCCTGGGCATGAGCCGGAACCGAGACGGCGAACAGGCCTCCCAGGACGGCCGCCATCGCCGCCCATCCGCTTCGCAAGGCTTCCTGCCCAACCTGCCTCCATCACGACACATTCTTCGTACCAAGCAGGCTATCGTGAACGCGCCGAAGAGGGTCAAGCCATCAGCGGGAATTGCGCTCGCTTGACACCAAGGAGCCCGGGCGAGGTCAAATGGAAAGAGCGATGGTGGAGGAGTTCGCATGAGCCGGGGTTGGGCCTCCGGGCTGCTGGGCGGAGGCGGAGCCGGACCGGCGCGCGCCGGTGCCGCCGAGCGAGCGCCGGCTGCTCATGTCGGACTATCTGCAGGCTCCGTTCAACCATCCCTGGTGGACGATCGTCCGTTCGTGCTCACCGTCGGGATCGCGGCCTCGCTGCCTTCACGCTCCCCAAAGCGCTACACGACCTCGTGCCTGGTGCTGGTCAAGATCAGCCGAGTGCCCGACAAGATCCTCGCCAACGTTTCCGACGAGCTCGACGCCCGTCGCCACCAGACGATCAAGCAGGAGATCCTCAGCCGCACGCGCCTGGAGAAGGTGAACGACGAGCTGCATCCCTTCCCCAAGGCGCGCACCGTCACCGCGGCGCTGGAGGCCATCCAGTCCGGCATCGAGGTGAACTTCAAGGGCAGCGACGCCTTCACGATCAGTTCACCCACCCCGATCCGGCCATGGCCATGACGCTCACCAACCGCGTGGCCACGCTGTTCATCGAGGAGTTCCGGCGGGCGCGCCAGAGCCAGTTCGAGGGGAGCGGCGGACTTCCTGGACGCGGAGCTGAAGGAGGCGCGCCAGCAGCTCGACGCCAAGGAGGAGCCCTCCGCCGTTACAAGGAGCAGAACATGGGCCGGCTGCCCGAGCAGCTGTCGGCCACGCTGTCGACGCTCCAGCGGCTGCAGCTCGAGCTGCAGGGCGTCGAGACCAACCTGGACGCCGCGGAGACGCGCCTCGAGCGGATGAATTCGCGCATGCCCGTCGATCCCACGAGCGGAACGTCAACCGGCCCGACCGCGCTCACGGGCGAGGCAGCTGGAGCTGGAGCTGGAGCGGCTGCGCAAGCGCTACACGGACGAGCACCCCGACGTGCAGGCGGTGCTGGCGCGCCTCAAGGCCACGTCGGACCAGCCGACCACCGCCGCCCCGGACCCGCGCAAGGCGATCGCGAACACGCAGATCGAGCCGCGCAGCAGGTGGCAGCCGCGCTGCAGGGGCGGCGCACGGCGCTGCGGGCGGAGATCGCCAGCCAGCAGGGCCGGGTGGAGCAGATGCCGCGCACCGAGCAGGGCTGGCGACGCTCACCCGCGACTTCGCGCAGCTGCGCGAGAACTCGGCCGGCCTGCTGCGCAAGCGGATGGACGCGCAGATGGCGGAGCGGCTGGAGCAGCGCTGGACGGAGGACTTCGGGTCCTCGACCCCGCGCGCCTGCCGGAGCACCACACGTTCCCGAACCAGCCGCTCTTCATCCTGGGCGGGCTGATCCTGGGAGTCGCGCTGGGCCTGGGCTCGCGCTGCTGGTCGAGATCTTCAGCAGCCACGTGCTGAGCCTCGAGGACCTGGAGTCCACGCTGCCGGTGCCCGTGCTGGCGGTCCTGCCGCTCGTCGGGCCGGAAGACCTCGCGCCGCCGGGCCACGCCTTCCGATTGCGCTAGAACGCCGCGCCGCCGACGGACCGCGCCCCGACGAACGGGAGATCGGCCATCGCTGCGGTCAGCGCGTGGGGTAGCAGGGCCCGCTCGCCGCGTGGTGATTGAGATGCGCGCGGTTCATAGTTCACTGAGGCTCGGAAAAGTCTTCCGCTTTTCCTCGCCTCGCCAGATGGTACGTCGCGCACCGCTCGCACGGTCTGCCACGCGGCTCCCGGCTCCCTGCTACCGGCCCACGCGCTTCATCGCTGTGGCTCGCCATTCCGATCGATCGGACCGGCGAACGGACGCTCGAACGATCCGAGCGCTCGAACCCGCGCGCGGATTCGAACCATGCGCAGGCGGATGGCGGCGAGGCTGCCACGGGGGTGAGCGCAGGCAAGCGACCGCTCCTCAGCCTGCTTCGCGGGCAACCCACGGCTGGACTTCGCAGGGGCCCGCGGCGCTCTTGCGACTGCCAACAGCAACAACGCGAGCGCAGCGCGATTCACTCGCGCGGAGCGAGAGGTCTGGGGGGCCGACGCAGGCCCCCCAGCTTGACCGAGGTCGCGCAGACGGAGCGAGCCCCGTGGCCCGTCGTCAGCCGATACGAATCCCTTCGATCGGCGCGCGCCCCTCCAGTCGCGAGCGCGTCGGAGCCGATCCGGAGCGCGCGAACAGCTAGCGCGCGTCGGCCGCGGCGCGAAGCGGGCCAGGATCTCCTCCCACAGGCGCACCACGCGGGCCGTCTCGTAGCGCATCGCGGCGTGCGCGCCCTTCGTCCCATCCAGCCCGTAGCGGCTCGTCCGCGAGGATCGCGACGATGCGCTCCGCGAGGGCGGCGGATCCTGCGCGGGACCCGGAACCCGTTGACGCCGTCCTCGACCAGGTCACGGACGTCGCCCACGTCCGTCACCACCGCGGGCAGGCCGGTCATCATGGCCTGCGTGAGCGCCTGCGGCAGCCCTCGGAATCGGAGCTCATGACGTAGAGGCGCCCCTGGGCCAGCCACGGACGCACGTCCGCGTGGAAGCCCGCGAAGCGCACGCGGCCGTCCACGCCGAGCCGGCGGGCCGTCGCTTCCAGCTCCGGCCGCAGCGGCCCGTCGCCCACAAGGGTTGCCGTCGCCTGCGGCAGCAGGCGGGCCACCAGCGCCATCGCCTCCGGAGGACGTGCGAGCCTCTTGATCGGCGCCAGCCGGCCGACCACGACGACGTCGCTCGAGGGGCGGTCCCGGCGCCGGCTTCGGTACTCGCTCGCATCGACCGCGCCGGCGATGACGTGGCACTCCCCGCGCAGTCCGCGCCGGCGGAGTACTCCGCGGTCGTGCCCATGGTGACGATCAGGTCGAACGCGGCCGCGGCCCGCAGGAGCCGCGGCTCGACGAACGGTCGGCGTCTCCATGCGGCCGGAGATGGGGTTCTCGGCCCGGCAGCCGCCGTCCGCCGCCTCGTCGGCGCCGGCGACGCAGAAGTAAGGGACCGCACGCCGATCGCGCGCGCGGCCACCAGCGTCGCCAGCCCGTTGATCAGCAGGTGGAAGCCGCCCACGACGTCTGGCTTCTCGCGCCAGGCCAGCCGGAAGAACACGAGGCAGCGCGCGGCCACCGAGCCCACGCAGGACACGAGCCAGCGCGGAGGTAGACGGCCCGCACGCGCTCGGACTCCTGGAAGCGGGTCGTCGTCACCATCGTCACCAGGCAGCGCCGCGCGCCACGGCCAGCGGGGCCACGTGCGCGCGGATCCAGTTGTCCGAGTGGATCGTGCCCGTCAGCAGCAGGTGCAGGCCGCGCGGATCGACGGGGCGCAGCCGGCGCGGCCCGATCCAGCCGGCCACGACCAGGGCGCACTGGTGCGCGAGCACGATCGCGCGGCAGGCGAAGGTGGTAAACCAGCGGTACGGGCGGGCCGGCGGTACAGCGGTGTGCGGGTCAGAACCGGCTGGCGATGATGCCAAGGATGTTCTCGGCGGCCCGTCCATCGCCGTAGGGGCTCACCGCCCGTGCCATCCGCTCGTACTCGGCGGGGTCGTGGAGCAGCAGCTCGGTCTGCTTCACGATCTCCGCGCCGTCCTACCCCACGAGCTTCGCGACGCCAGCGGTCACGCCCTCGGACGCTCGGTCGTGGTCCGCATCACCAGGACCGGGATGCCGAGCGCGGGCGCCTCCTCCTGGATGCCTCCGGAGTCGGTCAGCACCAGGTAGGACTCGTGCAGCGCGCGCACCAGGTCCGGGTAGGCCATGGGCGCCACCAGGCGGATGCGGTCGTGGCCGCTCAGGTGGGTGCGCACCGGCTCCAGCACGTTCGGGTTGAGGTGGACCGGGTAGACGATCTCGACGTCGGGGTTGCGGTCCGCCAGCTCGCGCAGCGCCTTGCAGATCTCACGCAGCGGCGCGTCGAAGTTCTCGCGGCGGTGAGCGGTGACCAGGATGCGCCGGTGCTTCGGGTCCGGTGCCGCGGTCTTGGAGGCCCAGCTCCTCCAGCATGGCGAGCAGCGCGTCCACGACCGTGTTGCCGGTCAGGAAGATGCTGGACTCGTCGTGGCCCTCGGCGCGCAGCGTCGCCACCGCGATCTGCGTGGGCGCGAAGTGCAGGTTCGCCACCTGGCCGATGACGCGCCGGTTCATCTCCTCGGGGAACGGGTTGTAGCGGTCGCGCGTGCGCAGCCCGCTTCCCGTGGCCGACCGGGATCTTGTGGTAGTACGCGGCCAGCGCCCCGATCATGGCGGTGGTGGTGTCGCCCTGGACGAGCACCAGGTCCGGGCGGCGGGTCGCCATCACCTCGTCCAGCGCGGTCATGAGGCTGGCGGTGAGCGAGGCCAGCGTCTGGTTCTGGCGCATCACCCCCAGGTCGATGTCGGGCCGGATGCGGAAGGCCGCCAGCACCTGGTCGAGCATCTCGCGGTGCTGGGCGGTGACGCACACGACCGGCTCGATCAGGCCCTACCTGCCGCCAGCGCCCGGCGGACGACCGGCGCCATCTTGATCGCCTCCGGCCGCGTGCCGCCGAAGACGCACATCACACGGACCGACACTGTGTCCAGTCTCAGAGATTCGCTGGCATTCGAACGCCGATGCATCCCGGTTCACTTCGTTGCTCCTCGCGCACATATTCCCGATATGTGCGCTCGTCGTCGCCCGTGACCCGGGCGCCTCGGCGCTCTCGGTGCACAGCGACTTCTGAGACAGGACACTAGAAGCGGGCGGTCTGCGCGATGTTGTCCCAGTTGGCGCTTGAACCAGTCCACCGTCTTCACGAGCCCGTCCTCGAACGAGGTCTTGGGGTCGTACTGGATCACGCTGCGCGCCTTGTCGATCGACGCCAGCAGGCGGGCCTTGGTGTCCCACTTGCGCCGCGGGATGAACTTGATGCCGGCCTTGTTGCCGGTGAGCCTCGTTCACCTGGGTGGCCATGTCGACGATGCGCGTCTCGCGGCCGGACGCGAGGTTCTGGCTGGCCTCGCCCACCCGCCGCGTCCAGCGAGCCCGCCCGCAGCAGGCCGTCCACGATGTCGCCCACGAACGTCCAGTCGCGCGTCTCCTCGCCCGTGCCCGCATGACCGGCAGGGGCTCGCCCTTCATGGCCCAGTAGACGAAGTTCGGGATCACGTTGCGGTAGCGGCCGGGGATCTCGCCGGGACCGAACGAGTTGAAGAAGCGCGTGCGCGCACCGCGGAGACGCCGTAGAAGTTGCCGTAGAAGTTGCAGCACAGCTCGCCCAGCATCTTGGTGATCTGGTACGGCGTGTCCAGGTCCAGCGACATGTAAGGTCTTCCTTGAGCGGAAGCGGCGACTTGCCGTAGACCGAGCACCCCGACGACGCGTAGATCACGCGCTTCACGCCCGCGAGCTTGCAGAACTGGAGCACCTTGAGCGTGCCCAGTCCGTTGACCATCAGGTCCTGCGCGGTGTTGTCGATCGAGTTCTGGTTCGCGAACAGCGCGGCCAGGTGGTAGACGATGGTGGGCCCGCCGAAGAAGACGTGCTTCAGCTTCTCGTCGTCCAGCACGCTGCCGTGGACGAACGACACGTTGGGACGCACCGGGAGGTTCCAGCGGTTGGCGGAGGAGAGGTCGTCGATGACGACCACTTCCTTGGCGCCGGCGTCGGCCAGGGCCGCGACCAGGTTCGATCCGATCGCACCCGCGCCCCCGGTGACGAGAATCCGCTGGTCGTTGTAGTTCTTCAAGTAATCCATGGCGTGTCCTTCCGTAAAGCGCAGGAAATCTCGTTCCGGTCCGTGTCCGGCCCGGCGCATCAGGTGGTGCGGCCGAGCACCCGCCGCCTCACCAGCTCCTTCTGCACCAGCCACAGGAACGGGATGTTGGTGGTGAGGTAGCGCTTCCACATCCGCCGCGGCTCCTGGACGAGCCGGTAGAACCACTCCAGGCACAGGACGCGGATCCACTTCGGTGCGAAGGTGGCGATGCCCGCGGCGATGTCGAACATCCCGCCCACGCCCAGCGTCACCGGGACGTTCATCGCCTCCAGGTACTTCGTGGCGAACCGCTCCTTCATGGGCGTGCTCATGCCCAGCAGCAGGATGTCCGGCCGCGCCTCCGGATGTGCTCGGCCACGTCGGCCGCGTTGTCGATGTCGAAGTAGCCGTTGCGCGACCCCACGATGCGCAGGCCGGGGTACTGCTGCTGCAGGTTGCGGACGGCGTCCTGCAGCACCGGCATCCTTGGCCCCCAGCAGGTAGACGCCGTAGCCCTTGTCGCGCGCCCGCTCCAGCAGGGTAGAACATGAGCGACGCGGCCAGGCTTTCCCTCACCGGCGTGCCGACCAGGTGCAGAGCGTAGTAGATGGCCATGCCGTCGACGGTCACCATGTCGCACGAGCGGTAGACGTCGTGCAGGAAGGTGTCCTGGCGCGACCACATGAGCAGCGCCACGTTGGGCGTGAAGATCCGGCGGGGCTTGCCCTCGCGGATGAACTCCTCCATCCGGTCGAGGGACTCGGCGAGCGTCAGGTCGTCGAAGCCGAGGCCGAGGAACTCGACCCGGGGCGGGCCTCCGTCACGCCGGGCACTCCCCGAAGGTCGTCCAGCCGGACCTGTCCCCGGCACGCGCTCTCCACGTGCTCGAGGAAGCGCTGCAGGGCGCCATGTCGGCCAGCTCGGTGCTGTGCCCGATCGCGACCATCGGCACGCCGCCGTCCGTCCCCGCGCAGCGGTCGAGCGCGTGCTCGAGGCACTTCCGCAGCTCGCGGAACGTCATCCGGCAGAAGTCGAACTTCTTCGGGTAGAAGAGGCGCAGGCGGCTCACCTGCTTGCCCGTGCCCTGGGGCTCCGGCGATCCGGGCTCTCCCGCTTCCGCGATGCTGCGGCGCAGGTGGCGCTGCATCGCCAGCCGCCGCGGGGTCAGCATCCGAAGTGATGAGCACGCGCTGGCTGAAAGATGGGGATCTCGCGGCAGGCCGTCGCGGGAGGCGGCCCGGTTGATGTCGCCGGGGTCCACCACCCACGAGCAGCTCGTCGTGCGCGTCGCGGTAGTCGAGCACGTACGGCCCGGCCGCGCCCCAGCCGTGCTTGAACACCGTCGTGTCGAAGCGGAACCCGTTCGGCTCCAGGCCCGCGACGACGTCGCGCTCCGGCTGGATGAGCCAGTTGCCGGCCCGGAAGGCCAGGCAGCGGTAGTCGGGCCGCACCGGCCGCAGCAGCCCCTCAAGTACTCCTTGCCCTCGCGCAGGTACCGCCCGAGACGCGCTCGGCCGGCAACCCGGCCAGGGAGTACTCCGAGAAGTCGAGGTGCCAGCGCGCGCCGTCGTGCCGTCCGTTGAACCAGGCGGGATGCAGGTGCAGTTGGACGTCGTGCCCGCGGGCCACCGCGGGACCGCAGCTGCGCTGATCGCCTCCGCGGCGGCGGCGAAGCGCGGCTCGCGCTTGAAGGCCGGGATCTCCGCCACCTCCGCCATGATGGTGAGCCGCGCGCCGTGCGCGTCGAGCAGCGAGTGCAGCCGCTCGGTGGGCTGGACCATCAGCGCATAGGGATCGCCGGCGCCGGTGCCGTAGATCTCGTAGTCGAGCGTGAAGAGGGAGGCCGATCTTCCAGGAGGGCCCCGCCGCCGGTATGGCGAGGTGATCGGGAAGTGGCCCCGCAGGTCCGGCTCGTCGGTTCGCGCGCCAGTGTCCCGGCCCAGGATCGGCGATATGAGTCCGTTCATGATCCGGGCGTCCAGGTCGAGGGTGAAAGGTTGCACATCACCGGGCCGGACGCTGACAACCACGGCGCGCGCCGCCCGCGACGCTCATGGACGTGTCGGTGCCGCCGCGCGCGCTCCACCCAGACCCTCAGCATGAGCCCGACCGACGCCCACATCGGCACCGTCTCCTCGGTGGGATACCACGAGCGGCCGGTCACGCTGCCGATGAGCTGCGCGAAGACGAGCGCGAAGGCGACGCCGCCCGTCGCGATGAAGAAGAGCGGGTGCCGCGAGTCCGCTGAACAGCACGAGCGCCATCACCAGCACGATCCCGTAGAGCACGATCATGGGCGCCATGCCCAGCCAGCCGTTGTCGAGCAGCCACTCCAGGTACGCGCTGTGCGGGTGGGGGAAGCCGTCGTCCACGTACGTGCGCAGGTAGTCGTAGAGGCCCGAGCCGCTGGTAGCCCAGCCGCCCGTAGCCGACGAGCGGGGACTCGCCGATCTTGGCCACCATGTGGGCCAGACCTTGAGCCGCCCCGCCGAGATCGGTTCTCGTCGATCTGTGCCTGCTCTCCCTCGGACCGCCTCGGCCCGTCCTCCTCGTCGGCATCGGCCGTGAGCCCGTACAGGGCCCGCTCGCGCACCGCGGGTACCGCGGCCAGCACGATCGCCACCCACGACGGGCGCCAGGATGAGCATCTTCCTCCAGCGCAGCACGCCCAGGATGAGAGCCGATGCCCATGAAGGCGAGGTACCCGCCCCGCCCGCCCGTCAGCGCCTGCGCGAACATCACGATCGCGGCCGCAGCCAGCATCAGGACCGAGCGCAGCCGCAGACTCCATCAGGTGGCGCACGGCCACGATGGCCCACACCGCCCCCGCGAGCATCACGGACACGGCATTTGCGGTGGAGCCCGGTCACGGGACCGGCTCCGCGCAGGCCCGACTTGCTGAGCGCCTCCGCTCCCGCCAGCGCGGACAGGGAGCTGCCGACCTCGCGGATCACGAGCAGGGAGAGGAACAGGTAGACGAAGACGATGCTGCCGAGGGCGAGGAAGAGCCGGGGCCGCGTGCGCGCGCCGTCGTAGAACATGAGCGCCGGCGGCAGGAACTTCAGCGGGTTGACGAAGTACTCGCCGATCAGCTGGTTGGCTCCGATCGCGACCGGTGCGGGCGAGATCGCGAGCCGCGCGAAGCCGAGGCTCATCAGGAGCGCGTAGACGGCCAGCAGCACGCCGGCCAGCGCCGGGAGGTCCCAGCGCAGCCCCTCGCGTCTGACGGCCGGCGAGCCGGGCCGGCACGATGAAGAGGACGATCAGGTTCCAGATGTTGAGGCCCTTGAGGCCCAGGATCTCGCGGGGCATCTCGGGGTTCGGCAGCACGGCCACCAGCGCGACCAGGCCCCCGACCGCGGGAACCAGTCCTTCCAGGCGTAGGTCACCAGGAAGAGGGCGAAGGGATAAACCAGGAAGAACAGGTAGGTGCGCATGGACCTTGGGAGGGCGGAGGCGAGGCCCCCTCGCCCACCTGGGAGACTGTAACCGCGGTGAGGAGCGGCTCCAAACCGGCCGCCGCCGGCGCCGGGGTATGCTTTCCGCTCTCGTGGCCTCCACCCGGCGTCCTCGCGTGTGCTTCGTCGCGCTCAACGCCTATGGCGCCCTCTCGGGACGCAAGGGTTTCGAGCACATCGGCGGCGCGGAGGTGCAGCAGGTCACGGTGGCGCGCGGGCTGGCCGGGCGGTTCGACGTTGTCGTTCGTCGTCGCCGACCACGGCCAGCCGGACGCCGAGGACTGCGGAGGGATCACCGCCTTCAAGGCGTTCGCGCCCGATCGCGGCCTGCGCGGGCTCCGCTTCGTCCATCCGCGCCTGACCGGGCTGTGGCGCGCGCTCGAGCGGGCCGACGCGGACGTCTACTACCAGCGCATGGCGGAGGCGACCACGGCGATCGTCGCGGCGTTCTGCCGCCGCCGCCGCGGCTTCGTCTTCGCCACCGCGGCGCACTACGACTGCCTCCCGCGCGAGCCGCGGTTCCCGCGCCCGGCACGAGGACTGGCTGTACCGCTACGGGCTGCGCCGCGCCGACCGCGTCTTCGTCCAGACGCACCAGCAGCAGGAGCTGATGCGCGCCAGCTTCGGGCGGGAGGCGGTCGTGGTGCGCAACTGCGTGCGTTCCCGTGCCGGATGGGGAGCCACCCGGTTCCGTGTCGCGGCCGCGCAGCGCCGCGCGTCCTCTGGATCGGCCGGTTCGACCAGGAGAAGCAGCCGCTGCTCGCGATCGACGTGGCCGAGCGCTGTCCCTTCGCGACCTTCGACATCGTGGGCGACGGCACCGACGCCGCCTCGCCGCGCGGATCCGTGAGCGGGCCGATTCGCTGCCGAACGTGGTCCTGCACGGATTCGTGCCGCGGTCCGGCATTCCCGCCTCTACCGCGACGCGGACCTGCTCCTCTGCCAGCGAGCGCGAGGGTTCCCGAACGTGTTCCTGGAGGCGTTCTCCTGCGGAATCCCCGTCGTCAGCACGGTCGACCCCGACGACATGATCCGGACGCACGGGACGGGCCGCGTGGCCACGACCGCCGAGGGCTGGCCGACGGCGTGCGTGCGCTGGCGCAGGATCCTGCGGCCTGGCGCGAGTCCTCAGAGCGCGCCCGCGACTACTACCGCCGCCATCACGATCCGGCGGTCGTGCTGGCGCTCTTCGAGCAGCACGTACGCGAGCTGCTGCGGGACCGCGCCCTACGTAGTGCCGCCGCTCCACGCGCTTCCGCGCCAGCGCCTCCTCGTAGACGGCGGCCGTCTTGGCGGCCAGCGCCTCCGAGGAGAACTCGCGCAGGACCCACTCGCGCGCGCGGGCGCCCATCCGCCGGCGCGCGTCCGCGTCCCGCAGGAAGCTCGACGATCCGCCGCGTCAGCGCGCCCGCGTCGCCCGCCGGCACGATGAAGCCGGTCTCGCCCTGGGGGACGATGTAGGAGTTGTCGGACACGTCGGTGGCCACGACGGGGACGCCGCACGACATCGGCTCCAGCACCACGTTCTGGCGTGCCCTCGAACAGGGACGGCAGCACCGTGAGGTCGCACGCGGGGGTAGAGCCGCTCCACGTCCGCGCGGTTCCCGGCGAAGACGCACCGCTCGCGCAGGCCCAGCTCGTCCACCAGCGAGGAGATCGTCTTCTTGAAGGCGACGGAGTCGCTCCCGCCCTTGTAGAGCTCGTCGCCGACGAAGAGGAAGCGCGCCGCGGCACCGCTTTCAGCACCTCGACCGCCGCGCGCAGCAGCAGGGGATGGTTCTTCTGCGGCTTGAAGCTCGCGAACATGCCGACCACCGGCTCGCCGGGCCGCAGGCCCAGCTCTTCCCGGACCGGCGCGCCGTCCGCGGGCGCGAAAGCAGGCCGCGTTCACGCCGTTGTGGACCACGCGGTAGATCGAGATCGGGTTGCCGAAGGTGCGGCTGTTGAACCGCGCGCCGGCGTTCGAGTTCGCGATCATCAGGTCGAGCCCGGGGCGGGTGACCGCGCGTAGGCGACGCGGTGGCGCCGGAGGGGTCTCGTAGTCGGTGTTGCGCTCGGAGCCGATCACGACCGTCCCCGCCAGCGGGCCCGCGATGCGCGCCGCGATGTCGGCGTCGAAGAGGTAGCTGTGCACGATCGCGGCGTTGGTGCCGCGCAGGAACGCCGCCAGGCGGAAGGGGACGGTCGCGTCCGCTTGGATCGTCGCGGGATGACGACCAGCCGCTTCTCGCGGTCGACCAGGGTGTCGCCGAGCGGCGTGTAGTCACGCGAGCGCGCACACGTAGACGTTGAAGCGCGCGGGGTCCAGGTGGTTGGCCAGCTCGACCACCTGCCGCTGGGCGCCACCGAACTCGAGATCGCTGATGAGCAGGACGACCGTGCTTGGCATGTCTGCGTTGGCGGACGGGGATTCTAGCAGCCCCGCCGGCTCACGTGCCGCGGGGGTTCACGGTAGACTGTGGCCTCCCTCGCCCTGATCACAGGTGAACGAATCCTGATGGAGCCAACTCCCACCGTCGCGCGCACGGGGTTCCGTCGCCGCCTGAAGCTCGCCGTCTTCAACCTGGTGCTGACGCTCATCGCGCTCGCCATCCCGTGCCTCATCGGCGAGGTGATCCTGCGGATGCTGGCGCCTCCGCCCGACACGCCAGGGCTGTTCACGAAGATCCCGTCGGAGATCGAGTGGGAGGGCAAGCCGTCGGGCCAGGGGACGTTCGCGGGCGTGCCGGTGAGCTTCAACGCGATCGGCCTGCGGGATCGTGACCGCTCGCCCGAGCCGGCTCCGGGAACGGTGCGCATCCTCGCGCTGGGCGGCTCGGTGACCTTCGGCCTCGGCGTGCCCGAGCCGGACACGTACCCGCGCGTGGCCGAGTCGCTCCCTGAACGCGTCGCGCCCGACGGGCCAGCCTCCGGTCGAGATCCTCAACTTCGGCATGCCCGGGTACAACACCGCGCACGAGGCGGTGCAGCTGCGCGAGATCGGGCTCAAGTTCCATCCCGACGTGGTGCTGGTCGGGTTCCTCTACAACGACGTCGAGCCCTCCACCGCGCAAGGGCGCCGGCTGGGCCGCGAGCGGCACGAGCACGAGGCCCTGGAGGTGCTGCGGCCACGCCCTCGCTCGGTCGCCGCTTCCGCCACGGCATCAACGCCGGCGTCACGTACCTGAAGGAGCACTCGCTGTTCTTCGGATGGCTCACGCCGCGGCTGGGGTCGCTGCTGCGTCCGCTGGGGGCGGGGCTTCGGCCAGGTGGGCGAGGTCAGGACCAGTACACGGACCAGAACCCGGACTGGCTGTGGGCCCAGGCCGCGCTCCTCGACCTGCAGAAGACCTGCCAGGGCGGCACGTGCCGATGGTGGTGCTGATCCTGCCCGCGATGGCGCGCTTCACCGACGCAGCTATCCGATCAAGGAGTACCACCAAGCACTCAACGCGTTCTGCGCGGCCCACTCCATCACCTGCCTGGACCTGCTGCCCGCGTTCTGGGGGATGGACGGCACTCGCTTCTGGGTCTCGCCCAGCGACGGGCATCCCAACGCCCAGGGCCTGGAAGGTGATCGCGCAGGCCTGGCGAAGTTCCTGTCCCCGATGCTGGCGCAAGTGCCCGCGGCGGGGCAGGGCCTCGCGCTGGGGCGGACGGTGGCCGCGCGATGAGCACGCCCCTCGATCCGCGTCGTCGTCGACCGCGCGGCCGCCTACGACGACATCTACTCGCACTGGACGCCCAAGCGCATCACGGTCGAGTCGTTCGAGGCGCTGGCTGCGCTTCGTCCTGGACACGCCGCCGGGGGAGCCGGGCCACAACGAGGGCAACGAGATCGAGTTCGCGCTCCGCCTGCTGGACGTGGACCGCCTCGCGGGCCGGACCATCCTCGACTGCGCCTGCAGCTGCTCGGCGTGAGCAGCGTGTACTTCGCGCTCAGGGCGCGCGGGTGGAGGCGTTCGACGCCTCCGCCAAGGCCCGTCGAGATCGGCCGGCAGGCGCGCGCGCTGAGCGGCGTCGCCGAGCGGATCTCCTTCTCGGTGCAGGACGCCCAGCGCCTGGGGTACCCGAGCGCGCACTTCGACGGCGTGTACTGCCAGTCGGCGCTCCCATCCTCGTCGACTACCGGACTGCCCGAAGGAGCTGGCGCGCGTCGTGAAGCCGGGCGCGCGTGGTGTTCTGCGAGGAGCCGCTCGCCTACAACCCGCTCTGATCCCCATCCGCTGGTGGCGCCGCCGCCAGCTTCAAGGCCTGCGGCGGGCGCACGCTCTCGTACTCGGACCTGCGCCGCTTCGGCGCGCCCTTCGCGGAGAGCGCATCCACCACTTCAACCTGTTCCGCAGGGTGAGGACGCTCCTGGGCGACCGCGCGAGCATCCCCTGGGTGAAAGCCGTCCTGCGGCGGATGTATGCCATGGACAGTGGCTGCTTTCGCGCACGTGCCGCCGCTGCGGCCGCTGGCGGGCAAAGGTGGTCGTCGAGTACGTCGCGGCGGGGACCTCCGCGCGGCGCGAGAAGTGCGTGATGTGCGGAATCTGCGGCGTCTTCTCGACTCGCCGACGGCCGGCCGGACCTGGACCTGGTGCGGCGCATGGCCGGACAGCCTGGCCCTACCGCGGGCCCGACGGCGGACGGGTTCTCCACGATCGACGCCTCGCTGGCGTTCGGGCATCGCCGGCTGCGATCATCGACCTGGCGACGCGGCGACCAGCCGATGTTCAACGAGGACCGTACGCATCGCGATCGTCTTCAACGGCGAGATCTACAACTACCGGGAGCTGCGCGAGGGATCTCTCGACGCAAGGGCCACGCGCTTCCAGCACGACCGGCGACACCGAGGTCATCGTGCACCTCTACGAGGAGAAGGGGATCGACTGCGTCCGCGAGCTCAACGGCATGTTCGCCTTCGCGATCTGGGACGCGCGCACGCGGCCAGCTCTTCCTGCGCGCGCGACCACGCTGGGCGAGAAGCCGCTCTACTACACGACGGCCGGCCGCCAGTTCCTGTTCGCGAGCGAGCTCAAGGCCCTGCTGCGGCGCCGGAAGGTCTCGCGGGAGATCGACCCGGCGGCGCTCGACGACTACCTGGCGCTACGGCTACATTCCCGCGCCCCGCACCATCTACCGCTCGCGTCTTCAAGCTCCCCCGCCGCCCACCGCCTGCTGGTCCGGGACGGCGGCATGCGAGCTCGTCGCGCTACTGGTCATCCTGGCCGGACGAGCGCCTGGACGTGACCGAGCAGCGAGGCGTCGCGCGAGCTGGTGCGGCTGCTCGCGGACGCGGTCCGCCTGCGCCTGCGCAGCGACGTGCCGGTGGGCGCGTTCCTGAGCGGCGGGCATCGATTCCAGCCTGATCGTGGCGCTGGCGGCGCAGCAGAAACCCGCGCTGCAGACGTTCTCGGTGTCGCATCCAGGAGCTGGGCTTCGACGAGTCGCCGTACGCGCGCGGCTGGTCGCGCAGCGCTTCCACACCGAGCACCACGAGATCGAGGTCGACGTGCCGCAGCCTCGACGAGCTTCCGCATGCTGGCGCGCCAGTTCGACGAGCCGTTCGCCGATCCGTCCGCGGTGCCGACCTACTACGTGACGCAGGCGGCCAGTCGTCACCTCAAGGTCTGCCTCTCGGGCGACGGCGGCGACGAGCTCTTCGCGCGGCTACTCGCAGCACCGCCAGTCGCGGCTGGAGCGGATGCTGCCCGATCGCTGCCCGTGCGGCGGCGCCTGGGCGCGCGTCGCGAGCGCCCTGCCGCAACGCTGCCCGGGCGTCGGGCTGCTGACGCGGCATGTCGGTGTCCGGCGCCGAGCGGCACCAGGCGATGGTGGGCCTGTTCTCGCCCGGGAGCGCCGCGCCTTCCTGCTAGCCCCGCTACCGGGCCGCCGTCGAACGAGCCAGAGCGCTGGCTGCTGGCCGAGGCGCACAGCCGCACCGACCTCGACGAGATCGAGCGGCGCATGCTGGCCGACCAGCTCTCCGTACCTGCCCGAGGACGTCCTGGTGAAGGTCGACCGCGACGCGATGAAGAACAGCCTCGAGGTGCGGGTGCCCTTCCTCGATCCCGCGCCTCGGTGCACTTCGTCGAACGCGCTGCCGCTGCGTCTCAAGGTCGACCGGATCGACTCCAGAAGCGCCTGCTGCGGACCGGCTGCTGGCCGAGATCGGCCTGCCCGGGCTGCTGGACCGGCCCAAGCAAGGCTTCGGCCTCCCGCTGAAGTCGTGGCTGTGGGGCCGCCTCTGCGCGGGAGGTCGAGCGACTGCTGCTGGCGGACGATACGCGCACTCGCGGGCGCTCGCTGGACATGGGCGTGGTGCGCCGGCTTCCTGGACCGAGAGCCGCAAGCGCGGCCGCGATCTCACCGAGCGCGGTGTGGGCGCTGTTCTGGCTCGAGCACTGGCTGCGCGAGTGCGAGGTCGTCGCCGTGGCAGCGGCCCTCACGATCGCGGAACTTCGAGCACGGCGGCCAGGGTAGCGCAGGCGCTGTGCGCTCCCGAGTGGTCCGGCGGGTTCGGCCTGGCGGGCACGACGCGGTCGTTCCGGGAGGACCCTCGACCTCCGCTCCCGCGGGGCACGGTGAGCGCCATCCCCTCGAACTCCCGGTCGGGCGGGCTCGCGCGGGACGCGCAGCCGCTCGCCGGCCTCCGGTCGTCTCGATCCGCGCCAGCCGCGCTCCGCCGGCACCAGTCGAGCCAGCCGGCGCGTGGCGGTGGCGGCAGGTAAGCGAACCGGTCGATCCTGGTACGACGCCAGCGGGCGCAGCGCCTCGCGCGTGTGGCGCGAGGCCCGGGGAGCTGCCGGCAGATCGGCGCACCTTGCCGGGTGCGTGTGGTCGGAAACCGCCACGCCGCCCCGCGCCGCCAGCGTGTCGAGGAAGCGCCAGGCCGAAGCGTCGGCCAGCCCGCCGCGGTCACCGCGTTCTCGACGCCGCCCCAGTACGGGTTCGTACGCAGGAACTCCCCCGAGCGGCCCGCCGTCGCGCAGCGTCTCGCGGCGCAGCACCTCGTTGGGCGCGTGGATCGCGTGCGCACGGCTGCCCAGGCGGGCAGAGCCAGCCCTTCGCAGCACTCCTTGGCGAGCGCGTCTTCGCCGAGGCGGCGGCGTGGTACGGCCGCTCGGGGATGCCGCCGAGCGAACGCGGCCAGTCCTGCCCGAGTGACGCTGGTGACGCGCCCGCGCCCGAACGTACTGCGCCAGGACGCGCAGGTCGAGGTCCGCGTGGGCGCACTCGTCCCCTGGCACGTCGCCGCGCCCGCGCGCAGCGGGCTGTCGGCGCGCCGAAGTTGGAGAGCGCCACCGCGTGAGTCGATCCCAGACCTCGAGCCGGCACCCTGCCGGCTTTCCAGCTCGTCCAGGGCCCGCGCGGCGTGCGCGCGCTGATCGTGGTGGCCGGAGTCGCCGAAGGAGTGGAAGCAGTCGATGTGCCCGCTGCGGACCAGGTCCCGCACCATCAGCGCGTCCGCGGTCGATCGGTGTTCCAGTACGCGAGGCTGGTCCGGACGGCATGTCGAAGTAGATGCTGTTGCCGACCTCGAGCCCAGGCCGGGGCCCATCGGGGTGTCCTGCGTGCCGCTCAAGTAGCGCGCGATGTCCCAGTACACCTCGCGGTCGGGCGTCGTCGAGGTCGCTGCAGATCGCGAGCATCGCGCGGTACGGATGGGGGACGGCGCGCAGCGACGCCCCAGGATGCGCGGTCATCGCGGGCGCGACTGCAGCACCGGCACCGCGTCCTGCGCGATGCGGCGGCCGACCCGCTCGTAGCCTTCCTCCACCAGGTGGTTGGAGTCGACGAACACGGTCCCGGTCTCCGCGTCGAAGAGGGACGAGAGGTCGTGGAAGCGCGGCTCGGCCTTGAGCGGCGCGTCGGAGGGCGGAGCCCCCTCCTGCACGCGCGGTAGAAGCGCATGGCGAAGCTCTCGCGCTCGGCGAGCAGGGCCTTTTCGTCCTCCGAGGTGCGGCTTCAGGAACACGACTGGCTGCCGAGAAGAAGAGCGTCGCGAAGCCGTGCTCGCGCGCGCCAGCATGTCCGCGAGGCCCAGGTTCTTGCGTGATAGACGGCGAGGATCGCCGCCTCCAGCCCGCGGGCGCGGGCGGCGCAGGCCGCTCGGACAGCGAGGCGCTCGTGGACCGCGAGCAGGAAGCGCCCGGTCCCGGTCTTGGCGAGCCCCGCGAAGGCGCCTTGGCGACGAAGGGCCCCGTCTCTTTGGTAGATGTTGAACTCGCGCTTGGCGGTTGGCCTCGTTCATCGGCACGCCGGCCTCGCCCTCCGAAGAACTGCGGCGAACGTGTCGTTGAAGCCGTCCAGGAAGACGACGAGGTCCGGCGGCTTGCGCTCGCGCAGGGCCAGCTCCAGCGAGATGACCTCCTCGCGCCGTCACGTAGCCGATCTGGCCGAAGCTTCACGACCTCCGCGTCGACGCCCGCCTCCTGGAGGCCCCGCGCGACCGCGTCGGGGATCGTGTGCCCGTCGCGGCAGTGGAAGCCCCAGGTGGTGGAGCCGCCGAACATCCACACGCGCGCAGCGGCTCGCTGCCGGGAGAGCGGCCGAGGGCGGACGGCGGTTGCGCGACGTGCCGCAGGCCGTCGGGGTCGACCGTGATGAGCCGTCCCTGGAAGGGGCGGCTGCGCCAGAGCACGTAGGGCTCCCACCGCGACCACCCACGCGCGAGAACTCCTCGTTGTACTCGGCCGCCCACGGCCCGCGCGCGGCCCGGAGCCGGCCTCTCGGGCTTCGAGAACAGCGACCGGATCCCGATGACGCCCCAGCACAGCGCCTCCAGCGTCAGCAGGAACACGACGAGCATGCCGAGGGCCTGCCAGCCCCGGACGACGTGCTGGCGCAGGCTCATCGGCCGCCCCCGCCCGCGGCCGCGCCGCGGCGGGCGGGTGCGCGACGTGGGAGGCGATCGCGCGCGCGACGTAGTCTCCGTAGAAGAGGAGGCCGTCCGAGGTTCGGGTGGCCGTCGAACGGCTCCAGGTCGATCGTCGGGGGCCGCTTCGGGACATCGGGCACCGAGCCCATCGTGACGATCCGCGTGCCGAGGTCCTGCTCCAGCCGGCTCCAGATGCGCTGGGCCTCGGGGCTCAGGACCGGCCGGCCCGGCGTCGATCTCGGCCTTCTTCGGGATGTGCACGAGCACCACGGGCACTCCGTATCCCTTGAGCTTCTGCAGCGCGTCCCGGTAGCCGGGGTCGGCCACGAACTCCTCCAGCGTCACGCGCGGGATGACGCTGAACGTGGTCTCCGCGTGGAACGGCCGCCCGAACAGCTTGAGCCAGAGATGGTCGGCGAGGTACGAGTGGGTCAGCGAGAACGGCTTCAGGGCGATGCCCTTCCTCGCGCAGGTACGCCTGATAGTAGGCCAGCGCGTCCCGCACCACGCCGTCGTCACTCGGCGACTGCAGCTGCCGGCGGCACCACTCGTCGGTGGCGCGCGCGTCCACCACCAGACTCGTCGTTCGTGATCCGCGGGTCGTCGAAGCCGTCCGGCCGCGAGGAGATCTGCGCGCGCGTGCGCGAGCCGATCGCGGCCTCGCGCGTCCACCAGCGCCCGCGCGTCAGGTCGTCGCCGATGATCTGGATGACGACCAGCCGCGGCTTCACCTCCGGGTACATCTCGGCGGCGATCGTCAGCATCTGCAGCACCCCATAGGTGCCGCGCGCGAAGTCCAGGTTCACGACGCCGACGCCGGTCCGCTCGCGCAGCCGTGCCTCCACCACGTCGGGGATGGTGAGGCCGTCGCGCTTCCAGTGGCTGAACGAGTCGCCGGTCGTGAACACCACGAACTCGGCCGCCCTGGCGTCCGCCAGCGTCCGCTTTCCTCCCAGCCCGTCCTGGTTGGCGCTCGCGACCACGCCGCCGCACCAGGCCACCTTGCCGTTCTCGACGATCGCGAAGACGTTCTCCGAGCCCGGCGCGAACCGCTGGCCGAACCGCGCGTCGAACAGCCCGTACACCGACTTCGCGAGCCGGAAGGAGCCGCGCTGCCCGAACGGCGTCGAGCGGTAGATGCGGAACGCGATCTCCGCCAGCGCCAGGCTCACCACCACGCTGGCCAGCACCAGGACCAGGGGACCCAGGATCCGCAGGTGTCGGCTGCCGGCGGGTTGGTCGGACGGAGGCGCAGCCGTCGCGGATGGTCGGAGTGGGTCGGATGATAGCACCGAGACCGGACGGCGCCGGTTGCGATGCGGTACGCCTTCCTTCGATACTGTCGGATGGTCCGCGCCCGTGGTCCCTTCTGTGCCTGCCCTGTTCGCCGTCGCCTGCGCCATGCCTGCCGACAGCGGCGTCGCCTCCTCGTCGGGTCCCAGCCCGCGCCGGCCTTCGAGGCTACGGCCGCGCGAGCGTCGGCGGCCGGGGCGGCAGCGGTCAGCCACGTGACCAGCTCGCCGGCGGCTCCGGGTCCCGGATCGCTCGTCGCGTGCGTGACCGACCGCTAACGGCCCCCGCACCGTCGTCTTCGACGTGGGCGGAACCATCACGGCCGGCCGAGAACGCGCGTCAAGATGCCCTTCCTCACCATCGACGGCACGACCGCGCCGTCGCCGGGGATCACGATCCGCCCGCCGTCCCAGGGGCAGGGCGATGCCTTCTACATCGAGGCCACCCACGACGTGATCGTCAAGGGCCTGCGCTTCGTCGGCTACGGAGGCGACGGGTCGGGCGGCGACCTCGTCTCCACTCTACGGGAACCCGAGCCCCTGCTACAACATCGTCGATCGACCACTGCACCTTCGAGGCGGCGGACGACGGGGCGATCGACATCACCAGGGACGGCACACGACCTCACGGTGTCCTGGTGCCTCTTTCCACAACAACCAGAAGGCCGCAGCTCATCAAGTACGGCGTGCTGGCAGCGTCTCAGCATCCACCACAACGGTCTACGCACAGCGCTCCGCCCATCGGCGCAGCGCCATCCCTGCGTGTGGGGCGATCGTCACGGACGTCGACTACGTCAACAACATCGTCAACGGTATGGTCTGGTACGGCGTGGCCATCCGCCACAGAGGGCGACGGGGGCAGCCGGGCAAGCGCGTGAGCGCGAACATCGTCAACAACCTGTTCCTGCACGACGAGCAGGCGACGATCCAGGACGCGCTCAACTACGGGCCTCGCCGGGCCGGGACCTGAGGACGGCGGACCGGGGAAGCCCGCCGCAGGGAACGGTGGTCACGAGCGAGCCGGATGGGGCCGCTCTGGGTCTCGGGAAACATCCTGCCGCCCCAGAACCAGGACCAGTACTCGACCGTGTCGCAGCCCCGGCTCGTGCCCGAGGCCACTCGGGTCACGACCTGGGCCCGCCTCCGAGCTGAAGGCGCGCGTTGCTGCCCGACGTGGGCACCGTGTTCCTGACCGCTTCCGAGCGCGCCCTGCTGGACCGCGTCTCAATGACGGCGGTGAGCGGCCCCGCTCGGCTGCCCCACGACTAGGCCCCGAAGCCTCCCATCGAATATCCCAAGACGTATACAGGGATGTCTTGACAAGGAAAACGGGGTGCCTGGATACTTCGGCCCCTCCAAGGAGCCCGAAGCCCGTTCCCGTGTGGTGCCGGGCAGGCCGTCATCGGCGCTGACCTCCGACACAGACACTTGACGTCGAGGCGCCCGGGTGGCGCCGTAGCTCCGAGCAGTCGATGGACTCCCTTCTCGGGTCGCGCCATCTCCGTCTTCATTCGATGGCCGCCGCCGTGGCCAGTCTTGGCGTTCCCTGTCGCCCGCTCCGCCCTGCCCAGGCCTACGAGGGTGACGGCTACCAGAGCGTCGGCGGACAGGGCCAGGCCCACGATCCACGTGACCAACACCGGCGGCGGCACGTCCACGGGCTCGTTCCGCTGCGCGCTCGGCCAGCCGAGCCCGAAGACCATCGCCTTCGACGTCGGCGGCACCATCCAGCTCGTCGACACTGGCCAGGATCTCCGGCGCGTCCTCGTCAGTCCGTGTCACCATCGACGGCACCACGGCGCCGTCTCCGGGCATCATCACCATCCGTCCCTCGGACGGGGGACAGATCGGACTCTGCCTACATCGAGAACGGAGCCCACGACATCATCGTCAACGGGCCTGCGCTTCATCGGCTTCGACGCGGACGGCAACGGCGGCGATCTCATCTCTCTCTTCGGCTCGCCCAGCCCGGTCTTTCAACGTCGTGATCGACCACTGCATGCGTTCGAGAACGGCGACGACGGCGCCATCTGACATCACCAACGTCGTCAACGACAGCACGATCTCCTGGAACTTCTTCCACAACAACCACAAGTCGCAGGCTCGTCAAAGTACGGCCCGCGCAACCGGCTAGTCACGCACAGACGTCTACGCCGACAGCGTCATCAAGGGCGAGCGCAACCCCTTGCTGTGGGGAGACACCGACAAGCGTCGACTTCGTCAACAACATCAACTACGGATGGCAGTTCCGGGGCCTCGAGATCCGGGCCACGAAGGCGACGGCGGCTCGCCAGGCAAGCGCGTGAACGCGAACGTGGTGAACAACCGCCTGTTCACCCATTCGCAGTGGAACACGATCAACGACGGCCTCTGCGTACGGGTCCGGCGCGGGCCCCGACACCGAGGACGGCGGGCCTGGCGGCATCGCCCGCGCAGGGCACGCTGATCACTCACCAGCAACATGGAAGCTGTGGTGTCGGGGAACATCCCGCCACCCAACAACCGCGACCAGTACTCGACGATCGCGGCGCCGCTGGTGGTCCCAGCACCCGCGCAGGTGACCACCTGGACGGCGGCGGAGGTGCGGCTCAACGTCCTGCCCACCGTGGGCACCGTGAACCCGCAACGCCGCGGAGCAGGCCCTGCTCGACGTCGTCGCGGCCGCGCAGCCCAACGTCTCGGCGATCTCGGCCGACGACCTGCAGGTGACCGAGGGCAACGCGGGCACCGTCACCGCCGCGTTCACCGTGCGGCTGTCCCGCCGTCCACGCAGCAGGTCACCGTGCAGTTCGCGACGGCCGCCGGCACGGCGACCGCCGGCACCGACTACATCGAGCGCGTCCGGCACCGTGACGTTCCCGGCCGCGGCACCCCGACGCGCACCGTGAACGTGTCCGTCATCGGCGACGTGCTGGACGAGCCGAACGAGACCTTCAACCTGAACCTCTCGAGCGCGTCGAGCGGCGCCACCATCGTCGGCTCTGCAGGCGGTGGCCACCATCGTCGACGACGACGCGACGCCGTCCCTGTCGGTGGACGACGGCATCGTCCTGGAAGGCGACGCGGGCACCACGAATACCGTGTTCACGGTCAGCATGGCCAACCTCTCCGCCCAGGCGGCATGACCGTGTCGTTCGCGACCGCGGACAACACACGGCGATCAGGGGCGTCGTACTACCAGCCGCGGTCGGGAGTGCTCACGTTCCCGGCCGGGACGGCCACGCCGCAGAACGGTGACGGTTCCGGTCATCGGAGACACGCTGGACTAGGCTTGATCGAGCGCTTTCGACCTCGCCTTGCAGGCGCCCACCAACGCGGTCCCGTTCAAAGCGGAGGCACGGGCACCATCCTGGACGACGACCGGCGGCCCGTTCCAGGTCATCGAGCTGCCCCACGGGCGGACGTGAGGGCCGACCTGCGGCGCAGGGGCCCATCCCGGACCGCGACCTCTACGTGGTGTCGCTGGGCCCGTACACGTCGTACGAGGTGTGATCGACGAGCTTCGGGAAGCCTCGGCACCGGCAGCGGGCTCGCCTCGAGCGCGTGGCCGCCTCGGACCTGAGTACGGTCCTGGCCTCGTCGCAGCCGGTCGGCACCGGCCCGCGCGCGCAGCCTGCGCATCCGCAACGCGACCTCGGTGACGGTCGACGCCTTTCATGTCGGTGCGCAGCAACTCCTGCGGCACGGACTGCGGGCCGGAGGACGTGTACCGTATCCAGTCCCGCGAGACGACCGCGTCGCTCCCACGCTTCAACCAGTCGAGGACCCAGAACACGATCCTCATCGTGCAGAACCGCTCGACCATACCGTCAACGGGTCCGCGAACTACTGGAGCCCGGTCGGCGTGCGGCTGGTGTCCCAGCCCGTTCACGCTGCTGGCGCGACGCACGTTCGTGCTGATCGGGAATACCCTCCGCGCAGCTCACGGGGCAGAGCGGCGCCATCACGATCGACCACGACGGGCGGTACGGGGACCTGAGGGGAAGGCGGTCTCGGTCGAGGTCTCGACGGGGGTTCGGCTTCGACCACGCCTCTCCAGTACGGAGGGCCCTCAGGGAGCACGGGCGGAGGGACTACGGAACGACGGTCATCCCGAAGCTGGCGTAGCGGGGAGCGCCTCCGATCTGCACCCTGGGCGAACAGGCGCGATCGAACCCGGGCTCGGCGGCATAGACGTAGAAGTCCATCTCTCGGGCCCGCCGCGGGCGTCGGGGCCCTGGGGCTCGGCGCCCAGCGGATGGCTGTGCAGGACGGTGCCGCCCTCCTCGCGGAAGCCGACGCAGGTGCGCGAAGGTTCCATCTGGGCTCGAGTGCTGTGAAGGGCTTGCCGTCCGCGGTCGTCACACGCAGGCGCGCGCGCATGGACCGGCCCGCGTGGACCGGCCTGTCCTCGAGCGTCAGCCGGTACGTCAGGCCGTCCACGACGGCGGTGTCGCGGTCGGTCCGGTCGGCCACGGGGAGCCCCGCCGCGGGCGACGTGATCTCGAACCAGACCTGCCGGGCGCCTGACTCCAGGGCAGCAGGTCCACGAACGCGCGGTAGGGCCCGGCCTCTGCGGCGTGAAGCGGAACACGTAGTCGCCCGCGGCTCCGCCGGGATCGGGATGTCTCGTGGTGGTGGATCGGCCAGGCTCCGGTCGATCACGAACAGGTGATCCTCCGCGTGTGCACGATCAGGCAGGTCAGTCGGGCAGCGAGCGGCGAGGCCGTCCCGCTTGCGCAGGCTGGAAGCGCACCTCCGTGGCCTCGGCCGGGCGACAGCACGGGACGCCAGCCCGCGCTCCCGACCGAGACGGTCGCGACGCCCTCGCGCGTCGACGGGGCCGGATCCGCGACCAGCATCGGCATGCCGCAGCGCGGGCACCGCTCGCCCGCGGCGCCGCTCACGTCCGGGTGCATGGGGCAGGAGAAGGTGTCGGGGATCGCGCGGGCCGCCCGCAGGACGTCGTCCGGTGAAGCGCCTCGACCTCAGCGAGTGCTTTGGCGAACGCGCACGCGCTCGGCGGCCGCGCGCGGCTGGTCCAGGAGTGCACGGCATCGCAGGCGAGGCTCACGGCGCGCGCTCGCCCAGCTCCAGGAGCGCCGCGAACAGCCGATCGCTCCTCGCCGCTGCGGGCCAGCGCCTTCCCGCGGATGAGCGCGGCCACCGCCGGGCCCGTGACGGTGTCGTAGCGATGGACGCGCAGCAGGTCGCCCTGGTCGATGGGACGCGCCGAACGCGCGTTCGGCGCTCGCGAGATCGTGCAGCGCGCCTGCGCGGCGCGCGCGCGGACGTCCGCCTCCTGCGCGGTGGCGAGGGCCGGCAGCGCGGCCCCGAGCAGGCACGACAAAGAAACTCGGACCCCCGCTTGGCGAACCTGCGGGGCGTCGAGTAGCCTGTTCCGGAGATGACTGAACAGGGATCGGTGTTCAGACACACTCCAGGCGAGCTCTGCGCGCGCGGCCTCGCCGCTGGCTGGTGACGGGCGTGGCGGGCTTCATCGGCCTGAACCCGGCCGAGGCGCCCTCCGCCTGGACCAGGAGGTCACCGGCCTCGACAACTCCCGCGACGGGCCGCCGTGGCAACCTCGACGAGGTCCGCGGGCTGGTGGGGTCCGAGCGGTGGAGCCGGTTCCGCTTTCGTGGAAGGCGACTGTCGCCTCCCTGGACGTGTGCCGCGCGGCGGTCGAGGGCGCGGCCATGGTGCTGCACCAGGCGGCGCTGGGCTCGGTGCCGCGCTCGGTCGAGAGCCGCTCGGCTCGAACCTGGCGAACGTGACGGGCCACCTGGCCCTCCTCGACGCGGCGCGCCGCGCGGGCGTGCGGCGGTTCGTGTGACGCCTCCAGCAGCTCGGTCTACGGCGACAGCCCGACGCTGCCCAAGGTCGAGCACGAGCTGGGGCGCCCGCTTCCGCCGTACGCCGTGACCAAGGTCGCGGATCGAGCTCTACTCGGGCGTGCCTCACGGACGGTCTGCACCGGGATGGAGACGGTGGGCCTGCGCTACTTCAACGTCTTCGGGCCTCGGCAGGACCCCGAGGGTGCGTACGCGGCCGTGATCCCGAGATGGATCGCGCGCCATGCTCAGCGGCGGCGAGGTGCGCATCAACGGAACGGGGCGACATCAGCCGCGACTTCTGCCACGTCATGAACGTGGTGCAGGCCAACCTGCTGGCCGCGACCGTCGAGGACCCCGCGGCCCTCAACGAGGCCTGGCAACGTCGCGGCCGGCCGTCGCACGACGCTCGACGAGCTGGTCGTCCTGCTGCGCGACCGCCTGGCCGTGCGCCACCCCGGCCTGACGGAGCTCGCGCCCTACTGGACGGGCCGTTCCGCCCGGCGACGTCATGCATTCACCGGCCGAACACCGGCAAGGCACGTCGGCTGCTGTGGTACGCGCCCACCCACTCGATCGAGGAGGGGCTCGACGAGTCCCTCGGGTGGTACGAGGCGCACCTGGGAAGCTAGCGAACCTAGCAGCCTCGTGGTGAAACTCTGGCTGCATTCGGCGGACGCTGCATCCCGCCTGACTGTGTTGCTCGTCGCCCGAATATTCGCGATATTCGCCGGCTCCTGCCTCGCTGCGGGCGGCATCGCCCGCCCCGTTGCCACGCCTGACTTTCCCCACGGGCTGCTAGCGTCTCCGCGAGGACCACTCTTCACCGCGGAGCTCCGGCTGGCGGCCACCCGGCCGCAGGGCGGCTTCCGCCACCGCGCTGGTGAAGCCGATGCGCTCCAGCGGGAGGGCCCGGTTGGCGGTCGCCCGGCGCACGGTCGCCGCCAGCGTCTCGCTCCTCGACCCGCGGCAGGGCCGTGACGAAGGCGGCCACCTATCTGGCCGCCGCGTGCACGGTCGCCTGGCGCACCAGGCTGCCGCCGTTCGTCTCGAGGCGCCACGCGCCCCTCGTCGGTGACGCGGAAGGCCCGCAGGCTGTCGAGCGCGCGCCGCAGCCGCTCGTAGCTCAGGTGCAGCAGGTTGAGCGCCGGCTCCTGGCCGATGCGGCCCTGCGCCTCGGCCAGGACGGCGCTGATCGCCCAGCAGACGAGGCGGCCGTCCACCAGCCGGTTCCGCGGATCGAACACGACGCGGCGCGGCGCCAGCGCCGGGCCCACCTTCTCGAGCGCGGCCAGCGCCTGCTCGTGCTGGAGGCGGACTCCTGGTGCGCGGTGGCCACGTCCTCGCGCCGCTCCAGGGGATGCTGCCAGGTGGTCTCGATCTTGCGGATGGCGCGGCCGTTGAACGTCATCTGGGTCGTGATCGTGAAGCTGGGCCGGTTCGCGGCCTCGGTCAGCACCGGGATCTTCCGCCCGCCGACCTGCGCCATCGTGAAGCGGCCCTCGATCTCGGCCGAGAGGTCCTTGCCGTTCCCGGCTCCGGTGAAGTCCGCCTCCCATCCGTCATGGGGCCCGCTCGGCCGCACGCGGCGGCTCCGGCGCCGCGCAGGCGCGGCGCTCGGCTCGGGCGCGCGGGCCGCCGGCTCCGCGTGCGGGACCGGAGCGCGCTCGAACGGCGGGGGAGCCGGGTGCTGTCGTGCGCCGCCTCGTGGCCGGGCCCTTCGAGCGGCATCCCCAGCAGCGTGCGCACCTTCTCGCGCAGCAGCGTGACCGGGAACGCTCATCAGGAACCCGTCGGCGCCGGCCTGCAATGCCGCGTCGACGGCGGTGTCGCCCGAGACCGCCGTCAGGAACAATGAACGGCACCTCGCGCAGCGCCGGCGAGCGCTCTCACGACCTGCAGGAAGAGCCGGGCCGTCCAGGTCCGGCATCCAGACGTCGCTCAGGATGAGGGCGGGCTCGATCTCGTGGAGCCGCATGAGCGCGTCGCGCCCGTCGGCGAACGCGCGAACACCTCGAACTCCGGCGGGCGCAGCGCCGACTGGATGAGCTGACGCACCCCGCGCGTCGTCATCGAGCACGACGATCCGCCGCGGGGCTTTCATGCGAGCCTGAAGCTGCGCCGCCCCGTCCCGGCGCTTCATCCTCCTGGTCCCTGGCTGTCGTGAGCGGGCCGGAGGCCGCGTTATGCTGTCATGATTCGTTCCAGGGCCCACAGGCACGGGCCCCTGGGGGCTGGAGGCGCATGTTCATGGTGGGCTGGGAGGGCCGTCCTCCCCGGACAAGGTCGAATGGATCGATCGCCATGAAGCCGGTCTTCCACGGCGCGACCGGCACCTACCACATCCCGCTTCCGCCGGGCCCGGAACGGCTGGCGCTTCGACCTCAAGCGCCGCGACCTCGTCGTCGTGGACGATCCCGACGTGGTCTCCAACAGCCCCGAGACCATCCGCTTCAACCTGCGCAGGCCCTGCGGGTGAGGGGCAAGCCCGTCGACCCCGACTGGGAGGAGAGGCGGAGCCGCCGCCCGCCAAGCCTGCGCGCTGACCTTCCGGAGGGTCAGCGCTCGCCGCGCCAGGACAGCCGGAGCCGCTGCCGCAGCGGCAGGGTTCCAGGAGGCGCGCGGCCTGGTCGCGGTCGAGCCGCCTGAGGTTCGCGTAGGCGTCCTCGATCTCGCGCGCGCGTCAGGCGCCGCCCGAGCCGCGACGCGGTGCCCAGCCCGAACCACGCGTCGGCCAGGTCGGGGCCTTGAGCTGCACCGCACGCAGCAGCGCGTCGGCCGCCTCGTCGTGGCGGCTGCCGGCGTTCAGCGTCGCACCCAGGCTGCACCACGCTTCGGCCAGGTCCGGTTTGAGGCGCACCGCCCGCGGAACGCGGCGACCGCCTGTCGGTGTCGGGCGGGTCGGCCGCAGCGCGCGCCGGGCCTGCCCAGCTCGTGCCACGCCTCGGCCAGGTCGGGCCGCAGGCGGACCGCCTCGCGAAGGCCTGGCGCGCGTCCTCGAGCTGGTGGATCTGCGGATGCGCGTACGCGACGCCCAGCGTACCACGCGGAGGCATCGCCGGGTTTCAGCCGCACGGCCTCCCGGAAGGCCTGATGACCTCCGCGTACCGCTGGAGCGGCGCCAGCGCGGATCCCAGGTTGATCCACGCGGACACGTGGCCGGGGCGCAGCCGCAACCGTCCTCCGCTGAACGCGCGGGCGGCCTCGATGAACTGGTGGAACTGCGCGCGGGCCATGCCCATGCCGAACCAGGCTTCCGCGAAGTCGGCCGCAGGCGGATCGCCTCCAGAGGCGCGATGCCGCCAGCGGTGCCGGTCCACGTCGCCGATGTTACCCAGGTGAGGGAAGCAATACGTAACCCTCCGAACGAAGTACGCT
>ERZ1370068.10314-contig-9023_pt1 | contig 95596 bp, 93 predicted proteins | sample MGYA00561227_ERZ1370068 | MGnify/ENA primary metagenome ERZ1370068 (study PRJEB38410, sample SAMEA6850437) | metagenome | study: Metagenomic assessment of the ecological functions of the soil: analysis of the soil microbiota associated with the...
CTCGTTAGCGCTACCAACACTCACGCAGTTCGGATCATGATGTGTTCCAGCCATCCAGACAGAACACAAATCCCGGATTGCGAAAGCGCTTCGTTCGATCCGCTGCTCGCCAGTATTCGTTCCGGTCCGCGCCGGAACTCGCGCGTCGCGAGTCGGTTCGCCAAGCTCCTGAACTACAATCAAGGGTAATCAGCGAGTTGGGCGCTACCGTGATGCGCCTCCCGAGGAGATAAGCTCGGTTGCCTTTTCACGTCCTGCGACCGGCGTGCCCGATTTCGAAGCACCGAGGCGCTTGATTCGAAGTCGCGTGAACTGAACCTTCGAACCTTCGCCGTGGCTCTGTAGGCCGATGAAACCCGTCCGTCGCCGACTCGCATTCGCCAATTGGCTGACTTCGCGGCCGTCGAGGCCTGACCGTGATCTTCGGACCCGCTGCTTCGATCTCGAAGCTGTGCCATTCTCCAACGGATGGCATTGCGGCGCGTGAGGGCGCCAGCGTGTAGATCGACCCCGTCGGTTGCAGCGGGTCGTCGTAGGTCTTCGTTTCGGGATTGGATCCGCGGTTGTCGATCTGGACCTCGTAGCCCTGCGTGACGGCGGGTTTCAATCATTCACGGGATCTCCGCTGGAGAGAGACGGTACGCGAATGAATCACGCCGGAATTGTCGGTCGGAGACGACAACCGGAAGTCGGCGCGAAGGATGAAGTCGTCGAACTCCTCTTCGGCAAACCAGAGAAGACCGATCCCGCCGAAGGGATTCGATGATGTTCCCGCCGAGTTCGTGAAGCCCCCGCCCCGGCCATCCGCCAGCCCTTGAGCCCGCCGCTGCCGAGCGGCGAGAAGCCTTGCTCGGCACCAAGCGATCGAGTCGCGATGGCAAGCGCAGTGCGTCTGGCCAGCGACAGTCCTGTCAGCGAGGGGTTGGCCGAACCGAGGACCGGGAAGAGCGCCGAGCGCCGCCACGTACGCGTTACCCACGTGGTGGAAGCGACCATCGAGGTTCGTTACCGACGCGCTCTGGTCTTCACCCATCCAGAGAGTGCCGGCTTCATGCGGTGTGTCGTGCCGAGCGCCGTCGCGTACCTTGTTGTTGGGATTGTTGCGATCTGCGCTCAGGCTCGGCGGCGGCGGGCTTCTGTGCCACGCGGCACCGGGATCGTTCAGCGCTCCGTCCTGGTTGTAGAAGTACTGATCGCGTTGAATCGCCGCCGGCGAGCTCTTGCGCCAGCGTCAGCGCAGGCTTCGTCCATGGTCTTCCACAGAGCGACATCATCCGCTGTCGTGGCCAGGCGTTGACCACGCGCGACGCATGCCAAACTCATCCGTCTGGTCGCTCAGGTCCATCCAGCTGGGCGAGGACCCTGTGATCGTAGCCGCCGCGGGATTCTTCTCACCGGTCATCCGCCCGATCCCACGGAAGGTGATGACGATCGCAATCCTGGATTCTCAGCCAGTGTCTGATTCAGGAGATCGATGTCCGGGATCTATCCGCCACGTTGCGGCTTCCGAGTCCGCACCCTGAACGGCTGCCCCCGTGACTTGGAGGTGATAGCGCCCCTTTGGAGTCGAACCCCGCACGAGCACGGCTGCAGTCTCCAGTTGCCCTCGCAGTGTCGGATCGAGTGCCGAGCGCTTGATCCGGACCACGGTATTGCTGCGCAAGTGCGCCATGAGGTTCCGGCCCGTGGGGGATGTCCGGGAACGACTCGAGCGCGAGTCGGGTCGCTTCGATCGTGCCGGACGCGAGGATCACCGAGGTTGCCGGATCGACAGCGAGGGAATCGCGGCTGTCCATTGACCCGCGCCTCGACGCCCGACACGGAGCCATTCGTCACTCGAAGCCGCGTGACGATGCGCGCGGGGAACGAAGAACAAACGACGGCGCCAGTCGGGACTGGAGCCGCTTCGCGAATCGCGTCCACAAGAACCGGCGCGCTGCTCACTTGTCCCGGAAGCTGAAGAGACCGGAGGCGGGAGGCGACGCCTGGACCGCCAGCGGGGGCATCCTCGATCGCGTCGACCGTGGCAACCTTGCTTCTAATCGTTTCGAGCTTGCGCTTCCAGGGCCTCCGTAGAGGGCCCGAAATGTAGTCGGTCGGTGCGGTACCACGCCGATTTCCCTGCTCAGTCTCGCCAATAGGCATCGACCGGCGTCTGTGGAACTGGTCGGCAGTCCCGACTCGCAGGATCCCAGAAGGTAGTCGGCGAATCGTCTTTGGCCAACCCGCGAGGTCGGCCGAAGTTTGGCGCGGCGCCCAGCCTCCCCAATAGAGGGACCGCCCGCCGAGGCAGTACGCCAGCCCGGGAAGAGGGGTCCGACTCGCCGTGCGACCCCGACACACACGCTCGCGCGGTCCTGGATCATCGGTGTTGAATTCCACCTTGAGCAGGCGCGCCGGCGGCGCTAGCCCAATACGTGACAGATTCTGCACGTGCTCCGTGATGAGCAGACTTCCAGCATCGAGCACCAGCACGCGCGCAGGTTCGAGTGCCGGTAGAGCTTCTCGGCACAGTAAGGCGCCGAACATCCCCTGCGCCGATGACAACGGCCCTGAACGCCACACCACCATTGTTGGCGGCTTCTTCCCAAGTATTGCAGACGTAACCGGCCCACCACGTCGGCGATGAACTCCGTGTTCCTGAACCTGGACGCGGTCCCTCGGATCGCTCGTCAGGGAGAGTCGAGGCAAACTGACCGACATGGCCGGTCTCCTCTCCGATGGTTCGCAGCTTCTCTTGTTGCCAGGGCATCCGCCCGGCGCGCGGTCACTCGCCTGGCAGGTCCCGGATCATAGGGCAACATCGGATGACCCAAGAGGGATTATTCGATGCCAACCAGCGCGCGCATCGGATGCACTCACATGGACATTGAACCGTTTTCAACACACGCACGAAGTGCGGCTACCGCTGGGAAAGAATCGATCCGCGAAGTCCAGCGGCGAGATTTCGGCATCGCTGAGCCCAGTACAAAGTCTACCGGAGACGCGCGTCGCGAGCGGCATGCGCGCGTTCGTCCGCTCCGCTACTTCTTCCGGCTGGGAGCGCTCGGCTTCGGTGGACCGGTGGGCGATCGTGGCACCAGTCAAGACCAGAGAAGAACATAAGAGGGAAGCCGGAATCATGGGCTCTCCCAGTCGATCGAATCACGAGCCATACATGACCGGACTGCGAACGGCGTGCTATTCGCCGGTGGCGCCGAACGCGGCAGCCAATAGAACGGATGGGTCGAGCGCCCGGCGCGACGGCGCGCGGCGAGGATCGTGCGGCTCAGCCGACTGGAGCGCCGCCGCCGCCGAGTGGCGCGCTGCGGGCGCGTGCCGCGTAGAGCGCCTGCATCCACTCGCGCGTGGCCCTCGTCGTCGACCGACCACCGGCTCGCGATCACGGTCCGGGCACCGGCGAGGTGGAAGGCGCGCCGCATCCCGAGGACGCCCTCGCGCGACCACGATTCTCCGGTTCCCGAGCGACAGGCCGACAGCACGACCAGTCGGTGCCGCCGAGATCGAGGGTCGCACTTCCTCGGCGGTGAGCAAGCCTCGTTCTCGTCGGCCGTGTGCTCGGCGGCGCGGTTCGCGCTGGCGAGCGCCAGCCACACGCGACGCCTGAGCCACGGCGAGACCGGAGCCGGCTTCGCGCTCGACGACGACGTCGGTGACGAGGGCGCCGCCGAGGAAACCGGGGCGACGCCGCCGACGCCGCGCAGCCCCGGCGAGACCTCCGAGCACGTGTGCGCGCCACCATCCCGTGGGTGGCGAGGTGGAGCACTTCGTGGCCTGAAGCGTCCCGCTTGAACGCCTCTTCGGTGGCGGCACTCCCGCGAGCACTCGGTCGCTCCGTGCCGCGTGCGAGCGATCTCGCGCGCTTCGACGCCGGTCGCCGGAAGCGGCTCGAACTTCGGCAGACCGCCGGCACACGGATCCGACGCGGCGAGGCGACTCGGCATCGCCGATCGCGCCGCACCGGGTCCGAAGTCGCGAGCGCCGAGCGCCAGCAGCGACCCGGCCGAGGTCGTTGTCGCGACGCCCGATCACTTCGCGCTCGGCGTTCAGCACGTGGAGCATGGGTCCCGACTCGACGAGATACTTGTGATCACCCACCGGCAGCGCTTGCCAGCTCAACCTGATCAGCGGGCCATCGGGCACGAGCAGCACGTCGGACACGCCCGCGAGCTCCGGCACGACGCGCGATCCCAGACTCGCTCGCGAACCGCGCGCCCTCGCCCCGGCGTTCGGCCCCGGCCCGCGCTCGGATCGCGGCCGGGAGGTGCGGCGAGCCTTCGGTTCCAGTCCTCGACGGCCGCTCTCTATCGCTGCCGATCGACCGAGCTCGATCCAGGCGATCCGCTGGGACCCGGCCTTCAAGACGAGGGCGGTGAGCCGCGCGCTGTCCTTGTCCGCTTCGGTCTCGACGAAGCCCACGAGCGCCTGACCCGGCGCGAGCCGTGCCCTGACCTCCGCCATTCCGACGTCGGTCCGCTCGCGGGTTCGGTCCACGCGCCGCCAGCGCGCGTCCAGCTCGCGCTCCGCTTCCTCGGTCGCCACGCGCAGCGACTCGATCGGCGCGCTGCCCGCATCGTTGGCCGACGACACGAGGCGCCCTGCGCGTATCGCCGCTGCGCGACGAGCCAGCGCGCGTGCGTTCCCGCCAGCGCCGTGTCTCGGAGCGCTCCCTGCCGGAAGATGGCGGCGCTCGATCTCCGCGCGCACCAGGCCACGCACGCGGACGATCGCGCTCCCACGCCCGCTCGCGCTCGGCGTCGGAACCCGTGCGCGCGAGATCGATCACGAAGTCCGTGGTGGGGGAAGCTGGCCGGAGAGCTGCAGCGAAGCTGCGCTCGGGCAGCGTGCGGGTGTTGATCTGAAGTCGCTCGCGCGCGAGCTGGTCGGTCGCGATCGCTTCGGCCCAGGCCTCGTCACGGCGTCCGAGGGCGCGCAACGCGATGGCGTTGGCGAGCCGCAGATTCCAGACCACCTCGGGAGCGTCACCATTCCCTCCGCCGTCAACCGCTGGAGCTCGAGGCCGGTCGCGCGAGGGACGCGGTGTCGCCGAGCGCGACCTCCGCGTTCACGGCTCCCATGTAGAGCTCGGCGAGCGTCTGCCATTCGGGGCTGGGCTGGGCGCGAACCATGGGAATCGCGCGCCGGCACGCGTCGAGCGCTTGGGGCATGGGCGCCCCGCTCGTAAAGCATGGAGCGTTCTGGAACTTGAGGTTCATCGGCAGCAGCGGATCGAGCCGGGCCGGGCAGGGCGGCCAGCGCGGCTTCCACCGCGCGGAGCTCACGCATCGCGCGGAGCGAGTCCCCGACGCCGACCACGCGATGCCCAGCGAGTTGCGGGCGGAGGAGCGTGCTCTTGTGCTTGGGGCCGTACACCTTCTCGTACAGAGGCACGAGCGACTCCATGAGGCGCGCGGGCGCCGGCGTAGTCGCCGAGCCTCGATCAGCGCGGCGTTGCTGTTGCGCCGGATGCGGAAGACGCGCGGGTCCTCGTCCGGGTAGTGCAGGCGCGCGACGCGCAAGGCCTCGCGCCAGAGCTCGATCGAGAGCGCGAGGTTGCGCCGGCCCGCCTTTCGACCGAGGCCAGCAGGTCGAGCGGGCGAGCGAGATCGGCGTCGTCGTGGCCGCCGATCCGCTTCGCCGATTCTCGATCGCATGCCGCAGCGTCGCCCGGCTCTGGTCGAGATCCCGCTCCGCGCGAGCGCGTAGCCCTTCTCGTAGAGCAAAGCCGCCATGCTCCGGACGATTCTCGTCGTGAGCGCGCAGCCGCTGCTGGTAGGCGCGCTCGAAGTAGTCGGCCGCCATCGTGAACTCGAGCCGGTCGGCGAGCTCACGGCGCCGAGGAGAGAGAGGCTCTCGGCGATCAGGGTGTCCGTCGGCGCCAGGCTCCGGATGCGGATCTCGTGGGCGCGCGTGGCTGATGTCGAGCCGAGTCGGCTTGGCCGCGCGCGAGCAGCAGGCTCGCCAGCGCGGCGTGCACGTCGGCGATGGCCAGCGAGTCGGGAGGCCGCTCGGACTCGAGCCGATGGAGCACCGACGTCGCGAGAGCTCTCCGCCGCCGCCCCGCGCTTGGCGGACTGCAACGAGCGGATCGCAGGCGAGATCGTCCGGCACACCCGCACCGGCCGTCGCGAAGACGAGGAGCGCGCAGAGGAGTGCGGCCGATGTCATCCCGTGTTCGACCCGCCGCGGCCGAACACCCGGCGGCTTGCGGCGAAACATGGGCGGAGGTTAGCAGAGATCAGCACCGTCACATCGCTCGGAAAATGGACACGCGGAGGTCCTCTCCCTATCCTTCGCCAATGCTTGCGACCCGGCACATCGGTGGGAAGCGGCCGCCGGCGGATCGTGAGCGGCCACAAACCGCGCGTGCCTCGCGGACAGCCTGGCCTTACTGTCATCATCATCACCCTCGTATCGCTCGGGTCGGTTCCCCGCCGCGGCCGACCCGGCTCCGATCAGCCGGCACTGCGGAATCTACGATGCCGCGGGACGGCGCAACCGTCATCTTCGGCGGTTTCGACGGCAAGCAGAACCGGTCGAACCAGACCTGGGCGCTGACGCTCGGGGACGCTCCACGCTGGGATTCGCTGACCTCGATCGACCCAGCGCCGGACCCACGCTTCGGCGCGGCGGCGATCAACGATCCGGTGCGGAGAAGAATGGTGGTGTTCGGCGGATCGCCCGGACTCGGGAGGCGCCGCACTCGAGGACGCGTGGGCGCTGTCGCTGTCCGGACCGACCACGTGGACTCCGCTCGCGCTTCGGCGGGTCCGCCGCCGGGAAGCGCTACTACTCCACCGCGATCTACGATCCGGTTCGCGACCGGATGGTGGTCTTTGGCGGAGGCGAGCAGTTCGTCAACTTCTTCAACGACGCATGGGCGCTGTCCCTCGGTGACTCGGTGGCGTGGGACTCGCTCCGCGTGCGCGCGGGAGCGATTCCGCTTCGCGCGCGAGGGCCACTCGGCGATCTACGATCTGCGGCGTGATCGCATGCTCGTCTTCGGCGGCCGGCCGACCTTCGACCGCGACGTCTGGCAGCTCTCGTTCGCAGACACGACCTGGAGCAAGCTGACCGTGCAGGGCACCGCTCCGAGCCGCGCGCTACGGCCACACCGCCGTGTACGACCCGGTCGGCAATCGCATGATCGTCTTCGGCGGGCTCGGCGGGAACGGTCCGCTCAACGACACCTACGAGCTGTCGCTGGACGATCCGCCGACGTGGTCTCGCCTGACTCCGCAGGGCGATCCTCCCGCGACGCGGTCCTACCACTCCGCGGTCTACGACTCGATCGCGGCGGGCCATGGTGGTCTTCGGTGGAGAGCCTCCGCAACGACGAGACCTGGGCGCTCTCGCTCGGGCCGACGCCGTCTGGAGTCCACCCCGGCCCGTGCTCGCGGTCTCGCCCGGCGTGCTGCAGTTCCCGTCGGTCACGGTCGGCGACACGGCGTCCGTCGTGTTCTCCGTGTCCAACACCGGCCTCGAGCCTCTGCACGTCTCCTCGATCCGGCCGCCCTTCGGCGAGCTGAGACTCGACCGGCCCGCGCCGCAGGATCTGCGTGTGGGAATCGCCGTCTTGAGAGCGCTCACCCTCGTCGCGACCCAGCCTCGCACCGACGACACGCTCGTCATCGAGAGCAACGATCCGCTGGCGTCGACGCTGAGCGTTCCGCTCCTCGTCCGACGTCCACGGGCTCGACTTCGAGAGCCGTGTCCTGGGATCACCCGCCCGGGTGCCGCTCGGGGCCTCGTTCATCGTGGTCGTCACGCCCGACCCGGACGTACGCGTCGAGCAGGCACGCTCTTCTTCCGGATCGCGGGAGCGTCCGCCGCGTTCGACTCCGTCGCGCTCACGCCGCTCGCGACCGACTTCATCGGCGCGGTGCCCGCCCGCGCGGTCACGGAGAGCGGCGTCGAGTACTACGTCCGCGTGGAGAACAGCGACTTCCACGCGACGCAACCTCCCGGAGCCCCGTCGTCCAGCTTCACGCAGGCGGTCGAGCCGCCACTCGCGATGGCCGCCTTGCCACGACCGACGTCCGGCGCCGGCTTCCTCGCCGGACGGGAGATCGAGGTCGAGGTCGAGCTGCCCGCGGGCGCCGTGTTCGTCTCGGGCCGGATCCACTTTCGCGAAGGTGGCGCCGCGGTCGACGAGTCCGACACGATCGTGATCGGTGCGCTGGGCCGGCCGGTCGGGAAGATTCCCGCGCGCGTCGTCGGCCCGCGTGGGGTGGAGTACTGGGTCGAGGCTCGAACGCTGACTCGCGATCTCCGATTTCCGGAGTTCGCGCCCGTGACCCAGAACATCCGCACTCGAATTCAAGGCCTGGCCGAGCCGTCGGAGCATGCCGCCGGGCGCTATCGGCTGCTCTCGCTGCCGGTCGACTTCGGGCCGGATTTCGCCGGCAGTCTGGACGCGATCCTGGTCGATCAGCTCGGCACGTACGACCCGGTCGAGTGGCGCGCCTTTCGCTGGCTTCCCGCATCGCTCCAGAGCTCGAGCTGTCCTCCGCGCGAGCCGCCGCGTTCCGGCCGGACTCGGCGCGCGCCTTCTGGCTCATCAGCCGGAACGCCCATCGCGTGAACACCGATCCGATCGATCGGCTTCTCCACGCCCACCGACGCTCCGTACGCGGTGGTGCTCAGCCCCGGGTGGAACGCGATCGGGAATCCGTTCGATTTCCCGGTGGCGTGGTCCGCCGTCGTGCGCGACACGACCGCGATCGGCGATCCGGTCGCGTTCGATCCCTCGCGCGGGACGGTGGGCGACTACTCCGGACGTCGTTCCCACGGTCCTCGTTCCCTTCGAGGGATACTTCGTCGAGAACGTCGGCTCGCGACCGGAGATCATCTGGTTTCCGCAGCGGGCGGCGACCGAGGCGGTCGTGGGGGCGAAGGAATCTCTCGCGAATCTGCGCGACACCGATTCGTCTGCTCGCGCGCGCTCCGCCGATCCCGCGCGCTGGCGTCTCCGCCTCGGAGCGAGCACGGAGCAGTCCGCCGACTCGTTCAACGACTTGGGCGTCGATCCGGAGGCCCAGGACGAGGACGACCCACTCGATCGCCGCGAGGCCCCGCGTCCTCCCGGACCGTGGGTGCGGCTCGCGTTCGCCGATCGGGAGTGGGCTCGAATGCCCGGGCTCTATCGCCGCGATCTGCGCGACCCGGGCTCGAGCGGACACACATGGGAGGTCGAGGTGTCGAGCGCGAGTCCCGGAGAGCCGGTGACGCTCGATCTGTCCGAGACGATTCCTCTGCCTCCCGGTCTGGTCGTGCGCGTGCTCGACCGCGAGCAGGGGAGCGTCGCGGAGGCTCTCGAGCCGCGGCGGACGAGCGCCGCGGATTCTTCGGCGGTGGCGGAATCCGCCGCCGGCGCGCACGCGCTCGCGAGCTATCGCATCGTGTCCTACGGGCCTGCGCGTTCCTATCGACTCGCGGTGCTCGTGGGGGACGAGGCCTATGTCGCGCGTGGAATCGACGCGGCGCGGGTGGTGCCGGCCCACCTGACGCTGGAGCGGAGCGCACCCAATCCCTTCCGGATGGCCACCCGGTTCCGCTTCGGGCTGCCGCACGAGGCGCGCGTGAGTGCTTCGGTCTTCGACGTGCGCGGGAGACGCGTGGCGAGGCTCGTCGACGGTGAGCTTCTCGAAGCCGGGCAGCATGCCGCGGTCTGGGACGGGCGCACGTCGTCGGGATCGCTCGCGCCGAGCGGCGTCTATCTGCTGCGACTCGCGGCGGACTCGGACGTGGTGTCGAGCCGCATGCTGCTGGTAAGATGATCGCCCCCTGACTCGAAGTGGAGGGTCGCGCCCCTGCCGCGCCGCTCCTCGTGGCAGCGGTTCCACCAGACGCCAGCACGACTTCTACTTGCGTTAGCTCGCCGTCCCGGCGTATTCGGCCGGCGTCGCGCGTGGACGGGTCGATGGGCGTCGAGAGTCGAAAGGACGGTCCATCGTGCGCAAGCCCGCATCGCCGTGGTTGCCGCTCGTGTCCGGGGTCGGGTTGCTCCTCGCCCTCTCGTTGCCGCTCGCGGGTCCGCTGCTCGCTCAGACCACGGACCAGAACCTGTGGATCTCGGACGCGACGGTCACCTGCATGGCCCGCTCGGGCAACACGCTCTACATCGGCGGGAACTTCAGCCAGGTCGGACCCGCGACGGGATCGGGCGTGCCGATCGACGCCGGCAGTGGACTGCCGGTCGTCGGCTTTCCGACCGTCGACGGCACCATCGAGACGGTGATCGCGGATGGATCCAGCGGCTGGTACATCGGTGGCTCGTTCAACTATGTGGGCGGGCTCCCGCGGACGAACCTGGCGCAAATCCTCTCCGACAACACGGTGGCGAGCTGGAACCCGGGCGCCGACGGGACCGTGTTCGCGCTGGCGCTGAGCGGAGGGACGCTCTACGTCGGGGGGCAGTTCGCCAACGTCGGCGGCGCGGCGCGCAACAACATGGCGGCGGTGGATGTCGCGACCGGCATCCCGATCTCACCCTGGTCCGCGGAGCCGGATGGCCGGGTCGCCGCGTTGCTCGTGAATGGAGCCTCGATCTACGTCGGCGGTTTCTTCTCGAACATCGGGGGCGGCTCGTTCCTATGCCGCCGCCGTGAGTGCGAACGGGGTCGCGACGGCCTGGAATCCGGGCGCGGGTGGCTACGTGTACACCCTCGGCATCAGCGGGTCCACCATCTATCTGGGCGGGCAATTCGCCCTCATGGGTGGGCAGCCGCGATCGAACATCGCCGCCGTGAACGCCTCGAGCGCTCTCGCCACCACGTGGAATCCTTCCGCCAACAGCGATGTCCTCACCCTGCAGGTGAGCGGCAGCACGGTCTACGCCGGCGGGTACTTCACCAACCTCGGCGGTCAGCCTCGGGATTACGTCGCGGCGCTGGACATCACCACCGGTGCCGCGCGCCCCTGGAATGCCAACGCCGATTTCCTCGTCCACGATGTGGAGGTCAGCGGCTCGACGGTCTACGTGGGCGGATGGTTCACGACGATCGGCGGGCAGGCCGGGAAGTACCTCGCCGCGCTGGATGCCACCACCGCAGCCGCCACCGCCTGGAACCCGAATCCCAGCGACTACGTCCAGTCGCTTGCCGTGAGCGGGACCACGATCTATGCCGGCGGTTATTACCGACTCCTCGGAGGAGTGGCGCGGGGAAGACTCGCGGCCCTCGATCTCACCACCGGTCAGGCCACCGCCTGGGATCCCAACGCCAGTGTCAGCGTCGTCTATTGCCTCGCCGTGAGCGGCACGAAGGTGTACGTGGGCGGTGGGTTCGACACCGTCGGCGGACAGGCGAGGAGCACCTCGCCGCGCTGGACGCCACGACCGGGCTCGCGACCTCATGGAACCCGGGTGTGACGGGGTTCCGCTGGCATTCGGCTTCAGCGCCACTCATGTCTACGTCGCCGGCAGCTTCACCACCATCGGTGGGCAGTCCCGCACCAACCTCGCCGCGCTCGACCCCACGACCGGGCTCGCGACGTCGTGGGCTCCGCACATCACCGGCGGGGACGTCAACGCCGTGGCGGTGAGCGGGTCGAAGGTGTACATCGGCGGGTTTTCAGCGAAGCCGCCTTCGCGTCGCGCAGCCGGATCGCGGCGATCGACGCGAGCACGGGGGCCGCCACGTCGTGGAATCCCACCGTCGACGACGCCGGGGGCTGGGTCAACACGTTGGTGGTGAGCGGAAACACCATCTACGCCGGCGGCGGGTTCACCTCGATCGGAGGGCAGTCGAGGAGCAACGTCGCGGCGCTCGATGCCGGAACCGGGCTCGCGACGGCATGGGATCCGAGCCCGAACGGCCCGTTGCGCGCCGTGGCGCTGAGCGGCGCGACCGTGTACATCGGTGGAGACTTCACCAGTGTCGGAGGGCAGTCGCGGGACAACCTCGCCGCGCTGGACGCCACGAGCGGGCTCGCTTCCGCATGGAACCCGATTCTGAGAGGCGGCCCCCGTGGGTGCTGGAGGTGAGCGGGGCCAAGACCCGCGCGGGCGGGGATTTCACCAGCGTCGGCCTGAAGGCGCGGGCCAGCCTCACCTCGATGACGGCGTCGCCCGCGCTGAGTGCGGTAACGCCGGCGCGCGGTGGGAATCTCGGCCCAGTAACCGTCGCGGTCACCGGCAGCGACCTGCCGAGCGGCGCGGCCGTCAAGCTCACGCGCTCCGGCCAAGCGGACATCCCCGGCGCCGCCGTCGTGGTGAGGACGGACGCTCTCGGCCTGAGCGCCACGTTCGATCTCAGCGGTGCGGCGATCGGCTCGTGGAACGTGGTGGTCACGACGCCGGATCTCCAGACCGCCACGCTCACCAACGGCTTCACCGTCGAGGCGGCCGCGCCGCACCAGCTGCGTGCGGACATCCTCGGCCGCTCCAGCATGCGGCCGGATCGGCGGCGGGCGTTCGATCTGGTGATCGAGAATCTGGGCAACAACGACGCGCTGTCCGTGCCGTTGTGGATCGCACGCATTCCGGCCAACGCCACGATCGATTTCGACTTCCCGGTCGCGTCGCCTCCGCAGTCGGCCGGCGAGCCAAACTGGAGCACGGTGCCGTTGACACTGAATGGCCCGGGAGGGAAGTACGCGGTGCTCGTGATCCCGCGGCTGCCGCCCGGGGTGACGACGCGACGCTTCTACATTTCGGTGCCGAACTCGGTGACGAGCCTGCGCCTCGATGCCGCGCTGGCGCCGCCGTGGCTGGATGGGAACGTGTTCCGCAGCTGTCTGAGCGGGGCGGGCGTGATCACCAATCCGTCGTGCATGGGAGCCAGCTCACCGCGATCCACACCTACCTCGCGGCCTCCTCCGGCATCTCGGCGCTGAGCGGGATCGGACTGTGGGCGAAGATCGCCTGGCAGTGCGAGGGTGCGGCGACGCTGCCGGCGGCGCTGACCAAGGCGGAGCAGGTGCTCGACTACATGCTGCAGCCGGTGGAGGGGTGGCGGTGCCCGCGGGCTGCGCGGTGCCGCTCACACCGCAGTGGCAGGACTCGATCGCGATCAAGGTCGTGACGTCGGTGGATCCGAACGAGAAGCTGGGCGCCGGTGGCGTGGGGCCGACTCGCCTGATCGGTATTCGGCAGCTGGTGCCGTACTCGATCCAGTTCGAGAACCAGCAGAGCGCGTCGGCTCCGGCGCAGGACGTGCTGGTGCTCGACGGAATCGACGTGACCAAGTTCGACATGAGCACGGCGAGCTTGAGGCCAGATCAAGTTCGGCAAGCGCGCTAATGGCCAGCCGTGGACGATCGAGCCGCCGCCCGGATTGAGCAACTACGCGACCGACCTGGATCTGAGACCGGACCTGAACGTGGTCGTGCGCGTCGGGTTCACGCTCGACCGCGCGACGGGATCGCTGGCCTGCAGCATGACCTCGCTCGATCCCGCGACCGGACTGTCGCCCGAGAACGCTCAGGTCGGATTCCTGCCCCCCAACCTGACGGCGCCCCAGGGGGAGGGAGCCTGGCGCTGACGGTCTTGCCGAAGCCCGGGCTGGCGAACGGGACGGTGATCAGCAACCAGGCGTCGATCGTGTTCGACGGCGTCACGCTGGGAACCGCCGCATGGTCGAACACGATCGACACCGGCGCGCCGCTGAGTCACGTGCTGCCGCTGGGCGCGACCCAGGACTCGACGAACTTCACCGTCCGCTGGGTGCTGGACGGAGCGTACCCGGACTTTCGCGACTACAGCGTGTACGTGTCGCAGAACGGCGGAGCCTACCGGCCGTGGCGGCTGCACGTGAGAGGAACCGCGGACACGATCGGAGCGTCGCGCGGTGGCAACTTCGCCTTCTACAGCGTGGCGCGGGATTCGAGCGGGAACCTCGAGGTCGTGCCGGTCGCGCCCGATGCGCAGACGTTCGCGAGAGTGGGAGTGGACGACCCGGTCGTCGCGGGGCTCGCGTTCGAGGGCGTGGCGCCGAATCCCGCGGCGGGCGAGGCGCACGCGTGGTTCACGCTGGCCAGCAGGAGCGCGCCGTGCTCGAGGTGATCGACGTCGCGGGACGGCGCGTGATGCGTCGCGACGTGAGCAGCCTCGGACCGGGAAGGCACACGACCGAGGTGGGTTCCTCGATGCGCGCGCCCGGACTCTACTTCCTGAGGCTCACGCAGGGCGGCGAAACGGTTCGCGCGCGGGTGGTCAAGATGCGCTGATCATCGCGCGCGCATTGTGGCAGGGCCGACACTCGGAAGCAGCAGTGTCGGCCTTTGTCAATTCCGACCGCGGTTCCGGTGGTGGGCATCCACTGGAGCACCTCTTGCTACAATTGGTCGCTCATGAGCCAGACAAAGTCAGGTAATCCGCGGTGGCTTCGACGGCACTCGCCACTTGATACGCGGGGCGCTTGCCCTCCTGATCGCGATCGTGGCGGCGGAGAGCTTCTCCTCTATCAGCAGCGCGAGGCCATGCGCGCCTCCCGGCGGCAATCGGGAAGCTCCTGACCACGTTTCTGCGCGGCGACACCACCGAGGTGCCGAGCGGCCATGGCGTAAACATCCGGCTGCAGAACGTTCGCTTCAAATGGTCCGAGAAGGTCTACGTCGATGCGGGCGACATGGCGCTGCGGGCGGTTCCCGTCGAGGGCAGCACCGTCAACTTCGACGACCTGGGATCCTTCGTGCTCAATCTGCAGCAGTCCACCGTTCTGATCCGCCCCGACGTGCTGGAAGGCATGCTGAACGAAAGCATCTTCAACTACCCCGGGTCCGATCTGCGCGATCTGAAGGTCAAGCTCGAGGCGGACAACGAAACCTACGTCGTGAAGATGACCGGCAAGGTCGACATCGTGACCTGGATCCCGTTCTCGATGGAGGCGCGGCTCTCGGTCGACACCAAGACCAACACCCTGGTCATGGACGTGGAGCACGCCAAAGTCTTGGCTTCCTTTCGGCCACCAAGATCATTCGGTCGACCCCGTTGCATATCGATCGACTGATCTCGATACCACCCAACAAGAGTCTGATGATCGACGACGACCGGATCATGGTGAAACCATTCGGACTGTTTCCCCCGAGAGTCACCGGGACGATGGCGGCGGTGCGAGTCGATGGCGCCGGGATCCATCTGACCTTCGCCGGCGCTCCCATTGCCGCGCCCAAGTCGATCGCCCGCAATTACGTGTATCTCAGGGGCGGGAAGTCGCAGTTCGGACACTTCTGCATGACGGACACCGACGTGCTGGTCCTGGACCAGAACCCGAACACCCTGTTCGGTTTCTCGCTCGCGCGCTACGCCGAGCTGATCCCGAGGAGCAACATCGAGGTCCACGACACCAAGTCGGTTCGGGTGGTCATGCCCGACGTGTAGAGGATCGAATCAAGTTCGATCGACCGGTGATGACGCATTGACGTCTCCGTGTTCGCGCCGCCGGTCTGCACTATTCGTCTCATGCGCGTCACCGCCCCGCCGGCCAAGCCCCGCGGCCTCGCCTCGATGCTGGGCTGGCGACGGATCCGCTTCACGCTCGCGATCTCGCGTCGGTATCCACTTCGTCCGCTTTGGAGGCCACGATTTCCGATGGCGCGAGGACCGCGACAGGCGTAACCTTCCCTTCCGACGCATACAAGTTCATGTCCTTGCTTTGGAACTGCAGCGCGCTCTTGGGTCTTGTCACTGTCCCGAGGGCGGACTCGGAACCAGACCTCGTCGGTCGAGACAACGGGCACTGATTCCCGCCCCGCTCGGCAGGAGATTCCGTGTCGGATGTAGCTGCGAGCACACGCAACGTCCTGTCGTTCGACGTCGAAGACTGGTTCCACCTCCTCGACGACGACCTCGGCGCCCGCCCGGAGCGCTGGCCCGCGCTCCCCACGATCGTACCCCGCGCGATCGACACGATGCTGGCGATCGCCGACGACGCCGGTGTGCGCGCGACGTTCTTCGTCCTCGGCTGGGTGGCGGCCCGGTACCCCGGATCGCTCCGGCGATTCAAGCCGCGGGACACGAGGTCGCGTCCCATTCTTACTGGCATCGGCCCGTGAGCGCCCAGAGCGAGGCCGATTTCCTCGATGACCTGCGCCGGTCTGTCGAGATCCTGGAGCAGCAGACCGGCTGCAAGGTCCTTGGTTTTCGCGCCCCGGATTCTGTGCCCGCCCGCATGGCCGGCACGCCCTGGAAGGCATGGCGGAGCTGGGACTCCTGTACGACGCGAGCCTGGTGTGCAGCGGTGGTGACTGGCCCCGTGTCGCGTCCCGACCGGATGGCGCCGGTTCGATTCCGGACTTCGAGCGGAGCGGGATCCGCGAGTTGCCGCTGACCGTTTTTCGCTTCGGCAGGGTCAATCTGAGGTTCAGCGGCGGCGGCTACTTCCGGGTGCTGCCACGCTGGGCGATGGACGGCGCGATACGGTATCTCAATCGCCGCGGTGTTCCCGCGATGGTCTATCTGCATCCGCGCGACCTGGTGAGCAGTCCGGAGTGCCCCGAGCTGTCGGGCTTGTGGCGGGTGCGCGCATGCGTGGGTGCCGCGAAGGCACAGCAGAAGCTCGCGCGGCTCCTGCGGGAACACCGATTCGGCTGCTGCGCGGACGTTCTCGAGGTTGATCGGGCGCCCGTGCTCGCAGGCGCGGCCGGGGCGCTTCATGATCGCGCCCGGAACGCGGAACGCGACGCTGCCGCTCGGCGACCGGCGGTTCCCGGCGCTTCGCGGCGGCGTCGCCGGGCGGCGGATCTATCTCGACAATGCCTGCCTCACGCCGGCGCCGGCCGAAGTGATCGATGCCGTGCGCGGCTTCTACGAAGGCATCCCCGGGTGTCCGCTGCGGAGCGAATCGGACGCGAGCGGTCGCCTGGAGCAGCGCATCCGCGAGGCGCGAGACGCCGTGCGCCGCTTCCTGAACGCCAAGTACAGCGACGAGATCGTCTTCATCCCCAACACCACGTACGGTATCAACCTGCTCGCGGGCGCGTTCCAGGACGTGCCCGGACGCGTACTGCTCACCGATCTCGAACACAACTCGAACCGGCTGCCGTGGCTGCGCCACGAGCGCATCGAGCTGGCCTGGCCTCCCGGACAACCGTTCCCGATGGACGACTACCTCGCCGCACTCCGCGACGACGTCAAGCTGGTTTCGATCACCGCGCTCTCCAACGTCACGGGTGCCTCACCGCCGCTTCGCGAGATCGCGCGCCGCCGCGCGACGCTGGCGTCCCGCTCCACGTCGACGCCGCCCAGGCGTTTCCGAGCGGCGCCATCGACGTCGCCGAGGATCGCCCCGAGTTCATGACGTTCTCGTTCCACAAGGCATACGGACCGACCGGGCTCGGCGGGCTCTACATCCGCCGCGACTGGCAGGCGCGGCTCGCGCCGCGGATGGGTGGCGGCGGATCGGTGGACGACCACCACGACGAGGCGACCTCGTTCACGGCCGGCGCCCCGCGCTTCGAGTTCGGGCTCCAGAACTACGCCGCGATCGCGGCCGTGCCCGCGACCATGGCGCTGCTCTCGTCCGTCCCGCGCGACGAGATCGCCGCCCACTACGCGTCGCTCAACGCCGCCTTCCGCGACGCGGTCGGCGCCACCGCCGGCCTTCGCTTCATGGGGCCATCGAGCCCCGCCGAGGCTCACCACATCTGCTCGTTCACGATCGAGGGCGCCGATCCGACGCGCGTGTCGGACCGGCTCGACCTCGCCGCGAAGATCCACGTGCGCTCCGGACGTCTGTGTGCGCACCACTGGTTCCACCGTCACGACGTGCCCGAAGTGATCCGGGTCTCGTTCGGACTGCACAACTCGCTCGAAGAGGTCGAATCATATGCCCGAGCCCAGCACGCCATCCTCCGACACTACCTCTGAGCGGGTCAGCGGACCGCCGCTGCCGCTGCGCGAGACCAGCCCGGCGCTGGTGATGTTCTCGGGCGGCTCCGACTCCAGCCTCACGGCCTCGCTGCTGTCCGAGCTTCACACCGTCGTGCACCTGATCACCTATAGCCATCAGGCGATGTGGTTCGACGACAAGAGCGTCCATGCGGTCGCCTACCTCAAGAAGGCTCACGGCGATCAGAAGTTCGTCCACGAGTTCATGAACATCAAGGACCTGATGGGGAAGATCTTCTTCCGCCCGCTGGCGGCGGATCTGCGCCGCTACGGGACCTACGCGCTGCCGATGTGCTGCGGCTCGTGCAAGCTGGCGATGCACGTGCGCAGCATCCTCTACTGCCATGAGCACGGCATCCGCTACGCGGCCGATGGCTCGAACGCGGAATTGTCGGAATTGTTTCCCGAGCAGATGGTGCCGGTGCTCGACAAGTACCGCGGGCTCTACGCCCGCTACGGAATCCAGTACGAGAACCCGGTGTTCGACGTCGAGCGGTCGGATCACCGGCTGTTCGACCGCGGCGTCACGCCGAAGCGCGACTACAAGACCGAGCACGTGGTCTACTCCAACCAGCACTCGTGTGTCGCCGGGCTGATGCTCTACGGCTATACGCTCGCGGTCGGCGTGCCGATCCTCGGCCGGTCGGCCGACAAGGAGGCCGCCACGGCGTACATCGCGGACAAGATCGAGTCGTTCTGCGTCCCCTACCTGGACGCCGCGCTGGCCGGAACGCCCGCCTGAGGGCCGTCGGTGCCCTGCTGCGGACTTCATGAACACCAGGTGAAAGTGCCGTTCAAGCACACCGTGGCCGGTGGCGTGGTGTTCCTGGGATTCTTCGCGATCGGCCTGGTCGCCGGGGTGCTGCTCTGCTGGCTGCCGGTTGGCCGCAACCTGCTGCGGGCGCAGCGGGAATTCGTGCGCGTGCTGTGGCGCGAAGCGATGCGCGGCGAGGGGTCGCTGCCGTCGCGCCTGAGCTGCCGCATCTCGGGCAGCCTGCTACCGCTCTCCCGCGACTCGCGGCCTGGGTGTTCCGCCATCCGGAGGTCCCGCTGGTCTACGTGCCGCTGGCCGGCCTGCTGGCGATCGCCGGCGGCGGCCTGCTCCTGGTGCGCATGCTGTCATGATCACCTCGACGCCGCGCTACGTCCTGGGCGTCACGACCATGGACAACGCCGCGGCGGCGCTGCTCCGCGACGGCGAGGTGCTCGCCGCCGTCGAGGAAGAGCGCTTCAGCCGCAGCAAGCACCACATCGGCTTTCCCACGGCCGCGGTTCGATACTGCCTGGACTCCGCTGGCCTTGGCCTCGAGGATCTTTCGGTCGTCGCGCTGTCCTGGAAGCCGTGGGTGTTGCGGCGGCGCCTCTGGCTCATGGGAGGCCAGCTCGTGAACCCGGCGCGCCTCCGCGCCCGGACACGGCGTAGCGAGTCCATCATTCCCATGTACCTCGACATGATCCGACTGAAGCGAGCCTTCGAGCGCCACCTCGCGACGCAGTGGCCGCCCGGGCTCAAGGTCGAGTACCAGGACCATCACCTCTCGCACGCGGCGAGCGCCTACTACGCGTCGGGCTTCGAGGAAGCGGCGTTCCTCACCTACGACGGTACCGGCGAGGACACGTGCACCATGCTGGGTCGCGCGAGCGCCGGTCGGCTCGAGGTGCTGAAGCGCGTGCCGATGCCCCATTCCCTCGGCTGGCTCTACGCCTCGGTCACGGCGTTCCTCGGCTTCAAGCCCAACTGCGACGAAGGCAAGACGATGGCGCTCGCGAGCTACGGTGACCCTTCGACCTACCGCCCGTTGTTCGACCGGCTGCTCCGGGTTCGTGACGACCGCTACACGATCGACACGAGCTTCTTCGATTACCACCGCGCGCTGATCGGCGACTTCCCGGCCGAGACCAGACGCGCGTGCGGCGAGCCGCGCGCTCCCGGTGCCCCGCTCGAGGACCGCGACCGCGATCTGGCCGCGGCACTTCAGGAAGCGCTGGAACGCGCCGGGGTCGCGCTCGCGCGCGGGCTACAACGCCGGACCGGGATGCGCGACGTGTGCCTGGCGGGCGGGGTGGCGCTCAATTCAGTGCTCGGATATCGCGTGCTGATGGACGCGGGCTTCGAGCGCATCTTCGTTCAGCCCGCATCGCACGACGCGGGCTCGGCGCTCGGGGCGGCCTGGCTGAGCGCGAGCCGGTTCGCGCCGCCGCCCACACGGGCGTGGCGCCACGCGTTCTGGGGGCCGCGCTACGATGCCGAGTCGTGCGAGCGCGCCCTGGTGGCGTCGGGTCTGCCGTACGAGCGCTGCGGCGAGGACGTCGTGCGCCGCGCCGCGGAGGCGATCGCCGCCGGCAAGCTCGTCGCCTGGTTCCAGGGTCCGGCCGAGTTCGGCCCGCGCGCCCTGGGCGCGCGCAGCATCCTGGCCGACCCCGCGGACCCATGCATGCCCGGCGTCCTCAATCTCCGCGTCAAGCATCGCGAGGCCTTCCGGCCATTCGCTCCCGCCTGCCTCGAGGAGGAGGCGCATCACTGGTTCGATCTCGATCAGCCGAGTCGGTTCATGCTGCTCGTTGCTCCCGTGCGGACCGCGCGGCGTGCGGAGAGTGCCCGCGATCACGCACGTCGACGGCACGGCCCGCCTGCAGACGGTTCCGGCCGAACCCGTACCCGCTTCCGTGCGCTGATCGAGACCTACCAGGCGCTGCGCAAAGTGCCCATGGTGCTGAACACGTCGTTCAACGTTCAGGGCGAACCGATGGTCGGCACGCCCGAGACGCGCTCCGCACGTTCCTGGGCACGCACCTGGACTGTCTGGCGATGGAGGACTTCTTCGTCGAGAAGACACCGGGGCCGGTTCGCGCGTGACCATGGCGAAGCCGTCGCTGCAAGGAGTCCTGCCGGACGCGCTGCTGCGCGCCTATCAGGCGACCGCGCTCTCGGTCCGCTCCCGCCGCGGGCCGGCGCGGTGGCTGTTCGGTCTCGAGCTTCCGCCGGGCCGGGTGGAGATTCCGGTGTGGGACTTCACGACGCTGGTGCTGCGCCGAGCGCTCGCACGGCAGGTGCGCGACGGTCAGCGCGTGCTCGAGATCGGCGTGGGCCCGCATGCGGTGCTGTGCGTGTTCCTGGCGCGCCGCTACCGGCTCGATCTGCAGGGCGTGGACATCCAGGAGGAGCGCGTCGCCGGCGCGCGCGCCACGCTCGGACGCAACGATCTGTCGTCGGTCGCGATCGCGCGCAGCGATTTGTTCGAGAACATCGCGGGGCAGTTCGACGTCGTGTTCTTCAACGCCACCTATATCCCATCCGAAACCGGTCGCCGCATGGGTTTCCTCGACGACGAGCGGCGCGAGCGCGAGCGCCTCTCGTGGGACGGTGGGGAGACGGTCTTCAAACCGTACGCCGCTTCCTGGACGCTCTGCCCGGTCGCCTGCTGCCCGGAGGCCGAGCACTGCTCGGCGTCAATCTCTTCTACGTCGAACCCGCCGCGGTCGAGGAGGCGGTCCGGAGGTCCGGACTCGCCCTCCTGGAAGTCGTGCGCATGCCGTTCAATCCCAGCGCCGCTTACGTGGTGGCGCCCGTCAGGACCTCGGAGCGGGCTTGAAGGCGTTGCCCACCAGCATCGCGCTGGCGCGTGCCATGATGAATCGCGTCGGCGAGGCGCGCAGCACGGGGTTCGTGGGGTGGTGCTTGTGGAAGTAGTGGATCATGCCGCGGTGTCGCTCGAGGATGAGACGCGACGGCACACGGCCGTGACACACGCCGATGTAGTGCACCACCTCGGCGTCAGGAACGAACGCGTTGGCCCAGCCGGCCTGCTTCATGCGGCGACACCAGTCCACGTCCTCGTTGAACAGGAAGAACGCCTCGTCGAACGCACCCACCTGGTCGATCGCGGCGCGGCGCACCATGAGGAACGCCCCGCACAGCCAATCCACCTCGCGCACGGAGAGGCGATCCCAGTCGCTCAGCAGGTAGCGCCGCGAGAACCGGTTGTGGGGAAAGAGCCGGGTGAGCAGCGAGTAACGGTTGAAGAGGAAGGTGGAGTGGTCGGGGAAGGCCCGTGCCGAGTACTCGGTCACGCCGTCGGTGCGCAGCAGCCGCGGTCCGGCCATCGCGGCCCGCGGGTGGGCGCGCAAGTAGTCGAGCAGCGCCCGCGCCGCCCCCGCGTGCGGCACGCAGTCGGGATTCATCACCAGCGTGAATTCGCCGCTCGTCGCGCGGATGCCCTGGTTGGCGGCCCGCCCGTATCCCACGTTCTCGCGATTGGCGATCAGGCGCACCGCCGGGAAACGCGCGGCGAGCGCCTCCAGGGTGCCGTCGCGGGAATCGTTGTCCACGACCACGATCTCGGACTGGAGCCCGGAGAGTCCGGGCGTCAGCGCTCCGAGGCACTCGAGCAGCAGGTCGCGGGTCTTGTAGTTGACGATGATGACGGAGAGGTCCATGCCGTGTAAGGAAGCCCCGTCGCTCAGAAAGTTGAATGCGACTCCAAGGAAGACCGTTTACCTTCGGCAAGCAAGTCTGAACTCGATGATAGCAGCCCTGCCCGCCGATGAGTCCGATATGAGGATGGAGAGATTGTAAGTCGCGGACGCTTGGTGCCTCCCGCTCCATTCCGACATTTAACTTCAGTCGGGGCCTCGAGTCCGGTTACCATCGAACCGAGTCGAGCCCGGTCGCTCACCTTCCTGCCTCAACCCCCACCGAAAAGACCGCATGATCTCCCGGTGCTTCATCGTTCTTTGCCTGCTGGCCGCTTTCGCGGCGATCCCCGTCGATCCGGGGCGGCGCCCTCGGTGCCGTCGCTCTTCAAGGTCGACACGGTTGGTACCGGTTTCGACACGCCGACCGCGATCGCCTTCCTGCCCGGTGGCCGGATGCTGGTGGCCGAGAAGCGCGGTCGCGTCTATTCGCTGCTGAACGGGGTCAAGAGCTCCTCGCCGGTGTGGTCGCGCGAGAACGAGGTGCTCAATGAGCACGACCGCGGCCTGCTCGGCCTCGCCGTCGACCCCAGCTACGTCACCAACCGCTACCTCTACTTTCTCTACACCGTCGATCCCGACTCCAACGGAACCGACACCAACAACGACGCCTTCAGCCGCCTGGTTCGATACCGGATGAGCGCCACCGACTCGAACGTGGTCGACTATTCCACCCGCACGATCTTGATGGGGGTGAGCTGGCGGTATGGGCCACTGAGCGCGTCGCCGTCCCACACCATCGGCTCGCTCCGATTCGGCGCCGACGGGAGTCTCCTGGTCTCGTGCGGAGACGGCGCGTCCTACACCCAGACCGACGCGGGCGGGCTCGACGCCGGCGCCTTCGGCGCCGGCGCGAACAAGACCGACCCCTACGAGGACATCGGCGCCTTCCGCGCCCAATCGCTCACCAGCCTGTGCGGGAAGATCCTGCGACTGAACCCACCGACGGACACGGCTACTCGAGCAATCCGTACTGGGACGGCAATGCGACCTCGATCCGCTCGCGGGTGTGGGCGTACGGTCTGCGCAATCCCTTCCGCTTCTGCATCCGTCCCGGGACCGGCAGCTCGAATCCCGCCGACGGCGATCCCGGCACCGCCTTCATCGGCGACGTCGGATACAACACGTGGGAAGACCAGAACGTGGTGCGCACTCCCGGCGCCAATTTCGGCTGGCCTTGCTACGAGGGCCTCGGCTCGCAGTCGTCCTACCAGGGTGCGAGTCCGGCTCACAATGGGTGCGGCTCGATGGGCCAGTCGGACAATCCCCGGTCTCAGACGGCGCCGGACGCGTGGTGGAATCACTCCACCGCGTCCTCGAGGCGTGCCGGCGGGCCTCAAGGGCAACGCGGCGATCGGCGGGGTCTTCTACACCGGCACGCGCTATCCGGCGGCGTACCGCGGGGCCTACTTCTTCGCCGACTACGGTCAGGACTGGATCCAGACCGCGGTCTACAACGCCGCCGACCAGCTGGTCTCCATCTCGACCTTCGGGAGCGACATGGATGGACCCGTGGACTTCGCCACCGACCGATCCACCGGCGATGTCTACTACGTCGCGATCGCGAGCGGCCAGGTCCGCCGGATCCGGTACGCCGGCGTGGTCCCGAACGAGCCGCCGGTGGCGGTGGGAAGCGCAACGCCGAGCGTCGGGGTGGCGCCGTTCACGGCCTCGTTCTCGAGCGCGGGCTCGAGCGACCCCGACAACGATCCGCTCGGTTACGCGTGGGACTTCGGCGACGGCGGATCCGCCACGGGGCCGAGCTCCTCACACACCTACGTGACGCCGGGAAGTCTTTCCGCGGTGCTCACGGTGACCGACGGCCGAGGTGGCTCTGCGCGCGATACCATCCCGATCTTCGCCCTGGCGAGCAGCGATTTTCCGACCACGCCGGTCGTCGACCGCTTCCGACCGCCCCGACGGCGCGATCGGAGGGCGTGGACGGCCGACGTCGCCGTGCTCCGCATCGTGAGCCAGGCGCTCACCCAGCAGCCCGGGGCGGCGACCACGGTGTGGAACGGCGCCACGTTCGCGGCCAATCAGGAAGCCTACGTCACGCTGAACGCCGTGACCGCGACAGCTCCCGAGCACGATCTGATGCTCAAGATCCAGGGCGTGAGCCCGTACAACGGCCACGTCGAGGTGCGCTACGACGCGCCGCTCGCCCATGTGGCGGTCGGCACCTATCACCCGGCGACCGGATGGCAGACCCACGGAGTAATCGCTCCGGTCAGCTTCGGGGCCGGCGACCAGTTCGGCGCGCGCGCGTTCGCGGACGGCACGGTTCAGGTGTTCAAGAACGGGGTTCCTGATCGGAACGCAATCGTGGCCGCGTGGCCGTTCGCCGCACAAAGGAGGCCGCATCGGGCTGACGCTGGACAGGGCGACCGCGTCGCGTCTCGACGACTTCGGCGGCGGCAACGTCACGCTGACTGTGAACACGCCGCCCACCGCGATCATGCTCGCTCCGCCGGACGGCGGCGTCTACGCCGAGGGCGACACGATCTGGCTCCACGGCAGCGGCACTCGACGCGCAGGACACGGCCGACCAGCTCGCCTATCGCTGGCAAATGGACATGCACCACAACAACCACGTCCATCCCAGCTCGTTCGTGTCCGACCTGCGCGACGACTACATGATCGGGGAGAACCACGACGACGGGACCGGCGTGTTCATGAGGATTCTCTTGATCGTGACCGATCGCGGGGGAAGAAGGATACCGCGACGGTGTCGATGTATCCCGAGATCAACCTCCGCCCGGCCGAGCTGGTGTCGGTCCCATCCCTGCTCCACGCGGCCTGCCGGCGGAGTTCTCGTTCGCGCTGGAGAACACCGGCCGCATGCCGTCGCCGCAGGTGCACTGGATGCTCCACACGAACGAGGGGCTGATCGCCGAGGGCGACACGCTGGTTCCCGCGCTCGACCGCGTGGTGGTGACGCGCACGCTCGGCGCCGTCCGCCGGCCCTCACACGCTGAGCGTGGTCGTGGACTCCGCCGCGGCGATCGTCGAGACCGACGAGGCCGACAATCACGTTCAGCGAAGCGTTGTCGTGAAGCCGCCGTGCTGGCGGCCGGCGACGAGCCCGCCGTCCTGTCGCTCTCGGCGGCCCGTCCGAACCCCACCACGAGCGCCACCCACCTGCAGCTCGATCTGCCCGCCGCGACGACGGTCGACTTCGACGTGTTCGATCTTCAGGGACGCAGGGTGTGGGGCGCGCCCTCGCGGAGGCTGGCGGCCGGACGCTGGGATCTCACCTGGCCGGGAAGCGGACCCGCACGCCCAGGCATGTATCTCGCCGTGGTGAATGCGGGGGAGCGGTCGTTCCTGAGGCGCATCGTTCGGGTGCGGTGATCTTGTTCGCGACGAACGATCGCGCGGCGTGACTCCGGACAACTCGAGTATTCGGCGCGCCTCGAGGTGGGTGCGCCGACCTTGCTGCAAATGGGTCAGCGACGGGGCGAGACCGTCTGGCGTTTCATCCAGCTCACGAGGTTCTTCAAATAGCCCGGATAATAGCCGCGGGCCAGCTGTTGGTCTGCTTCCGTGCTGCTTCGCGCCTCCAAGAGATTGTGGTCGGCTCCTGGATAGACGACGACTTCAAAGGCCGCATGTCCGGCGGCCTGCATCGTGGCGCGAAACAGGTCGATGCTCCGGTCAACGGGTGAGGCGGATCCAGCCCGCCATACACGAGCAGTACGGGAGCCTGAACGCGCGCCCAGCGCTCGGCGAGATTGACGTTGATCTTCCGCCAGAACTCCCATGTTGACGTGTCCTTGGTCGTCGGGACGAACCTCACGACTTCCGTCAGCCACTTCTTGTCGCGGTTGCGTTCCACCGCTGCGAGATAGCTCTCCCACCCCAAGCGCGTTCGGGCATAGAAGAATTTCAGGATCTGCACCGTGACCGCTTCGTTGGTTTCGGCTTCTGGATAGCCCTGTGCTCGCATCTGAGCACTCACGCGGTAGACCTCTTGTTGCTCACCGTCGACGATCGTGCCTCCGCAGTTGACGACGAACGCGATGCTCGAATCGACCGATGCGACGAACGGCTCGATCATGCCGCCCTGGCTGAAGCCCAATAGTCCGATCCGCCTTGGGTCAATGTCCGGTCGTGATCTCAGAAGTGCCACGCCGGCGGCGGCGTCGCTCGCAAGATCCTCTGGACCGGAGCGGCGGTAGTCGCCGGTCGAGGCTCCGACCCCTCGCTTGTCGTAGTTGAGAACCGCGAAACCCTGGGCCGCCAGGAGATCTGCATGAATGCGCAAGTGCGAGTCGAAGCCGTCCCGCGTCTGGGCGCCCGAACCGGCGATCAGGACAACGGCAGGATGCGGTCCTTTGTCTTTGGGAATCCGAAGCGTTCCGGCCAGCGTCACCGCCCGGTTGTCGAAGCGGACTTCCTCTTCGCGAAAGCACCCTTCCTCGCGATGCTCACATGGCCCCGATGCTTCAGCCGCAGGATCCTCCGGCCCGTTCGGTCGACTTCGAGTTGAAACTCGATCTCAACGGGATCGAACTTGAGGTAGGTGGGCCCGGCGAAGAAGCTCGTCTGCGACCGCGGCAGGGCGAGCCCATAGCGGCCAGATGCCTGATCGTAGAAGTAGAGCTCGTGCCCGACGACGTGAACCGTGACGACGACTCCAGGCCGAATCTCGTAGGCGCCCGTGTAGTCCGCTGCGGCCGATTCGTCGATCGGGCGCCAGCGCCTGAGCACGAAGGTTCCCCTCTTGCCCCGGGCACCCGTCACCGTACCGCGGATCACGTCATCGCCGATCGTTCCGCGGTACCGGAGCGTCGCATCGGCGAACGGCAGAGACACGAAGACCTCATCGCTCGACCTGATGATCGGAACCGTCTCGTTCACCTGTCGAAAGTAGATGGAGATCCTTGCCTGGCCGTTCTGGTCCGGCACCTTGACGGACATGAAGTCGTAACGGCCTCCGAGGTCCATTCCCCCAATCCAGTTTCCCACCATGGCATCCGGTGAGAGCGCGAACGTCGGCGAGGCGATGCACCAAGCGGCCGCGACGCTCAACGCCACGCCACGCCCGATCCGCCGGACATGGGCACGGGCGCCAATCGTGATCTTCCGGGCGCCATCCTTCTGGCGATGAGGGCTGAGCGTTTGGATCGTTTCCTTTCACGACCGTGGACGACGAGGAACCCGGTCCGAGCGTCAGGCTAGCAAGGGCAGGAGACGCCGTCTTGAACGGAAGCAACACGCTCGTCGGGGATTAGCCGCGATCAACGAGAAGGGGCCGCGCACGGGAGCCACGGCTCAGGTTTATCGCGGTCGACGGGCGCGCCGGAACTGGCTGGGAGTGAGGCCAATGTAGCGCTTGAAGGTGCGGGTCAGGTGACTCTGATCGGCGAAACCGGCGCCAGCGGCGATGTCGCTCAGAGGATCGTCGGACACAGCGAGCCGCGAGGCCACGAATTCGACCCGCAGCCTTCGGACGTAATCGCCAACGGTGCAGCGATAGTGTCGGCGGAAAACCCGAGCGAGGTGAACCGGGTGCACGCCCGATGCTTCGGCGATCTCGGCAAGTGTAAGCGGCTCGGCAAACCGCGATCGAATGAACTCGTCCGCTCGACGTAGCCACGACGGGGCTTGGAACACCGAGGAGATAGTTGCCGCGCGTACTCGGCCATCATCTCGAGCACGACCGCCTCCGCCACGAGATGCGAGACCTCGTCCGGGAACCGGAATTCCTTGTAGAGCCTGACTCCAAGCCACGAGAGCGGGCCCTCTCGAAACGTCGCTGAGGCCACCAGCGGGATCGCGTGCGAGCGGGCACGCTCCAGCCAATCGAGGTCCAGTTCGATGATGAAGAATCGGGCCCCGGCAACGTCGATGCGGCTGGCGTGCGGCTCTTCGGGAGGATTGAAGCCAACGGACAATGGGCGCCAACCAGGCTTCGCCAGCCGTATGTTTCCGTGTATGCGCCCTCGAGCAGCAATGAGAAACAGGCGCAAGCGTGCGAATGCCTCCCGAGTCGCAAGTTCGCTGGATAGCCGTTTTCCATCAGACGCAAGCCGCTGAAAGCCTGCTGAGCCAGAGTCCTTCCATGGAAGTGACCGGCGGGACATTTGAGAGTCATGGTTCGTTACCCTTGGATCCTACCGAGAGGTTGATGCGACCGATGCGAGAGCGGTTATCGCCGCGACGGCATCGTGGCCGACCGCGACTTTCCTCAACCGGTTGTGATGCTTGCCGCGCGGGGATCCTTCGCGGCTAGCGACGAGACTTCGCGCGAGGCAGATGCCGACTGCAAGGCCGGGAAGGCTCGAAGGTCCTTGCGGGATCTGGTGACGAGGGTGAGGGCCGAAATGACGTTGAGGACAGCGAGTGGGTAAGATCGTCAGCTGACAGGCGACGCCGGCAGGAAATGCCAGGGGCGGTGTCCTTGCGCGCTGGCGGGTCGATATCGCCGGCATTACTGTCCCGTACGTGCCACGCGTCTATCGAGTCATCGTAGGGACCCTGATCGCCACCCTCGGTGTGATCTGGCGCTCGGCCAAGGTCTATCACCCCCAGAGACGCACTCCATACCCGCCTTCGAACCGTCCGCTCTGCCTGCGGCTCCTCACGCCACCTCCACCGCTGGCCCCGACCATTGGTTCGGCGGGTTCGCCCTGCCGGTGATCGACGGCGACGTGCGGGCGATTCTCCCTTGGCGAGGTGGCCTCGTCATCGCTGGAAGCTTCGGCCCGGTTGGCGGGATTCGAGCGAACAACATTGCGTTGTGGGATGGCGTGCACTGGCATTCGCTGTCCGGTGGGACCGAGAGAGGAGTGTATTGCCTCGCCGAGTACCGTGGGGACCTGATCGCCGCCGGAACGTTCGAAGCAGCAGGCGGCATCGAAGCTCACAACATCGCCCGGTGGGATGGGAGTTCATGGTCGCCGCTCGGGGATGGTCTTACCCGCCAGGCTGGATACCCGGAGGTTCGAGCGCTGACGGTGTTCGAGAACACCCTCATTGCGGGTGGAGGGTTTGATCATTCGGGCGAGATCGAGACACCGGGCGTAGCGCGGTGGGATGGAACGACCTGGAGCGCGCTCGGTGATGGGCTCGAAGTGGCCCTGGCTCTTGCGGTCTTCCACGACACGCTATTTGCCGGGGCGCGCGTCTCGGGTGTAGCTGGAGCGCTCTCCAGGTGGAATGGCTCGTCGTGGTCTGCGGTCGACAGTGTGTCGCCGACACGGCGGTACGTGTCCACACTCGCCACGTACCACGAGAAGCTGATCGTGGCGGGGGATTTCGACACCCTCGGCACAACTCCATTCCGGCAACGTGGCCACGTGGGATGGGTCCACGTGGGATTCCCTGGGCGCCGGTGTCGAGGGCTCAGTGCGAGCATTGGCCGTTTACCAGGACACCCTTTGTCGCCGGCGGGGGCGGCACGGGGAAATGGAACCTTGGCCGCTGGGATGGAGTCACATGGCGAGACCATCCCGCGGCTCTCACCGAGGGCCGTTGAGTGCCTCGCCGTCACTTCGGCGGGATTGTGGGCGGGAGGCTATCTCCGGACGCTCGACCAAGACGATCTTCCCGAGGTCTTCAACTTCGCTCATCTGAATGGAGACCGGTGGGAGGTTGTGGGTGCGTGGGATGCTTCGATGAATGGTCTTTACTCTTCCCTGGGTTACCGGGACGTGACTTGCCTTTCCGCCTATCGAGACGGCATCGTCGCCGGGGGCCAGTTTCTCCTTGCCGGAGTGCCGCCACGCTGGGAGCGCATCGGCTCCGTCGGTTTCTGGAATGGAGAGACGTGGCGCGGCCTTCCGGAATTGTCCAATCTGGCCGAATTGAATGCACTGCTGTCCTTCGGCGACACGCTGATCGCAGGCGGAAGGTGGCTGACGTCCCCGTTTCTCGTGTATCACGAGGCGGTGGCGCGCCTGGACGGTGACCACTGGTCGCCCATGGACACGCTCGGCATCGGGGTCGAGTGCCTCGCGCGATATCGCGGCCAGCTTTACGCCTCCGGCGGCCGACTCTCCTACGACTCCAGGCCGCCCTCGGTCTACCGCTGGGACGGCACGCACTGGGAAACGCTGGGCGTTCTCCAGGAGACGATGCCTCCGCGAACGCGATGCTCGTCTACGAGGATCGGCTCGTGGTGGCAGGGACGTTCACAGCGATCGGGGAACAGACGCGATGGGCCTCGCGGCGTGGGATGGCGCGCATTGGACTTCGCTCGCGCACCTACCCCTTCCGGGCCGAGTGTCCGCGCTCGCGGTCCATCAGGGTCACCTTGTAGTCGGCGGCAGCTTCGGCAATACGAGTGTCGTGCTTTGTGACGGAGATCTCGCGCTGCCACTAGGCCCACTCTTTGGTCAGGCGACGAGCCTGGCGTCCATTCAGGGTCATCTTTTCGCGGGCGTCTATTCCGGACTCGGCGGCGTCCTCGAGTGGAATGGAGCGTCCTGGGACCAACTCGATGGGGGCACGAATGGAGATGTCGCGTCCCTCCTCGCGATCGACGATCGCCTCTATGTCGGTGGCGTGTTTACGATCGCGGGCAATCACAGCTCGTTCGGGATCGCGCGCTGGGACGGCTTGGCCCGAAGCCCAGAACCCCGGCCATCGTCACACTCGAGTCCGGCGTTCCCAATCCGTTTCGGAGTTCGGCGACATTCGCTTACCGGTTACCCGCCGAGGGAAAGTGCGAGCCGCGGTGGGTCGACCTCGGCGGCCGCGAGATTGCTGTCCTCGAAGACGGCCGCGCGCCGCGGGAGTGCATTCATTCGTGTGGGACGGCCGCGACGCCAGTGGCCATCACGTGCGGTCTGGCATGTACTTCGTGCGACTGAATGGCAGCCTGGACAGGATCTGGCGAGTCGTCCGCTTGCAGTAGTGCCAACAGCCCGAAGGGGCCGGGGCGAGAGGATCGATCAAGGTCTCCGAGCCGCGCGGCGCTCGCCCGACCATGAACTGCAGCGATCATGGCGAAGCGGCCGTGCGCAGAACCTCCTCACGCTTGGGGCGATTGAATCCCTTCCGACTTGGTCAGGAGGATCGTCTCCTCACACCGTCCCCCACCCCGCGATAGCTCTGGACGCAGGGTCCAGCCCGCCGTCCGGTGTTCGCTCGCCCTTCCTCGGGCGTATGGGGAGGAGACCACCCGAGTCGAGTTACGCGTCGCTCATTCGCCGGTCGCGTCGAAACAGATGATGTCCAATCCGAATGGAGCCGCCCATGAACGCCAGACCGCTGGTCATTACCGCATCTGTGCTGTTGTTCTCGCTCGCAGCTTCGCCTGCCCCCGCGTCGTTCTTCCAGCAGGGCGCCAAGCTGTTCGGCACCGGCGCGGTGGGCAATTCGGAACAGGGAGTCTCCGTCGCGGTGTCCGCGGACGGGAACACCGCCGTCGTGGGTGGGGAGGAAGACAACAATAACGTGGGAGCCGTGTGGGTTTTCACGCGTAGCGGTGGGGTGTGGAGCCAGCAGGGCGCCAAGCTGGTCGGCACCGGTGCGGTGGGCACTGCGGTCCAGGGATCCTCCGTCGCGGTGTCCGCGGACGGGAATACCGCCGTCGAGGGCGGGCAGGCTGACAACGCTGGCGCGGGAGCCATGTGGGTGTTCACGCGCAGCGGTGGGGTGTGGAGCCAGCAGGGCGCCAAGCTGGTCGGCACCGGCGTGGTGGGCACTGCAGAACAGGGAGCCTCCGTCGCGGTGTCCGCGGACGGGAACACCGCCGTCGTGGGCGGATATGGTGACAACGGTGCCGTGGGAGCCGCGTGGGTATACACGCGCAGCGGTGGGGTGTGGAGCCAGCAGGGCACCAAGCTGGTCGGCAGCGGCACGGTGGGCACTGCGCTCCAGGGAATCTCCGTCGGAGTGTCCGCGGACGGGAACACCGCCGTCGTGGGTGGGCAGGCTGACAACGGTAACGCGGGAGCCGTGTGGGTTTTCACGCGTAGCGGTGGGGTGTGGAGCCAGCAGGGCGCCAAGCTGGTCGGCACCGGTGCGGTCGGCAGTGCGCACCAGGGAATCTCCGTCGCAGTGTCCGCGGACGGGAACACCACCGTCGTGGGTGGGTATACCGACAACGGTAACGCGGGAGCCGCGTGGGTGTACACGCGTAGCGGTGGCGTGTGGAGTCAGCAGGGCGCCAAGCTGGTCGGCACCGGCGCGGTGGGCAATGCGCTCCAGGGATCTTCCGTCGCGGTGTCCGCGGACGGGAACATCGCCGTCGTGGGTGGACAGGTTGACAATAGTAGCGCGGGAGCCGTGTGGGTGTTCACGCGCAGCGGTGGGGTGTGGAGCCAGCAGGGCGCCAAACTGGTCGGTACCGGCGCGGTGGGCAATGCGTTCCAGGGAATCTCCGTCGCAATGTCCGCGGACGGGAACACCACCTTCGTGGGCGGGTATGGTGACAACGGTTTCGCGGGAGCCGCGTGGGCGTACTTCGTTGCATCGCCCGCACCGTCTCTCACGATGTGGGGAATGGTCGCGCTCGGGCTTTCGCTCGCGGGGGCTGGGCTGGTGATGGGACTGCATCGGCGCCGCGGTTCGCGCGAGCCTGTGCCAGCCTGACATGCAAACGCCGCTATCGCAGGCAGCTCAGGCGACCAGTAGCGGGGCGACGCAGCGCATGGCGGATCGCCGCGCACTGGGACGCGCCTCGTCCACCGCCGGCGAGCGGCGAGGCTAGGGAGGGAGCGACTCCTCAATCGAGGACGACCACGCGCCCCCGAGCCACCCGCTCACCGTCCGAAGTGACACAGAGGTAGACCCCCGCGGGAACGCGCACGCCTTCCCGGTCCGCGAGGTCCCACACCACGGCACGCCGACCCGGCGTCGCCGCGGGGTCGTCCAGGGTGCGTACTTCCCTGCCCGCCAGATCGTAGATGCGCAGGGTCAGCGGAGCGCGTCGCGTGGCGTCGACCTCGAGAACGACCCGCGAGCGCGCCGGGTTCGGATGGCCGGCGAGCGCGAAACCGATCCTCGAGAGTGGCGTCTCGGGCACGTCGACGAGCGACGATGGGTCGAGCAAAATCGTCAGGAATCCGCCGCTGTGGCCGGTGACGAGGTCGGGAATCCCGTTGCCGTTCAGACGCGCGGCGCCCACGGCTAGGATTTGGGCCCCCATTCCGTACGGATAGCTATGGGGAACCCCGGCCCCATCGCCGAGGGACACAATCACGGTATCTCCCGCGACCGCGTAGCAATCCGTGTAGCCATCGACGTTGAAGTCGGCCACGTCGGCGCACGCCACGCTCGGAGTCGGACTCTCCAGCTGACCCGTGGCGGAGCCCCGATAGAAACGATGGGAGTGGAGGACGTCGAGATGGCCGTCGCGATCGAAGTCGGCCACCGCGACTGGTCCGCCATTGTCGCCGTACTCATAATTTGAGGCGAACATTCCAGCTCCCGTTCCCAGGAGGACCTGGAGGAGTCCGCCCACGGGGACGCCGTTACTGCTCGCGACGATGTCGAGGATGCCATCCCCATTCATGTCATTCAGGTGAACGTCCTCCACTCCTCCATAGCTCGCGTACGATCGGGCGTACGCGAAATTTGCAGACCCGTAGCCCTCCCAGATCTCAAACTGCCCGACATCGCAGCAATGAGCCGCATGATAAGTTCCCGCCACGACATCGAGCTTGCCGTCGCCGGTGACGTCGCCAATCGCCAGCGACAAGAATGAGTAGCCTGCGGGGTTCGACGACAGCTGGGGACCGAGGAAGGTGCCCTGATCCCGTGCCCAGGAGCACCGAGATCGTCCTGCCATAGATGGCGACGATATCCGGATGGGAGTCGCCGTTCACGTCCGCGGACGCCAAGCGCGTAACGGCCGGCAATCCGACGGGGAACTCGATCGGAGAACCGAAGGTTCCATCGCCGGCACCGAGCTGGAGGGAGATGGTGGAAGCGGAACAGTCTGTCCCGCACTGGGAAGAACTCGCCGTCAGGAGATCCACGCTTGCGTCGTGGTTCACGTCCACGGCGAGAAGAAACCTGGGGTAATCGCGCGTCGGCACCTGGTAAGGCGGCTGCGCGTGGACGAGCGTGGCGTGGGCGAGGCACAGGACCGTCGCAGCCGTCGCGGCGATCCCCCGTGAGCCAGTGCACTCCGCAAAGCATGTTCATGATCGAACTCCTCCGGGGACGGGTCGGTTGGCTCCATCGGAGTCCTTCCAGTCTGGAAGGCACGTCCAGAATATCAGAGGCGCTGACCTTGCTGCGCAGCGAATCATCGAGCTGTTTGGTGCCGGAGGTGGGACTTGAACCCACACTCGGTTTGAGCCGAACCGGATTTTGAGTCCGGCGCGTCTGCCAGTTCCGCCACTCCGGCACGCATTGCGAATCTACCGCGCGACCGCCACCCACGGGACTGCCCGCTGGCTTACCCGGGCCGGGGCTTCACGCTCAGCTTCTGCGCGACACTCGGTCGCCCTTCGGAGTTCCTCCGCAGCCGTAGCGCTCCGCGAGTCCTCCTCAATTATGACATGGGAGATTAGCGCGACCCGCGCCGGTCCTGGACACTTCGGACCGTCGGAAACCGGATCTCCTGCAAACCGCGTCTTTACGCGGCGCCGTAGAAGGCTCCTGAGATCTCGAAGATGCTCGACCTGCGAGATGCTCTCCATGGTGGCCGCCCTGCTGCTCGTGCGTCCCTGCTCGTCAACAACTGCGGGCGTCTGCGGCCGCGCCGGCACGAGGCGCGGATTACTTCGAGACGCTCCGGGCCGCCGACCGTGCCTACACTCGACCGGCGCCACGCCGCGGCGGCCGAGTCGCTCTTACGCCTCGACTCGCCGAGCGCGGCGAGGACGTTTGGGTCTGGCTGCGGCTCGGACGAGGCCGCGCGTGGCGGCAGGAGTCGCGTACCGCGGTGGCACGCCTACCGCCGGTCGCTGCCGCTCGGGACCCAACGTTCGCGCGAGGCGCGGTGCCGGAGGGGACTCGGCGCTACCGGATCGCCCGCCGCTACGCGCTCGCGGGCGAGCGCGAGAGCGCGCGTGGTCCGGCTCGAGCGCGCGCTCGACCACGGCTCACGACGGTCGCGGCGACATCGCAGACGGGACGAGTCGCCCGCGTACCGCTGCGCGACGATCCGCGCTTCCTGCCTCGCCGGCCGCCTCGACCGCGAGCTCGTCCGGCGACGCGGGCTGGAGGTACGACCTCGCGTTCATGCTCGCCGTACGAGATCCAGCGCGTCCACGTGCGCTTTCCGCAACCGAGGCGCTGCCGGCGGGATCTCGGCGGGCGGGAGGCGCGGCGCGCTCGATCAGGCGATCCCGCGCCTTACCGACGTCGAGGTGCTGCTCGGCATGCAGCGGCTCATGGCGAGACGTCTCGGCGACGGGCACTCGGTGCTCTATCCGTTCTGGCGAGCGCGTCACCCTTTGCCGGCCGTGCCGGTCCGCATGTACCACTTTCTGACGACGGCTGGTTCGTGGTCGGAGACGCCGGACAGCCTGCGCGCGTGGGATCGGGCGGCGCGTCGCGTCGCGACGGGCGGCGTGCCGGTCGACACGAGATCGCGCGCCGGCTCGTGCCAAATGCTCCTGAGCCTCGACAACTGATGGGCGTCGACTGGATCGGTCCTCGCTCTACCTGCAGCTCGGCGACCTGGTCGCCGCCCTCGGCGGCACCCGGGACAACCGGAAGCGCACCGCGACTGACGCTCGAGGACTCCCCCCCTGCCGCCGCACCGACGTCACCGGATCGCGACCGCCGGGCCGCTCCAGCATCCCCAGCCGCCGAAGCCCGGCCCCGGCGCCGGGCGGCGCTCCTCCGATCTTGGCCGCGCGACGTCGGGCGTCCGTTCTGTCGCGCGCGCCCTCCCGCCGCTCCGCGCGCGCTCTGGCTGCTGACGATCCAACCAGGTCGCCGACGCGGACAGCGGAGAGCCTTCCCGAGGACTGGGCACCACGACTGCGCGGCGTGCTCGCACGCGACCTCGATCCGCGATCTGGTGGTCGACGTGACGCCACAACAACGGCGGCAACGGCGACCTCGCTTCTGGTGAGCTCCAGCGCACGCTGGTGTGGTTCACCGCTGGCGATTCCGGACGTCGCCTCGTTCGCGCTCGCCGGGCGCGGGACGTTCTCGGCGGCGCAGACCCTCATCAACCAGCTCGCACTCACAGACGCCCACGCCATCTTCGCAGGCGAGCCGAGCAGCTCGCGTCCCGACTTCCCGGCGAGGAGACCAGCTTCGGCGGCTGCCGTGGAGCGGTGGCGCGTCCACGGCAGCATCTGGAGCCGCTGGCACACGGTGACTGGCGCCGACATCGCGCACCTGGATCGCGCCCGCGATCCCGGTCCGGGCTGACGGCGAAGGACATTTCGCGAACCGCGATCCGGCGCTCGACGCCGTGCTCGAGGTGATGCGCCGGCTCGCGCTAGGCGCGACGTCCCCGGCACCGCCGCCTCAACCGCCGCCGGAACCCCCGCAACCAGCTCTCCGCCGCCAATCCGCGCGTTCGCCCGCCCCCGCCTCTGAACCGTAAGACTCCTCTCTCGTAGCCGAACCCTCGACCCTGGTAGGTTCTTCGCCCTCCACCCGAGGTTTCGGAGGTGCCCCATGTCGCCCCACCACGCGTTCGCCTCGAGGTGTCTTCCCGCCTGGTCCGCTGATGGCCGGCGTCGTGCCGCGTGTCTCCGCGGGTCCCGGAGCTGATGAATCCTGAGGAGGCTCCTGACGATTTTACGCAGGGGATCGTGGTGCTCGCCCCGCTGTTCCGGCTCCTGCCGCGCGGCGGCGCCGGCCCAGCCCGGCACCTGGATCGCGGGCCCGCCTCGTCATCGTGGCGGCTTCGGCGCCAACGGTCCGATCGACGCGTCGATCCTGGTGGGATCGCGGACGGCGAGGGATCGGAGCCGGACTGGCTCGTGGCCGGGGGAAACTCTCACCAGCATCGCGGGGTGGCGGCCAACCGCATCGCCGCGCGCAACCCTCGTACACCGCCAGTGGCAGCCGTGCTGGGCAACGGCGTCTCCACCACGAACGGCGGGGTGTATTGCTTGACCGTCTACCACGGCGACCTCGACTCGTCGGCGGATTCTTCAGCCCCGACACTCCGACGGGTCCCAACGTCGCGCGCGCTGGGACGGCTCGGCGTGGCACGCGATGGGCGCGGGACACCGGGCGGTGGAGTCATGGCGCTCTCGGTCTACAACGACGTTTCCAGGTGGTCGCGGGCGGTTATCTGGGACTCACCGGCGGAACACCCATTGAAGGGGCCGCGCGCTGGAACTGGTACCTCGTGGATCCAGCTCGGAAGCGGCCCCGGCTTCGCCGTCTCGAGCCTCGGGTTCTCACAACGGCGTGAGCTGATCGCGCGGCGGAGATCGCGCAACGGCGAATCGGGGTCCAGAGTACCAGCCGGGCATCAAGGCATGGAACGGCCTGCGTCGTGGCGCACGCTCGGCAGCGGCATGGGGCCGATCGGCAAACGCGTCACGAGCCTCACGCTCTACAACGGTGAGCTGATCGCCGGCGGGCAGCTTCACCGACGCCGGCGGTGTCGCCGCGAACAGCGGTCGCGCGCGCTGGAACGGCTCGAGCTGGCGGTCGATGGGCACGAATCGCGAGCGGAGACCACGACCTTTGGTCGTGGCCTCGCAGAACCAGCGTCCGGCCTCCCGTACGGCGGCGGCGTGCTCGTGTTCGTGAGTGCGTGGGCGTAGTGCGGTCGGCCAGCTCAGCCGCTGGAATCGGCTCGTCGTGGATCCTCGGCGGGGATCGACCGACGCCGATCTCAACTGCCTCAGCGTGCTCGATGGCGACGTGATCGTCGGCGGCGCATTCGTCGCGGCAGGCGGACAGGTGGCCAACGGTCTCGCGCGCTGGACGGGGACCGACTGGGGACCGTTCGACGGCGGCACGGTGAGCGAGGTCGACCGTTTCCGCCAGCTACCACACGCGCCGTCGCCGGCGGCTTCTTCCAGCAGCCGAGTCCCGGCTATCCGATCTACGACGTCGTCGGCTGGGACGGCCTCACGCTGAAGCCGTTCGGCAGCGGCATGAACGGCACGGTGTACGCGCTCGAGAGCTCGATGCCTCCTCGCCGTACGAGCTGATCGCCGCCGGTTCGTTCTTCCAGGCAGGTGGGGTGACGGCCACGCGCATCGCGCGCTGGTTCGAGCGCGACGTCGGGTTCCCGCCGCCGGCGTGGGAGGGCGATGGGCGCCGGCTTCAACCAACGCGGTGTACGCCGTCGAGCACTACAACGGACAGATCTACTGCCGGCGGTGCGTTCTCGGCCACGGGGGCCACGTCGATCGGCCGGATCGCGCGCTGGAACGAGGCCACCCACACCTGGCAGCCGCTCGGTTCGGGAATGAACGGCACCGTCCTACGCGCTCAGGCCTACGGCGGCGTTACACTCTACGCCGGCGGGTCGTTCCACCGGCGCTGGTGGCGTGCTGACCGGCGGGCTCGCGCGCTGCGAACGGCTCGTCGTGGAGCACGGTCGACGCGCATCAACTTCGTCGGCACGGTGTACGCCCTCTGAGGTCTACCTCGGCCTGCTCGAGGTCGGCGGCTCGTTCTCGTGGTTCTCCGGCTCGCCGAACGCCATCACGTACATCCCGAACGTCGGATTCTCCAGCTTCGGCGGCACCAACGGCGCGGTGCGCGCGCTGGCGTCGATCAGCGGCGCACCTCTTTCTCGCCGGCGACTTCACCACGGTCGGCGGCAGCACGGCCGCGGCTCGCGTCGCCTACTACGACACCGGATGGCATCCCGCGGGAAGCGGGACCAACGCCAGCGTGCGCGCGCTCGCCGGCTTCCACGGCGAAGCCGAACGCCGGCGGCACGTTCACCGCGGTGTCCGGCGCGGCGATGACCTCTCGCCCGGATGGGGCGCTACCGAGTCCGGAGTGCCGTGTGCTCGCCTCCGCAGCCCGCGTCGCGGAGCGTCACGTCGGGTGCGGAGATCACCTTCACGTCGCGGCCGGCGCTGGGATACAGCGGCGCGACGCTGCAGTGGTTCCACAACGACCAGCCGCTCGCGAACGGTCCCACCGGCCACGGCCTCGTCGCCGGCAAACCGATCGGCGCCGAGGCCGTCGCCACGGGATCGACCATCAGCGGGGCGAACGAGGCCACGCTGACGATCACGAACGCCGCGATCGAGGACGCGGGCAGCTACCGTCTGGTGGTGAGCAATGCGTACGGCGGCGCGAACAGCAATACCGTCACGCTCACCGTCGACGGCATCACCGCGACCCCGACGTCCGCGGCGCCTTCGTCCCACGTGTTCGAGGCGCTCGGACCCAACCCCACGCGCGGAGCCGTCGGCCTCGCGTTCGGCCTGGCGCGCGACGCCGACGCTGCCGCCACCGTGCACGACGTCGCGGGACGCCGGGTGCGTGTCATCGACCTCGGGCGGTTGCCGGCCGGCCGGCAGCGGACGAGCTGGGACGGGCGCGACGACGGCGGATCCGCGGTGCGTGCCGGGCTGTTCTTCGTGACGCTCGAGGTGGATGGACGGCGAGTCGGCACGCGTCGCATCGTCGTGCAAAGGTAGCGGGCGAGAGGTGAGTCGCGTCCGGGGAGGCCGCGACTCACCCTCATGGTCAGTCCACCCGCAGCAGCTCCTCGATCTTGGTCTCGAGCTCCTTGCCGCCCGCAGGCGATCCCGTCCACTGCGCGACCATCTCGACCCGCGCGGTCGATCAGAACGCCGCGGGAACCGCCTTGACCCGGAACGCTTCCCAGGCGGGCGACTTCTCCGAGTCCACCGCGATCGGGTAGGTGAGCTTCTTCGACTTCACGTACTTCTTCACCTTTGACGCCCCGCCCTCGTCGATCGAGATGCCGACGACGCGAAAACCGCGGGCCGCGTACTTGTCGTGCAGCGCCTGGAGCTCGGGCATCGACTTCTTGCACGGGACGCACCAGGTCGCCCAGAAGTCGAGCAGCACGACCGTCCCCTCGAGGCTCGCGTTGGTGACTCGGCTCGCCGGCGAGGTCTTTCAGATCGAACGCCGGCGCCTCGCGGGGAAAGGAGGGAGGAATGTGGCGGCGGATCGGCGTCGAACGCCTTCGCGCACTTCTCCGAGCAGAACCCGTACTCGACGCCCTCGTACGTGCGAACCGCCTTCACCTCTTCATCCTCGGCCTCGCCGTGCGTCACCCGGCAGACCAGGCACTGCGCCTTCTTCCCGTCGGCGATGGCTGGCGCGACGACGCCCACGAGCAACGCGGCCAGCAGCAACATCGTCTTCACGATCATGAATCTCCTCTCAGAATCCCACCGACATCGCGACGCCGGCGTGCTCGAGCCACGCCCACACGAACGAGAAGGCGTAGCGCGGGGTGGTAAGTTGGCCAGAAATGGGTGCGCTGCCCATCGTACATGGGCCGCAGCGAGAACCCGCCGCCCAGCTCGACGGTCGCGCCGAACGGAATGTTCCAGCCCTCGTCCCACTCGGAGTAGTTGAGGCTCGCGTACGGCGCCGTCCGCACGACGGGCAGGTACTTGGCGACCGTCACGTAGTAGGCCTGCGTGCCCTCGGGCGAGCCGATGCGGTCCGAGCTGGTGCCGAGGAACAACGCCGGGCGCCGCTCCGTCTCGGTCGTGAGGAAGAGGGTCGCGAGCGGTCCCCACCTCCGCGACCACGACGTTGTACTCGATCCCCACCTGGAGCGTCGGCAGCAAGCGCACGTTGGCCGTCGACCGCCACCGTGGGCGCTCCAGCTCGGTGTCGATGTGGCTCAGCGATACCGTCCACTTCGAATCGAGGCCGCTCCCCGGAGCGGCGCGCCCTCGCCGGGTCAGCCGCTTCACGTGGGCGCCGAGGCCGTGGGCCGCGGCCGAGCGCCGGGGCCGCGGTCGTGTCGTCGTCTGCTGCGCGCGCAATCGGCGAACCCGACAACGAGAATCGCCGCGAGGAATCCTCTCCACATGCGAAAGCCCTCCGATGAACATGGAATCCACCCGTGAACGTCGCGCGACGTCCGCGGATCAGGATCGGAGGGGCGTCAGGAGGCTTGGAAGCGGGGAGGAGGAACTCGAGCCGAGATCCTCGCGGTCGCCCGCCGCGGGGCCGGCGGAGCGATCCCGATGGCGCGCTCGGCCGGCCGGGGACGTCTGCGAATGCCTCGGGATGGAAGGTCGCGAACTCGTGGCTCGCCGCCAGAACGCGCACTCGCACGGGCTCGCGGGCAGCTCGTCCTCGCAGCACGTGCCGGCGTTGCAGCAACGGTCGGCGGCCAGAGTCGAGACCGGGCTCGTGAGCAGGGCGAGGGCGACGAACAGCGAGACGAATCACCAAAGAACGGTAGCACGCGGCGCCGATCGAGGTGTCCACGGTCGGGCTGGCGGTGAAACGCGGGACCCTCGCGCGACGCTACCGCCGCTCGAGCGCCTCGCGATCCCAGCCGGCGCGCTCCCGCCGCGGCCTCGTAGGTGCCCTGGAGGAATTCGAGCACCAGCGCGTCGGGATCGTCGGCGGCCCGGACCGCCTCGTACGGCAGCACGAATTCGCCAAAGTCCGAGTGGTAGTAGCAGGCGGCGCGGAAGCGCCTCCACCTCTTTGAAGCCGGCCGGCTCCGGGTAGGAGTAGGCGTAGAACAACCGGCTCGGTCACGGAGCCGCCGCCGGGCCAGAAGCCGGCGCTGATGCCACTCGTGCGAGTAGGCCTCTTGCATGACCCAGTCGGCGACGAAGAAGTTGCCGCCGGGATGCCTCGGTGCGCGGCGGCCGGAGAAGCGCGTGCAGGCGAGATCGAACCCGCCCCAGAAGAAGTGCACCGGGCTCGACTTGCCGAGGAAGCGGCTGCGGAAGGCCTCGAGCAGGCGATCGGCCTGGGTCAGTGCCTGGAACCAGCGCCGCACCGCGGCGTCGTCGTATGCGGCGTGCGTGCGATCGTCGGGGAACCGGATCGCGTCCGGGATCTCGACCGGCTGCGGCCAGATGCGCGCGCGGATGCCGAGGTCCTGGAGCAGCGCGCGAAACTCGCGGTAGAAGTCGGCCACCGTCATCGGCGCGAGCGGAAGCCCGCGCGTCTCGCCTTGGCTGGTGCGCACCTCGAGCCGGTGATCGATGAAGTCGAACGTCACCTCGAACATCCGGGACCCGTCGGGAATGGGCCGGGTGCTCAGGCCCCGCGCGCTGACCTCGAAGGTGATGTGCCACGAGTGGTTCACCCAGGGCGCGAGCGCGAGCTTGGTCTTGCCGACGATCTGGGTCCAGAGATGGAGCGTGGCGTAGGTGTCCTTCCAGTCGGCGAGCGCGGGCCACGGCTCGACGGTCGCGCGATCGCGCGGAGGGGGAGGAGGGTCGCGCGCTCACGACCCCAGCCTCAACCAGTGGTCGAGCGAGAGCAGGTCCAGCTCGCGCGGCATCGCCAGGATGAAGAGGAGCAGGGCGAGCCGCGGGATGACGTGAGTCTGGAACTCGTAGAGGTAATTCTCGAGCAGGTGGCCGTAGGTGACGATCGCGAGCACGGCGCCGAGGGCGATCAGCGCGGGGACCACGCAGAGGCCGCCGAACACCAGCCACCCGGCCACGAGCTCGACGAAGGGGATCGACAGCCCGAGCGTCCACAGCAGCCAGGTCGGGATCCACGTGCTGGCGAAGCGATCGACGATAGAAGCGCCGCGCGTGGCCGACCGCGCCGAGCTTCCACACCTTGCCCCACCCGGCCATGCCGAAGATGAGGCCGAGCGTGAGGCGGGCAAACAGGGATCGCCCACGCGCGATCGGGAATGGTGGTGACCATGAGGCGCGCATCGTGACGGTTGGGATGGGGTGAGGCAAGCGATTCGATCTCCCGCGACTTCATTCGGGACCGCGTTTGTCTTCGCTCGCGGCGCAGTCGGAGTCGGGGATCGTGTGATTCCTCTTGCGGCGAACAAGACCACGGGAGTACGGTGCCGGTGGATCGCTCGCGGTCTTCGAATTCAAGCGGAGTCACGCCCGCCACTGCTTCGGACTTCGAGGCTGTTCCACCCGCCGCCCCTGCCTCGCGGGTGGTGCATTCATCGCACTCAGTCCAGCTCCGATTCTCTTACCCACCCGCGCCGACTCATGGCGGATTGGGCAAGAGTGCGTGTGTTCATGTGCCCCGTCACGAGTGCCATTGAACCCATCGGAGGCCGCCATGGAAACCGCCACCCACAGTCTGTCCACACGCCTATCCCAAGCGACTGGCCAATTTCAAGCTCCCGGAGGCCACCATTCACTCTCTGGCCGAGCGGATCACGTTGGACGGAATGTCGATTGCCCGCTTCAACACCTGCATCTACGGAATCTGCATCGACTATCTGACCGAGAAGGTTCCGGGACCCGAGGTGCTCACGGCGAAGCGCGGGATCGCCAAGTGGGAAGTCTTCCTGCACGGATCATCAACTGGGAGAAGGTTCCGAGTTCAGGTCGCGTTCAATGTCGACGAGCTCGAGGGTCGAGGACTGGCTCGTGAGTTCGAGCGCTGAGCGACCCGCGGGCCGCGTGGAGGAGCGGTCGGGATTCCTTCCCGACCGCATCATCCACCTCCACGTCACCCGGCTCTGCAATCTCGCCTGCCTGCACTGCTACCCGAGTCCGCCCCCGCAGCAGAGGCGCGGAGGTCGATCTCGACGCTCTGTGGCCCGCGTTGACCCTCCTGCGGGCCGAGGGTTACCGCCTGATCAGTCTGTCGGGTGGCGAACCGCTCGTCTATCGCTCGATCCGGGAGCTGGTGGAAGGGGCCAAGGCGCTGGATTTTCGTGTCAGCATGATCACCAATGGCCTGCTCGCCACGGAGCGCATGGACCCGGTGCTCCGGCTCCTCGACGCCGTGGCCATCAGTTTCGACGGTCTCGGTCCGTCGCACGACCGGATGCGAGGGAGAGCGGGTGCCTCGAACGCGCCTCCGCGGCGGTACATCGGCTCGCCTCCACGGGGCGCCGAGTCGGGGCCGCCATCTCGCTAACGCGCGAAGCAATTCCCGAGCTGCTGGATCTCGCGGATCATCTCGTCGCCCAGGGCGCGACGTCGCTCCAGATCCGTCCGGTGGCCCGCGCCGGACGCGCTCGTTCGCTGCCCGACGCCACCTTCGCGCGAGCGAACGACAGCGCCCGCATCTACCTCGTCGTCGAGGCCCTGCGGCAGGAGCTGCCGGGAGTCCAGGTGCACTGCGACCTCGCGCCCGCACGCGGACTGTGGCGGCAGCGAGGCGCTTATTCCGCCCTGCTCGGCGAATGCGAGGACGGGTGTCCGTCGGAACGGCCCGCTCGCCGATCTCGTCAACCCCTGGTCGTCACCGAGTCGGGCATGCTCAGCCGATTGCCTGATGATTTCGATCCACGCTTCGACGTGGGTCGATCACCTCGCTGAGCCCCGGCAGCGTTTCCCATTACAAGCGGCATGGAGTCTCCCGGCTCCAGGCCCTCGTGGGAGTGCGCTGGCCGGGCTCGAGCACGGGACCGACTTCGTGGACTGGTTCGACCACTGTGCGCGACTGAGCGAAACCACCGTCGCACGCGACGTTGCTTAGGTCACGGATCAGGCCCGGTGCCGGCCGAGCCACAGCAGGAAGCCGAGCACCGTCTTGATCCCCGCGCTGCCGGTGATCGCGTCGTCGACGCGCAGCGGAACGTCGGGCGGCGGCAGGAGCGCGTCGAGGACCTCGGGATGGAAGTACTCGCGCCCGAGACTCCGGTAGGGCTCGACCGTGCGGCGGATCGCGGCCCACACCGGCGCGTTGAAATCGAAGCGTCGGTAGTAGTAGCGCCGCTCGACCCGCCGCGGTCGCTCGGGCACCACGCGGCGCACGACGCGCATGACGCGGCGCCGTACGGAGCGCCGGCGCCTTCCAGAGGAACCCCGGCTGCAGGGGGTCGCGGTTGTACGAGCTGCGGTCGAGCGGCAGCGCGGCCAGCTCGGGGAAGCGACGGCACAGGAGCTCGATCTCGAGCTTGCGGTGGCGCAGCGTGTCGACCGGGGACGCCGAGGGTGACGGAGAGAATCCCTTGTCGACCGCCGGCACGATCGGCCACGCGGCGAACGAGGTCGCCCAGTGCGTGGCGCCGATGTGGTAACGCTGCCGGTGGTGGAGCGAGAAGCGCGATCGCGCGCTGGTAGCTGAGATCCGAGCAGGCGTGATAGTGGGCGCCCAGCGCGGCGAGGATCTCGGGCACCGCGTCGCCGAACACCTCCCGGCGCAGCAGGCGCTCGAGCACCGGAGGCCTCAGGCCCCAGCGGTTGATGTTCTCGAAGAACACCTCGAAGGTGAGGTCGGGCGCGTCGGGCTCGTAGCCGCCGACGATCCAGTCCATGCTGTGACCCGAGACGACGCGCGTGCCGAGCGCGCGCAGGGCATCGAGGCCGCCCCACGAGCCGGTGCTGAAGCCGCTCGCGAGATGCTCCCAGGTGGCGCGGGTCTCGGCGGCGAACACCCGGCGTGAGTCGTCGGAGTCCTCGATGCGGTGCTCGAATCCCAGCTCGCGCGCGACCCGCATCGCGCACTGCATCTCGATGTCGCCCGGGTTCCCCGACGTGACCGCGAGCGGCGCGATGCCGAGGCGGCGGAGGAACCCGGCGAGCACGCGTGAGTCGAGGCCGCCCTGAGAGCGAGAGCACCGGTCGTGGCCCGAACGGCACGTGCCGGCGGACCGCGCGCTCGACCGCGTCCTCGGTGAGCGCGAGATGCTCCGCGAAGGGCCGGTCGAAGTGCGCCTTCGAGACCGGCAGCGCGTACTGGAGGATCTCGCGCGGCGCCTCGCCGGGACGCGCGACGAGGACGTGCCCGGGCGCGAGCCGGCTCACGCCCTGCCACAGCGTGTCGCTCGAACAGCCCGTTGGTGAGGAGCACGCCGGCGAGCCCAATCGGATCGAACGCGGTCCGGAACTCGGGATGGTGGAGAACAGCTCGGGGCTCGAGCCCACGAGCAGGACGCCGTTGCGAGCGTAGTAGTAGAGCGGGAACTGTCCGAGAATGTCGGCGCCCGCGAGCAGACCTCGGTGCGCGTCGTACGTGATCGCCGCGTGGTAGCCGTCGAAGGACGCGGGGGCGAGTCGGGTCGCGACCAGACCGATGCCAGCTCGCTCCGCGCTCAGCGGCTCGTCACGCTCCGCCGGTATCGCGGTCCCGAACAGGACGGCGGCGCCGTCCTCCGCGACGCTGACCGGAGCGCTCTCGCCGGCCACCCACGCGATGTCGAACGGAGGAGACGAGCGGGATCCGGAGATCAAACCGCCGACCGGAGCCAGGAGCGGTGTTACCCGCTCGATGAATCGGCGCCGACGGTCAGCGTCGGGATCGACGATCGCGATGAAGCTGGGCACGGGTGGCGAACGGCCTCGGTTTGAGGGGTGAGGTGGGCGCGGATTATCCGTGGGTGCGCACGTGACGGCAAGCGCCGAAGCGTGCGCCGTCGCTGGCATCGCTCGACCCGCCCGAGTAGCATGCCGAGTCCACCTTGAGGACGTCGCGTCATGGATCAGACGTTCGTGAGCGGTGCACGATGCGTTCCCGCCGCAGCAGTCGTCGATCACGCTGGGGCGCCGGTGCGCGGGAAGGAGTGCCTGCCCGAGCCGCTGGTGACGCTGCCGCTCGCGATGATGAACCGCCACGGACTGGTCGCGGGCGCCACCGGCACCGGCAAGACCAAGACGCTCCAGCTCGTCGCCGAGCAACTCTCGGCGCAGGGCGTGCCGGTGTTCCTCGCCGACATCAAGGGCGATCTCTCGGGCATCGCGATGCCGGGCACGTCGAACGATCGCCTCGCGCAGCGCGCGACGGAGACCGGGTTCCACTGGACCCCGCGGGCGCTCCCGTCGAGTTCCTGAGCCTGACCGGCAAGCGCGGCGCCCAGCTCCGCGCCACGGTCTCGTCGTTCGGGCCGCTGTTGCTCGCCAAGGTGCTCGGCTTGAACGACACGCAGTCGAGCGTGCTGAGCATGGTGTTCAAGTACGCCGACGATCGCAAGCTGCCGCTGCTCGACTTCGCGGACCTGCGCGCCGTGCTCCAGCACCTCAGCGGAGACGGCGCGGACGAGCTCAAGGAGTACGGCGGTATGTCCAAGGCCACCGTCGGCAGTGCTGTTGCGCGAGATGGTCGAGCTCGAGCAGCAGGGCGCGCAGGGGTTCTTCGGCGAGCCCGAGTTCGATCTCTCGGATCTGATGCAGCAGCGGGAGGGACGCGGGCTGGTGAGCGTGCTCGAGCTGACCGACGTCCAGGACAAGCCGGCGCTGTGGTCGACGTTCTCGATGTGGATGCTCGCGCGTCTCTATCACGATCTGCCCGAGATCGGCGACGCCGACCGGCCGAAGCTCGTGTTCTTCTTCGACGAGGCGCACCTGCTGTTCCGCGGACGCCAGCAAGCGCGTTCCTCGATCAGGTGCAGCAGGTGGTGCGGCTGATCCGCTCCAAGGGCGTCGGCGTGTTCTTCGTCACCCAGAGCCCCAAGGACGTTCCCGCCGAGGTGCTGGGCCAGCTCGGACACCGCGTCCAGCATGCGCTGCGCGCCTTCACGCCGGACGACGACAAGGCGCTCAAGGCGGCGGCGCGCACGTTCCCGAAGACCGACTTCTACGACGTCGAGGAGACGCTCACCACGCTCGGGATCGGCGAGGCGCTGATCACGGTGCTGTCGCCGAACGGCGTGCCCACGTCGCCGTTCGCCACCCGGCTGATCCCGCCCGGCTCCCGCATGGGTCCGCTCACCGAAGCCGAGATGTCCGGGCAGCTCGCGGCGTCGAAGCAGGTCCAGGAATACGCCGAGGCGATCGATCGCGAGAGCGCGCGCGAGCTGCTCGCCGCGCGCATGGCGCCGGCCGCTTCATTCGCCGCCGACCGCGAGGCCGAGGCCGACGCCCCGGCGCCGGCGCGCGCCGCGCGCCACCAAGGCGCCGCCCGAGCACGCTCGATCAGATCTTGAAGTCGCCGCTCACGCGCACCGTCGCGGGTGTGGTGACGCGCGGGATCATGGGCGCGTTGCTCGGCTCAGTCGTTACGCCGCCGCCGTTACTGACACGCGCGGCGGCCGGTAGCCCCCGAATCGGGCGCCAGGCGCGCCGCGATCGCCAGCTCGCGCGTGGCCTCCCTCGCGACGGCCAGAGGCTGAGAGCACGTCGCCCAGTCCGTAGTGCGTCTCGGCGGCGTTCGGCATCAGCGATGCCGCCGCGCGAAAGTGCGGCTCCGCGTCCGCGTGACGGCCCAGGACCACCAGCGTCGCGGCGAGGCTGAACTGCGCCTCGCCGAAGCCCGGTCTCAGCCGCACCACCTCGTTCAGCTCGGTGAGCGCTTTCCGCGGTGCGGCCCTGCCGCGCGTACAGGCCGCCGAGGTTCTGTCGCGTGCCGACGTCCGCCGGGCTGGCCGCGAGCGCGGCGCGGTACTCGCGCTCCGCCTCGTCCCAGTGGTTCTGCTGGTAGAGGATCACGCCGAGCGCGGCGTGAGCCTCGCCGGCGTGCGGATCCATCGCGAGCGCGGCGCGATACTCGCGAACGGCGTCGTCCACGCGTCCCTGCCGCTGGTACAGCTTGCCGAGATCGAGGTGCGGCATCGGGTGTCCGATGCCGAGATCGAGCGCCGCGCGCAATTCGTGCTCCGCTTCCGAATCCCGCCCCGCGGTCGCGAGCGCGTCGCCGAGATTGCGGTGGAACCAGGGATCGTCGGGCCTGAGTCTCACCGCGGTCCGGAACGAGGCGAGCGCCAGCGGTGACTGCCCGGCCTGTCGCGCGGCGATGCCCAGCGCCGCGTGGCCGATCGCGGCGTCGGGCGCGTCGCGTGTCATGCGAGTCATCAGCGTGAGGTCGTTCTTCCAGACGCGGTCCTGACGGATCGTGATGGCCGCGAGCAGCACGACCAGGGCGAGGCACGCGCCGACAAGCGGGCGAGAGGACCCACTTCGCCGACGTTCCAGCGCGGCAATCCCCGCGCCGATCGCGATCGCCCACCCGGACCGAGGGCAGCACGAGGTAGCGCTCGGCGATCAGCGCCGGGATCGGCAGCGTCACGATCCCGCACACCGGCAGCAGCGCGCTCAGCGCCCACGACAGTCCGAGGAACAGGTTCGGCTCGCGCCGGCGCAGCCACGCGGCGAAGGCGACGTAGGCGAGCACCGCGATCAGGGGCAGCACGACCGCGGCCGAGACTTGCGTCACGACCGGCAGCGAGTAGAAGACCTTGGGCCGAAACGGCGCGACGAGGATCGCGAGATCGCGCGCGATCAGGCCCGGCGCGGTCATCAACCGGGTCGCGAGCCCGTGGGGCTCGTGCCGCGCGGCGACGAGCGTCATGCGGAGCGCGGCGTAGGGGAGCGTCAGCAGCAGCAGGGCGAGCGGGTACTTGAAGCGCGCACGAGCAACCGGGCTCTCGCGCAGCTCGGCGATGAGCGCCAGCGCCGGGAGCACCACCGCGGTCTCCTGGAGAACAGACCGAGGTAGTACGCGACCCCGCAGGCGAGTGCTGCGGGCTCGGGAACCGCTCGCGCGGAATCGGAGATAGGCACCGAACGCCAGCGTGACGAAGACGACGCAGAGGAGCTCGTTGCGCGCCGAGACCCAGGCGACCGCCTCGCTGTGGCTCGGATGGACGGCGAACAGCAACCCCGCGATCAGCGCGGCCAGCGGAGCCCCAAGGAGCAGGAGGGCGGAGCCACGCGACCAGCCCGGCGGCGATCGCGTGGAGCACCACGTTGGTAACGTGATAGCCGAGCGGCCGCTCGCCCCAGAGCAGATGATCGACGGCGAGCGAGGCGATCCAGACCGGCCGGTAGTACTCGATCAGCTTCATCCCGCCCATGCCGGTCTCGGCGCCGGAGAAGGCGTGGGCCCGAAACAGCGCGGGCACATCCGACACGCGCTGGAACCGAGGACTCTCCGCGATCAGCGTGGGGTCGTCCCAGACGAAGTCGTGGCCGATGCTGCCGGCGTGCACGGCGAAGGCGATCGCGAAGACGGCGATCGGGATCACGACGGACGGAAAACCATGGCCGGATCGCGGTCGCCGGCTCGGTCGGGCGGGAGAAGGCGTGGATCGGGTGCGGGGCATCTCGGTTCCGGGACGTAGAAGACGGCGAGCGTTCCGCGACGGGTGTGCGGTGAGCGCGGGACGATAGCATGTCGCCCGCTCGGGCCCCGGCGGGCGGCGATTTCCGCTTCGCCGGTGCTTGCGTTACTCTTGAAGTCCCCCGTGACGAGTGCGATGACGCTCGACCCGAACCCCGACACCCGGACCGCGCCCGAGGCGACCCATCGAGAAACCCAGGCTCCTGCCGCTGCTGGTCGCGCTGATCCTGCTTGCCTCGCCGCGTCCCGCGCGGGCGCAATGGCCGGCCAACGGGGTCGCGATCTGTGCCGCGGTCAACGACCACGTCGCGGTGAACAGCGTCGCCGACGGCCACGCCGGCGCGATCGTCCTGTTCGGCACCAACCCGCCCCACGTGTATTCCGCCCAGCGCGTGCTGGCCTCGGGCGCGATCGCCGACGGCTGGCCGGTGTGCGGCATCACCATCGGCGCGATCTACGGCAACGTCAGCTACGCGCTCGCCGTCGACACCGACGACGCGTCCGGCGCACTGGTCGCGTGGATGGACCACCGCGCCACGCAGGACAAGGTGTTCGTCCAGCATCGTGCTCGGCTCGGGGACGATCGCGCCGGGTTGGCTCGCCGACGGCAACCCGATCGCGGTGAACGCCGACGATCAGCGTGTCCCCGCGCTGGTCCGGGACGGCGCGGGCGGCGCGTTCGTGGCGTGGGCGACCAGCGAGCCGCGCGTCTACCTCCAGCGCATCACCGGCGCCGGCACGATCGCGCCGGGCTGGCCGGCCGGCGGGCTCGCGATGACCAACCCCGCGATCCACGGTGGCACGCCGGCGCTCGCCGCCGACGGTCAGGGTGGGGTGATCGTGGCGTGGTACGACCTGCGCAACAACGCCACCTCCGGCTCCGACATCTACGCGCAGCGCGTCACCGGCGCGGGCGCGATCGCGGCAGGATGGCCGGTCGACGGTGTCCCGGTGTGCATCGCGCCGGGCGGACAGGGGTTCGATCCCGCGGGCCGCACGGTCCAGGCGGTGTCCGACGGTGCGGCCGGCGCGGTGGTCGCGTGGGGCGACTCGCGCACCTCGGCGACGACCGGGAGGGATCTCTACGCCGGGCGCATCGGCGGCAACGGCGCGATCCCGGCGGGATGGCCGCCGACCGGCGTCGCGCTGTGCACGGTCGCCGGCGACCAAGACGAGATGTCGCTGGTCGCGGACGGCGCGGTGGGGCGATCGCCTCGTTCACCGACGGGCGGCTCGGCTACGAGGGCCGCGACGTCCGCTCGCAGCACGTGAGCGGCAACGGCGCGCTCGCGCCCGGGTGGTCTGCCGACGGGTTCCCGACCTGCGTCGCGCCGGATATCCAGCACCTCACCACGAGCACGACCGACGATTCGGGCGGCGTGATCGTCACCTGGACCGACTTCCGCGACGGCTGCTGCAACGGCACCGGCGACATCTACGCCGTCCGGTCATCGGTTCGGGCCAGCTCGCGACGGGCTGGCCGGTGAACGGACTCGCGATCTGCACCGCGCCGTTCCGCCAGAGAGTACTCGACGCCGGTGCCCGACGGGATCCACGGCGCGGTGATCTCGTGGACCGACTTCCGCACCTCGAGCGCCACCCAGATCGACGTGTTCGCGAAGCGCATCGACGTCGGCGGCCCGGCCGCGGTCGACCCGTGGCCGGCGTTCGGATTCCGGCTCGCCCGTGCGCCCCAATCCCGCGCGCCGTTCGGCCACGGTGGCTCTCGAGCTCGACGGGGCCACGCGGGTCACGGCCCGCGTCTACGGGATCGCGGGCAACCGGTGCGCACGCTCGCGCTCGATCGCGCGTACGCGGCGGGGGCGCACGCGCTGAGCTGGGACGGTCGCGACGAGTCCGGCGCGCCGGCTCCCGGCGGGATCTATCTGGTGCGCGTCACCGCGGGCGGGCGCTCGCTCACGCGCACGCTCGCCCTGCTCCGGCAACGAAGCCGCTACACCTCAGCCGCACGATCTTCTGCCGCGAGACCTCGGACCCGGCGCGCACCTCGACGAAGAACACGCCGCCGGGCGACGGCGCGCCGAGATCGTCGCGACCGTCCCACGCGATCTCGTGATCGCCGGCCTCGAGCTCACGCTCCGCAGTAGCGTGCGCACGCGGCGGCCCGAGGGATCGAAGACCGCGGCGTTCACTCCGGCGCGGGACCGGGAGCGTCAACGCGAGCGCCGATCCCGCGCGGTCGGGTTGGGATGCGGCGGCGCGAGCCGGAACGGCCGGGCGGCGTCGACCAGGACGCCGACCGTGGGCGTGGCCGTTGCCCGTGGCGGTGACGCGCTGCGCGTAGGCATCGCCGCTCGTCCCGGCAGCCGTCCTCACGCCAGAATAGGCGCCGCCGAGCTGATCGGTGGTGAGCGCCGGGCCGATCTGATCGGCGGACGCGGTGCAGATCCGAGGCCGTCCGCGGGCCAGAGCGCCGTGCCGCCCGCGTTCACGCGCTGCGCGTAGATGTCGGTGTTGAAGAGACTGTTGCGGCCGTCGGGCCAGGCGATGATCGCGCCACCCGAGCCGTCCGGGATGATCACCGGGTCGCTGCTGGCCGCCGGTGCGCGCGCAGATCGGCAGGCCGCTCAGCAGCCACTGGCGCGCGCCGGCGCCGTTGACCTGCTGCCGAACACGTCGCCGCGTGAGCCCGCGCGTGCCATTCAGGTGGCGATCGCGCCGCCCGCGCCATCGGTGACGATACGCGGCTCGCTCTGATCGCCGAGTCGCGTCGCACACCCGGCACGCCGCCCACGAGTCCACTGCGGGGCGCCGTTCGAGTTCAGACGCTGAGCGTAGATGTCGATCGTGAACGCGATCTCGTCGCGCGTGTCGGACCACGCCACCACCAGACCACCGGCCCCGTCAGGGCACACGCTGGGGCCGGTCTGATCGTTGATCGCGGTGGTCGCGGGCAGACCGTTACGAGGCCAGCGCGGCCGCCGTTCGGGTTCAGCGCCTGCGCGTAGATGTCGATGTCGTCGTTGCGCCCGTCCTCCCAGGCGATGGCAGCGCCGCCGGGCCGTCAGGGATGGCGCTCGGCGCGATCTGATCGAAGATCTCGGTGACGACAGGCACGCCGTTCACGGCCCACATCGCGACGCCCGCGCTCGAGATCCGCTGGGCGTAGATGTCCGGAGAACCGCTCCGTGTCGTCATCGCGGCGGTCCCCACACCACGATCGCTCCGCCTGGCGCCGCCGGTGACGACCACGGCGCCGAGCTGGATCCCCGGCGCGTCTGCACACCTTGATCCCGTTCACACCCCCAGGTCAGGTGCCGAGCGCGTCGAGGTGCTGGGCGTAGAGATCGATCGCCGTGGAGTCGCGGCTGTCCTGCCCACGAAGATCGCCCCGCCCGCGCCGTCGGCGATCGGGGATGCCACCTGCTGGTCGAGCGCCGCGGTGCAGACCGCGACGCCGTTCGCGGTCCACAGCGCGGTTGCCGCCGCGGCCCGAGGCGCTGCGCGTAGATGTCGAAGTTGTAGGGGCCGGTCCGTGCGTCCACGCTCCAGGCGACGATCGCGCCGTAGAAGCCGTCGGGGCACGCCGCCGGCCCGATCTGATCCTGGGGCGCGACGGTGACCGGATTGCCGTCCGGCGACCACCTGCGCCGACGCGGCGCGTTGATTCAGAACGATGAGCGCCGGCCAATAGCAGCATGAACCGGACGCGTGGCCCCCACGAGGACCTCCTCTGACGATGGGTGATGACCGCGGAGGGACTCCGCGGGGGCTTTGGAGAGCCAGCATTATTGCAGGACAAAGGCGGCGTCCCTGTCCGCTGCGGCGACGACGTCGCGCCGTCAATTCTTGCGCCAGGAGGCCTTGGGCGCGTGGCGGCGGGCGCGCCACTTTGCGCGTAGGGAGCGGTGACCACAGCCCCGACCTAGCACGGCGAGGAACACCGCGGCCGAGATCGACCCACGCTGCCCCGGCGCGATCGCCCCGCGCGATCGTGAATCCGCGGCCCAGGTGCCGGCACGCGGTCGAGAGCGCGAGCACGGGTGCGATCCTCGGGAGCGGACCGCCGTGAGCAGGTGGCGCGATCAGGAGGCTCACCAGCGCGAACACGGCCACCGCGATGAGGGTGTGGTCGCCCACGACGCCGGTGATCGCGCGCCACATCGCCGCCAGCAGCGGATGAACGCGAGCACCAGGAGCACCATCCCGATCGAGGACAGCGGCCTCGCAACCCGCTCGGCGAACCGCGTCGCGAGCCGGCGGACGGATCACGCCGAGGATCAAGGGCCTGAGCACGGAGATGACGACCACCGCCTGGCGACAGCCAGGCGGCCGGCACGTGGACGTCGTGGCCGAACAGCCGCGCGATGAGCATCACGGACAGCGGCGCGGACGCGATCGCGAGCACCGCGGAGACCGCCAGCAGGCCGATCGCGTAGGAACTGTTACCGGCGGCCTTGCTGCCCTTGCGCGGCAGGATCGGCGGCACCGGCGAGACCGCGAGCAGGACGAGCGCGACCTCGAGCTCGGGTCGCAGGTGGAAGATCGCCGCGATCACCCGCGGCGAGGATCGGGGTCGCGATGCTCATCGCGAGGATCGATCGCACGAGCAGCGACGGCGCCGGCGCAGGTAGGTGACGTCCTCGATCGAGGCTTGCAGCGCGACGCTGAACACGATGAGCGCGATGCTGATCTGGAGCGCGAGCGGAACCAGCTGCAGGCTCATGGGGTCTCCGGGAAACCGCACTCCAATCGGAAAACAGGAAGCTGGAGGGCCCGTCGAGCTTGTCAACGCGAAAGCCCCTTGGGACGCCGGACTTCCGGCTCGCGCCGGGTGGGTCCGCGTCCGAGCGACGGTTGCTTTGGGCATTCCGGAGACGCAATATCCGTCCCTCATCGATCGTCTCGGGCTCTTTCCGCCCGGGCTCTCGATTCTCGGGCGCGCCCCTGGGGACCGGGCCAGGCTCGCGCGAGACATCACCCGGCGTCTCCTGGAGGAACGTTCCATGAAGCTCCGCTCGTATCGCCCGGCTCACCGTGGCTTCGCCTCGTCCCTGGTCGCGCTCGCCTCGTGCGCCGCGAACACGCAGCTCACCTCGTCGTGGGCTGACCCGCGCCGCCGCCAACCGCACGCTACACCAAGGTCGTCGTCGTCGGCGCCACGCCGCGGCAGGCCACGCGCCGCAAGTACGAGGCAGGCGTTCGTCGCGGAGCTGCAGAAGCGCGGCGTCAACGCCGGTCGCGAGCTAGCACGCTCTGGCGGTGGGGGCGGGAGAAGCTCGACAAGGACGCCGTCGTTGCCAAGCTCAGCGACTCGGGCGTCGACGGCGTGATCGTGACGCGGCTCATGGACAGCGAGCAGACCCAGACCTACTACCCGCCGAGCTACTCGACGATGGCGCCGCCCTCCGCTTACTACGGCGGTTCGGTACGGCTACTACAATATGGGCTACTCGTACATGACCACGCCGGGTTACGTCGAGACCAACCAAGTCTACAAGCTCGAGACCAACCTATACGACTTCCAGAACGACAAAGCTCGCGTGGTCCGGCCTCACCGAGACCACGCTGATGACCAGCGACGCGCCCGAGACCGAGATCGAGCCGCTGATCTACGCGCTGGTCACCGACATGCAGAAGCACAAGGTCCTGCCCAAGAAGAAGTGAGAAGCCAGATCGCGACGAGCGCGTGACGGGTTCACGCGCTCGTTTCCGCGATGCTGCCCCAGTGGCAGGTCGCGCTCGCGCCGTCGTGCGCGTGGTGCGCGACCGATCGGGCTCGCGTCGCTCGATGTACGCGACCATGGTCCCGTGATCACGACGTGTCCCGCCCCGCCTCGACGTTTAGCAAGGAACAAAACGTGACACGGAGTTCGAACAATTTCCTTGTGGCCTCCATTCGACCGCCTAGGTTGAGAGTTCTCGAAACTCCGCGTCGCCGGCGTTTCACGCCGTCTCCCGATCGTTCGTCCGTCTGGGCTCGCCATACTTCCCTGCCGGCCGCCACTCCGGGCGGCGCGGCCTCGTTGACTGTCCCGGTCAACTCCAGGAGGCCCCGGATGAATCGTGTCGTGGTTCCCCGCCGTCGCATCCCTCTCGTCTTGGTCGGAACACTGCTCTCGGTCGCCGCCGTCGCATGGGGCACCGAGGCGCGCAACCCAGCGACCCCATCGGCCACGCCGGCTGCATCCAGAAGTCGTCCAAGTCGACGACGACGAAGGTCGTCGAGCACCGAAGCAGACGACCAAGCAAGAAGTCCGCCGCCGCGCAGACGACGAAGCGCACCACGAAGTCCACGGTCTCGGCCGAAGCCGTGAATGCGCATCTACCGCGATCCCGAGACCGGCCAGATCGGACCGCCGACCGCTGAGGGCATTGCCGCGGCCTCGACCGATCCGTCGACGAGTGAGGAGATGACCGGGCTGCGCCAGGTCATGCTGCCCGGACGGCTCGGTGATGATCGATCTGCAGGGACGCTTCCAGGAGTCGATGGTCGGTCCAGCTCGACTCGAAGGGCCAGCGCGTCATGTCCTGCACGCGCGATCCGCGAGGCGCTGATGAAGCACGCGCCCGTCGCCAAGACTCCCGCAGCGCGAGGAGCGATAGTCCATGATCCGACTCACGAACCTCGTCTCGCGCGGCCTTCGGTCGCTGCTGTTGCTCCGGCGTACTCTCGCCTCGTTCGTCGCCTCGACGGCGGACGCGGCCAACATTGTCATCCAGAACAACAATGCCGCCGGCGTCGGCTTCAACGATCCGACCCGCGCGCGCCGGTGGGCGGAAACCCGGGCACCACGCTCGGCGCCCAGCGGTTGTACATCTTCCAGTACGCGGCCGACATCTGGTCGGCGCTGCTCCCGAGCGGCGTCACCATCGTCGTGCGCGCCCAGTTCGCGGCCCAGACCTGCACCGCGACCAGCGCCACGCTCGGCAGCGCCGGCACCACGACCATCCATCGTGACTTCTCCGGCGCGCCGTTCGCGGGGACCTGGTACAACCAGGCGCTTCGCCAACAAGCTGTTTGGCAGCGATCTCAGCGCCGCCAACCCCGACATCAACGCCACCTTCAACCTGAGCATCGACGCCGGCTGCTTCGGCCCGGGCAGGTGTGGTACTACGGGACCGACGGCAACGAGGGCACCAACATCGAGCTGCTGCCGGTCGTGCTGCACGAGATCGGCCACGGCCTCGGCTTCCAGACCTTCACCAACGGGATCCACCGGCGCCTACAACAGCGGCTTCCCCTCGATCGCCGATCGGTTCCTGTACGACAACGTCAACAACCTGCACTGGAACGAGAACACCGCCGCGCAGCGCGGCGGCCTCCGCGATCAGCATCGACAAGCTCGCGTGGGACGGGGCCGCGGTCACCAAGCAGAGCCGCGAGCTTCCTCGGGGCGCGCGCCCGGTGATGAAGATCAACTCCCCGGCCGGCAAGGCCGGGACCTATGCGATCCAGACCGCGACGTTCGGCGCGCCGATCACCGCGGGTGGGTTCACGGGCAACGTCGTGCTGGCGGATGACGGCGTGGCGCCCAACGCGGACGGCTGCACCCCGCTGGTCAACGGGGCGCGGTCTCCGGCAACATCGTCGCTCATCGACCGTGGCACCTGCACGTTCGTCGCCAAGGCCCAGGCCGCGCAGGCGGCGGGCGCGACCGGCCTGATCGTGGCCAACAACGTCGCCGCCGGTCTCCCCGGCATGGGCGGCACGGATCCGAGCATCACGATCCCCTGCGTCGGCATCTCGCAGGCCGACGGCAACTCGATCAAGGCCAACCTGGGCGCTGGCGTGAACGTCACGTTCATTCTCGATCCCGAGCCTCAAGGCGGGCGCCGACAACGCCGGCCGGGCGCTGATGTACGCGCCGAATCCGTTCCGCGAGCGGCTCGTCGGTGTCTCACTTCGACATCTCACTGTCGCCGAACGCGCTGATGGAGCCGGCGATCAACAACGACCTGCACACCAACCTCGACCTCACGCCGTACATGTTCCGGGACATCGGCTGGTTCCCGACCCTCGAGCCTGTCGCTCGTCGCCTCGCCGGCCAAGGGACTCTGCGATCAGCCGGTGACGCTGACGGCCACCGTGTCGCCCGCGGGCAACGCCAAGGGCTCGGTCGAGTTCTTCGACGGTGCCAGCTCGCTCGGCGTGGCGCCCGTGTCCGGCAATACCACCGCGACGCTGGTGCTGCCGTCGATGTCGCTCGGCGGCCACTCGCTCACCGCCGTCCACCAGTGCGGCACCTGCAGCACGACCGTGACGTCGCCCAAGCTGAGCTACGAGGTGAACCCAGGGCTGAGCGTGCAGGTGACCTCGCCCAACGGCGGCGAGAACTGGGGCGTGGCGACCCAGCAGAAGATCGCCTGGACCGCGACCGCCTCGTGCACGGGACCGGTCACGATCGCCATCCTGCTGTCGACTGACGGCGGCGGGTCGTATCCAATCACGATCGCGACCGGCCAGGCCAACGACGGCACGTACTACGTGGGACATTCCCACGGACGCGCCGATTACGTCGCGAGGCGCGGATCAAGATCGTCGCGACCGACGCGCAGTCGAAGCGTCATGTCCGACGCGAGCGATGCCAACTTCAACCTCTACACCGGCGGCGTTCAGGCCGAGCTGGCCGCGGCGTCATTTCGGCCGCGCACCCCCTGCATCGAGATCCCGGTGACGCTGCACCGTCCGGACATGCAGGGCGTGCGGGCTTACCCGTGATCCCTGCAGCCTCGCCCAACCTGACGCTGTGCGGTTCGGGCATCGCGGATGCGGGACCCGGCGGCTTCCTGCAGAGCGTGGGTGGCGCCTTCGTCGGTCCGGTGTTCGTGACCAACCACGGCGGCGGCTCGTACACCGTGGATCAGTCGATCCTCGGCAACCCGTGCGGGGCCACCGCCACCGACGGAACGCTGTTCACGATCCACGTTCTCGGGCGTGGGACCCGACGCACCGGCTTCGATCACGGTGACCGCGGCGGATCTGCGCGAAGTGCGACAACGCCGTCGAGCCGGTCGGCTCGGGCGCGCCGCTCGTGATCGACGTCGACAACACGGGGCCGGCGGCGATCACTCAACCTCGTGGCGGCGCAGCGCAGACCGTCGGGAACTGACGGTGACGGCACCACCAAGGTCGGCATCACCTTCACCGCTCCGGGCGACGCGGCGACGGTCGAGGTATACCGCGCCGGGTACGGCCAGTATCCGGAGTACGACGACAACGGCGGCGCCGTGCCGGCCACGCCGGGCTCGTATCCGCCCGGACCGCCGTGGGTGCTGACCAGCGTCGGCGCCAGCGGTCAGTCGGACGAGACCACGCAGCGCGACTTCTACTACTACGTGGCCTACGCCAAGGACGCGTGCGGAAACGTCGGTCCGGTGTCGAACCAGACCGGCGGCACGCTCTAACTACCACCTCGGCGCACTGGCACGACGGGCGTCACCAACTGCCAGGGCAACAACCAGGTCAACACGTCGGATCTCAGCTTCCTGGGCGCGCACTACGGCATCACACGCTCAGCCACGCTCGGCGATCCGTACGCTTGCCTGCGACGTGGGTCCGACTACCACGAACTACGTGAACGGCCGTCCGCTCACCGACGACCACGTCCAGTTCGAGACTTCGTGCTGATGTCGATCAACTACCTCTCGGTCTCGCTCGCTCCCGGGAAGGCGCCGGAGGCCGCGATGGCCAACGAGGTCCGTCTCACCGTCCCGGCCGCGCCGGGCATCGGCGAGACCTTCACCGTCGGGGTCGAGATGTCGGGGCACCGGCGACATCCAGGCGCTGAGCGCGCTGCTGAACTACGACCGCAACGTCGTGGAGCCGCTCTCGGTGTCGCGTGGGTGACACTGCTCGTACGGCAGATCGCCCAGGGTATGGTGCTGTCGTCCGGAGCCCGGCAACGTCGACGTGGCGCTGCTCGGGACCTCGAGCGGCGGTATCGCCGGGCAGCGGTCGGATCGCGGAGATGACGTTCCGCGTGAAGGCCGTCGGCGATCCGGCGATCTCGATCCCGGCACCTCGAAGCGCGCAGCGCCTCGAGACCAGCCGGTGTCGCTGGCGTCACCGAGGCGGTGACCGTGCCTGCCTGCGAGCGAGGACGATGCTCAGCGCGGTGTCGCCGAACCCGTTCCAGAGCGCGACGACGACGATCCAGCTGTCGCCTCAGCACGGGCGGGCTGGTGAAGGTCGGCGTGTTCGACGCGTCGCGGGTCGCCAGGTGCGTAGCCCGGTCAACGGCTATCAGCTCGCCGGCCAGGAAGCTCGTGAGCTGGATGGCCGCAACGACGCCAGACGTCAGGCTGGCGATGGGGATGCTGCGTGATCCGGATGAGGCGGCGCGGCGCCATGATGTCGCGGCGCGTCGCGATGGTCCGTAAATCGACCGGTAGAAAACGGCGGCGCGTGTCGCGGTCGCGGCACGCGCCGCTTTCTTTTCCCCCTGGCCCCGACGCGTGTCCGCTTTCCTCCACGGTTCGCGTTGCCCTCTATTGCACGGGCCATCGCGGCGGGGCGCCGTGCCCATCGAAGGCGGCCGCGTTCGGCCCATCGAAGGAGGACCCCATGTTCTTCGACTCCTCGCGGAAGCACGCGGTGGGCGCGCTCGGCGTGGAGTCCGTCGACTTGCCGTCGCCGGCTCGCTCCGCCCCGATCCGCGCCGACCCACTCGTCGTCACGCGCTGGACCGTGGACGGTGGCGGCGCCGGCTCTCGGCGTGAGCGGCTCGCGTTCGTCACGGCGGGGACGATCGGCCAGCTCGATGCCGGCCTGCTCGCAGGCGTGGGCCTCTGCCGTCGCCGGTGGATTCCTGGATCCCCGGCATCTCGACGCCCGTCGCCGTCGATGACGGCGGCTCACCGTCCCGGAGCCGAGACGTACACGCTCGCGATCCATCCCGCCTCGCCGAACCCGATGCAGTCGCGGACCCACGATCCGGTTCGAGGCTGCCTGACGAGGCGCGAGGCGCTCGTCCAGGCATTCGACTTGAGGGGCGCGCTCCAGCGCACCGTGGCGAGCGAGACGGTTGCCTGCTCCCGATGTGCACCGGTTCGACTGGGACGTGCCGTGGCGCCGACGGGCATCGCGTCGGCGCCGGCATGTACCTCGTGCTGCTTGCGGCTCGGACCGCTCGAACGCAGCCAAAAGCTCGTGGTGGTGCGATGCGAACCGGGCTGGCAGGCGACCGGATACCCACGACGTTCGACGATTCACGAGTGATGCGCGAGCCCGCTCGCGCGGTGAAGAAAGGAGGACGAATCGACCATGACGACGCTCATTCTGCACTCTCGCGGCCGGAATCCTCGGCCTGGCTTGTCTCTCCTGACGTTCGCTGGCGCGCGCGCGCGCCGCCGCCATCGGTTCGGCGTTCACCTATCAAGGATCCCTGAGCGACAACCGGCTCGGCGCCTGACCGGCCTCTACGACTTCCGCTGCACGCTGTGGGACGCGGCGGGCGGTGGCTCGCAGTCCGGCTCCACGCTGACGCTCGACGACCGGCAGGTCACCACCGGCGTGTTCACGCTCGACCTGGACTTCGGTTCCGCGGCCTACGCCGGTGACGCGCGGTGGCTCCAGGGTCGAGGTGCGCCAGGGCGCCTCGACCGGCGCGTACACGACGCTGACGCGGCAGAGGCTCAATCCGACGCCGTTCACGCTCTGGACTCGTCGTTGCCGCACAGCCAGATCGTTCAGCAGCGCGAGCCCGTTGATCCAGCTCCACAACACCGGCGCCGGCCACGGCGCCTCGTTCCAGGCGGGCGGCGTCGCCACCAATTACGGTGTGGTCGGCTCCAACTCGAGCACCGGCTCACAGGCCGCCGGCGTCTCACGGCGTCGAGACCGGAACCAGCGGGCTCACGATCGGCGTCCTGGGTGTCGCGACGGCATCATCTTCAGGCACCGGTCTGGTCGGCACCGGGACGTCGACCGGCGCCTACATCACGGGCACCGGATCGAGCTCGACCGGCGTCTACGCGTACGGCAAGTCACGCGCGCTTTACGCCGAGAACACCGCGACCGGTCCCGCGATCTCGGCGCGCCGGCTCGCGGGATCGACACGGCGAACGCCGTCATCATCGCCGACAACGTCGGGCAGGGTACGTCGTTCTACGGCATCAGCAACGGGCCGGACGCGCACCTCGCGCGACCGTTGCGTCTCAACAACACCGCACGCCTGACGGCATGTGCGAGTGGGCCCTCAATGGCAGCACGCAAGCGACCGCGCACTTCCAGGAACGACGGCAGCGGCCAGGGTGCTGTGGCTGCAGAAAGACAGCCCGGGCAACTTCATCAGGCCTACGGAAAGCGGCGAGACCAAGTTCTGGGTCGACCAGGCGCGGCGTCACGCACACCAAGGTGCTCGAGATCCTGGGCGGCGCGGACCCGTCCGAGAGGTTCGAGGTCGGCGAAGCCGACTGCGGCGATCGAGCCCGGAACGGTGGTGAGCATCGACCCCGCGCACGAGGGCCGGCTCCGAAGTGGCGGCAACGCCGCGTACGACCACCGCGTTGCCGGCGTGATCAGCGGCGCGGGTGGGGGTGCGGCCTGGCATGCTCATGGGGCAGGACGGCACGGTCGCGAGCGCGGCCGTCACCCGTGGCGCTGAGCGGGCGGGTGTACTGCCGCGCCACCGTGGCGAACGGTCCGATCGCTCCCGGTGACCTGCTGACGACATCGTCGGTCCCCGGCTACTGCATGCGCGTGGGCGATCCCGCGCGCGCCCAGAGTGCCATCATCGGCAGAGGCGATGGGGTCGCTCGATCGGGGCGAGGGACTGATCCTTCGTCCTCGTGGGGCTCCAGTGATCCGCCGCTGGGTCGGCGGTTCCCGATCCGCGGCGCCGAGGCGGCGCTCGCGTGGCTCGCGTCTCCAGGGGCTCGCCTTCGGCACTCGCGATGTTCGCTCCCGCGAGCGCAGGCGCAGTACATCTATCAGCGCGTCGCGTACAGGTACATCCTCGATGGCAACGGTCAACGACTCGCCCGGCCCATACCGCGATCAGGCGAAGCTGCAGCGCGTGATCGACGCGCGACGAACCGGATGCTCGACCGCTTCGGCCGCGGGTACCGCTTCCAGTTCGAGCCCTCGAGCGACGTCGCGGGTGCGACCCAGTTCTACGATCTGACGCACGTCCGAGTTCGACAACCAGCTGCGATCGACCGCTCAGGCGAATCCGGTCCAGTATGCCATTGGCGCACGGACGCGTTCCAACGTCTACATCGTGAACTCGGCGCCGTGGGGCGGTGCGGCGGAGATCCCCAACTACACGCTTCCCACCGGCGACGTGATGGAATCGGTTTGCTCCAACGACACCGCTCTGGCTAACGACGATTCGAATGATCCACGAAATGGGTCATCACGACGGTCTGTTTCATACGTTCGAGACCTCAGGGCAAGGGATTTCTTCGGCGATCTGTCGAACGATCGACTGTGTGCGGCGACACGCGGTTCGATCCTGAGCTGTCGTGCACCGGCGCGTTCTCGTGCACGGTGGGCGGGGAGTGCGGAGTGCTGCTGTGCCGCCAAGCTCCAGCCTGCTGAACGCCAAGGCGGCGAACGAGGGCTGGACGCGGTGGCGGAGTCACGACGCCATCCGCTGGAACGTCATGGGCTACTTCGGCGCCAACGACTGCGTGGATCCGCCGATCAGCGCTCCGTTCACGTTCGACAACATGCTCTTGACCAGCGGCCAGCTCGATCGCCTCGCGGACGCCACGCGGCTGTACCACGCCGGCGAGGTGACGGGCTACACGTACTTCGTCGACGGGAGTCAGAACATCGCCTCGCCAGAACGGCTACAGCGCCCTGCCGTACAAGACCGTGCTCGCCGGGGTGAACGCTGCGACCCTGGCGGGCATGACGCACATCGTGGAACATCCGTGCCGGGCTCTATCCGAGCTGGTGAGGCTGAACCAGCGGGTCACGCTGCGGGCGAGCCGGGGTACGGCGAGGATCCGGGCCGTAGGAGGAGTCTGAAGATGTGGTTTACAGCGCGGAGCGGGACGAGGCAGAATGCGGTCTGGGCCGCAGGCTCGAACGCCGCTCCGCGCCGGGCGTCGGCTGGCGCGGCGGACCCTCGCGGTTCACGGTCTCTCGGGGTTCCGCATGCCGGCTGGAGAGATCACCGACCTGCTCGCGACGGGCGCGCGGCGGCGACCGCAAGGCGCTCGACCGCCCCAGTGCCGCTCGTCTCACCGGGAGCTGCACGCGATGGCTACGTGCGCGCGGCTGCGCGGCAGCCGCGACGCGACGCTCAACACCACCGCGCTCGTGCACGAAGCCTGTATCTCTAGCTGTTCGATCACACGCGGCTCGGACGCTCACCGACCGGAGTCACTTCTTCGCGGTGGCGGCGCTCGCCATGCGCCATGATCGTGGTGGATCACGCGCGGCGGCAGGCCGCGCTCAAACGCGGCGGCGGCGACCGGCCGATCGAGCTGGACCGCGACGTCCCGGATCTGCGTCGCCGGCCGGTGGGACGATGTCCTTTCGCTGGAAGAGGCGCTCGGCCAGCTCGCGCAGCTCGATCCGAGGCTCGCGAGGGATCGCTCGAGCTGCGCTTCTTCGCGGGCCTGTCGGTGGAGAGAGGTCGCCGAGGTCGTCGAGCGCGATCCAGCGCACCGTGCGCCGCGACTGGCGCAAGGCCAAGGCGTTAGCTTCAGCACACGCTGCGCGACGCCGAGTAGCTCGAACCGTGTCCGCTCGGACGCCCCGTTCTCGTTTGATTCCTTGAGGGGCAGACCACCCCGCCGATCCGGTCGAGGAGGACGCGAGCCGTGGACGAGAGGAAGCAGGCATCACGAACCCTGAGGCTCGGCGTGCTCGGGGTCGATCGCTGGCGACGGGTCGAGGCGGTGCTCGACGCGGCGCTCGACCTGCCTGCCGAGCGGGTGGCCGCGTTCCTCGACGACGCTTGCCATGGCGACGGTGAGTTGCGCGCCCAGGTCGAGACGCTGCTCGAGGCGGACGCGCGGGGTGATGCCTTCCTGTCTCGCGCCGGTCGGCCCAGCGGCGATGGGGATCGCCGCGCCGCCGGATTCGGATGCCACGACGCCCGCCGCGGCGGTCGCATCGGCCGACGAGGACGTGCCGGCCCGCCTCGGCCGTTACACCGTGCTCAGGCGAGATGGGGCGTGGCGGAATGGGGGTCGTGCACCACGGCCGCGACGAAGCACTCGGCCGCACCGTGGCGATCAAGCGGCTGCCCGAGCGCTTCTCGCGCGATCCCGACCGGCTCGCGAGATTCCTGCGCGAGGCGAAGCTCGCTGGCCAGCCTCCATCACCCCAACATCGCCGCCATCCGCGGCGTCGAGCAGTCCCCGGCGGGGACCGCTTCCTGATCCTCGAGCGCGCGGAGGGCCAAACGCTGGCGCAGCGGCTGCGGGCGAGGCCGGCTCGTCGTCGCGGAGGCGCTCGACGTCGGCGCCCAGATCGCGGCGGCGCTCGGCGCCGCGCATGCGCTCGGCATCATCCATCGCGACCTCAAGCCCGGGAACGTGATGGTCGGGCCGTCCGGACTCGTCAAGGTACTCGACTTCGGGCTCGCGAAGCACGTCGTGGGCAGCCTGACGCTCGCGCCCGTTGGCGGCCGTGAGCCGTCGTCCGACGGCAGCGTCACCGAGGCGGGTGCTCAGCTCGGCACCCCGGGCTACATGAGCCCCGAGCAGATCCTCGGGATGCCGCAGACGCCGCGCTGCGACGTGTTCGCGTTCGGATGCTTGCTCCACCAGTGCCTCACCGGCGAGCGGGCGTTCGCGGGCGGCACGGCGTACGAGCTGGTGGCCGCCACGCTGTCGCTGCCGGTCGACGTGTCGCGGGTGCCGGAGCCGACGCCGGCCGCGGTGCGCGCCATGCTCGCGCGCTGCCTCGAGAAGGACCGCGGCCCAGCGCTGAGCGCGGATCTGCGCGAGGTCGAGGCGATCCTCGCCGCGGTCACCGCCGGTCCGCGCCACCGACGCCGTCACCGGAGGCGCCGCCGTCTTTGGCCGACCACCTGCCGAGCACGGTCCATCGCTTCATCGGTCGCGAGCGCGAGATCGAGGAGGAATCCGCCTGCTCGGCCGTTCGCGTCTCGTCACGCTGACGGGCGCCGGCAGGTGCGTGCAAGACGCGGCTCGCGATCGAGATCGCTCGCGCCGTCCAGGAACATGGGCGCGGTGCGGTGTGGTTTGCGGATCTCGCCCCCGCGACGCACGCCGACGCGGGTGGCGGCGACCGTCGGCGCGGCGCTCGGCGTGCGCGAGCGGGCGGGCGCGAGCCTCGTCGAGGCGATCGCATGGCGTCGCTCGAGCGCGCGCCGAGCGCTGCTCGTACTCGACAACTGCGAGCACCCTGATCGCAGCCTGTGGTCGTCTCGCGGAGACGCTGCTGCAATCGTGCGGCGAGCTACGGATCCTCGCGACCAGCCGCGAGGTGGCTGGTGTTCCGGGGAGCAGACGCTGAGCGTGGCGCCGTTGTCGCTACCCCGGCGACCGAACGCACGGTCGATGCGATCGCGCGCAGCGACGCGGTGCGGCTGTTCGTCGACCGCGCGCGAGGCGCGCGCGACTTCCGGCTCGAGGCGGCCAACGTCGAAGCCGTGGCCCACATCTGCCGCAGCATCGACGGATCCCGCTCGGCATCGAGCTCGCCGCCGCGCGCGTGCGTGAGGTCGAGCTCCGAGAATCGCCGAGCCGCTGGACCGGCGGCTCGCCACACTCGTCTCACCGGGGGCGACGTCGCGTCACGAGACGCTGTGGGCACTGATCGCGTGGAGCTTCGACCAGCTCGCCGACGACGAGAAGTCGATGTTCGGCGCGCTGGCCACGTTCACCGGCGCGGTTTCGGCCTCGATTCAGCGGCCGCGGTCTGCCTCGAGGAGGGCGACGAGTTCGGGGCCCTGGACGTGTTGACCCGGCTCGTCGACAAGTCGCTGGTGGTGATCGAAGCGCGCCGACCGTCTCGAGCCGCGTTACCGGTTGCTTCGAGCCGATCCGCGCGTTCGCGGTCGAGACCATCGGGGACGCGGAGCGTCGCCACGGCTCGACGACGCGTCTCGCACTTCCCTGCGCCTGGTCGAGCAGACGGCTCCGGCGCTCGCGGGCGGAGCTGATCCCGTGCGCGCGCGGCGCGCGGCTCGACGCAGACCATGCGAAGCGTGCTCGCCGCGCTGGATCGGTGCGAACGCGCAGGCGACGCCGCGCCGGGGTTTGAAGATCGCCGGAGTGGCGTGGTGGTTCTGGTTCGTGCGCGGCCACTTCACGTCGGCCGGGATGCACTGGCGCGCATGCTCGCTGCTGCCGGGCGCCGCTGCCGACTACGGACCGCGCGATGGCGCTTGTTCGCGGCCGGGGCCTGCCGCCGTGTTCCAGAACGACTACGCAGCGGCGCGGCGGCCTGAACGGCGAGGCGCTCGAGCTCTATCGCACCACCTCCGCGACCGGCATCGGCGTGGCGCGGGCGCTCGTACATCTGGGCATCGGCTGCGCCGACGAGGGGACAGATCGACGAGGCGCGCGCGCTCTACGTGGAGGCGCTCGACATCTTCCGAGAAGCTCGGCGATCGGCGCCGGACGGCGACCACGCTCAACAATCTCGCTGCGCTGGCACCGCCAGCAGGGCGACTTCACCGCGGTGATCAACGTTTTCCAGCGAGGCGGCGGAGCATGCGCGGGCGTGCGGATACCTGCACGGCGTGCATCTGGCGCTGCTGAACGCCGCGACCGCGTCGCTGCGTCGCGATCGACTGACCGACGCGCGTCGCGATATGCGCGGAAGGCCTGCGTGTGGCGAGCCAGCTGGTCGCGCGCCGCGCCGCGCCGGCCGCACTCGAGGTCGCCGCAGAAGTGCTCTCTGCGGATGGGCGGATACGACCGAAGCCGCGTGGATGCTGGGGCGGCCGACCGCCTGCGCGCGACGATCGGCATGCCCGCGGACGCCATATGGCAAGCCACGCGCGTTCCCGTGCTCGACGAGCTGGTGCGGAAACTGGGGCCCGAGCGCTTCCAGTCGCTCAGCGCCGCAAGGCCGGAACGTGGTCGTTCGAGGAGGCTGTGGACTCGCGCGATCCGGAAACTCGAGACGAATGGGGACGACGAGGACCATGAGCCGACCGGAGGCGCGGTCGACAAACCGGGAGGACACCATGAACGCTCATACAGAAGACCATTCCAGAGCCTGGGTTCACGCCGCGCGTTTTGCGCTGCCCGGCACCCTGCTGCTGGCGTTGACCACGACCGTCACGGTGAGCGCCGCGAGGAACATCCCCCAGTAGTGCGTGCGGCGCGAGGTGCCCTGTCACCAACGCCGACACCCGGATAGCCCGGGCGGCCGCAGATCTGGCTGCGGACGATCGACCAGCTCTCGATCAGCTACACGAATGTTTTCGGCAGGCTCCTGTCACGTGAGCGCGTACGGGGGTTGGGCTGCCACTAGACCGTGGACACTGACCGGCAGCATGCGATGGGACGTGCTCGGCTCGCGACTCCGTCCGGAAACCCGTGCATCGCTCTACTTCGATGAGACGAACTTCGCAGACTCGAAGTTCGCCCGCCGGTCATCGGGGACGTGGTCACTGCACATGGTGGATGGGGCCCAGCCCAACCCGTGCGTCGGACGGTATCCGTCGATGGCCATGAACTCGGACGGCAACTCGATGATCAGCTACTACGACCTCACCAGCGGCAAGCTCAAGTTCGCGTTCGAGTATCCCGCAGGACACCTGGACGCTCAGCAGCGATCGACTCGGGCGAGGCGGGTCGGGCTGTGGACGTCGATGGTCCCGGCCGGGTCGGGGACGATCTGTGGCGTGAGCTACTACGACTCTGACCGCGCGGCGAGCTCAAGGTGGCCGTACCCCGGTTCCGTCGCTCGAGAAGTCTGCCCCCTGAGGGGGCGACGTCGACATGAACGGCTGGGAGATCAGCGCTCGTCGACAGCGGCAACGTCAGGGCGTACTCCGCGATGGCCGGCGCGGCAGAAGCGAGCGCGTCGCCTACCGCGCACCGCGCCAACAACATGCATCGAGTTCGCGTGGCGGAACTACCGTGGCGCCTGGACCATCGAGGTCGTCGACTCAGGTCGACCTCAACTCCGAGTTCTGCCCCGACCGGCAGATCCCGCCTACCAGCTGTCGATCGCCATGCTCGGCACCGGACCGGATTCGACGGCGATCACGTACTGGCGATCCGGTGAGCCGCGATCTGCCGCGTCGCCATCCGCCGTCAGAACCCGGATCCCACGTACTGGCGCGTCGCCACGCTCGATACCACGGGCGACGTGGGTCGGTCGTCGTCGTGCGATCCGGACGCAACGATTCTCTGCACGTGGCGTACTCCGCGACGTCTCGGAAGACGCGCTCAAGTTCCTCGCGTTCTCCGGAACCCTTCTATGTCACCACGCCGGCTTCGCCCATCTACAGTGGCCTCATGCGACCGACGGAATCGTCTCGTCGCCACCGTCGCGGCCGCCGGCACGCTCTACCTGGGAGGATCCTCGCTAAGTCGGAAGGCCGACCGGCGGAGGACGCGCCGCTCGACGTCACCACCGGTCAGCCGGAAGGCCCGCTTTCCCCAGATTGCCGGCGCCGTCTACACCGTGATTCCCGACGGGCGGGCGGCTGGTACGTCGGCGGCCAGTTCACCCACGTCGCCGGAGTGCCGCGCTCGAACCTCGCGCATCTGCGCTCCGACGTACTCGGTTTCGGACTGGAACCCGAATCCGAGACGGAGCCGTCCGGACGATGCTGCGGGACCAAGTCAACCACGTGTACGTGGGCGGTTCTTTCACGACGATCTACGATCAGGCCCGGAATCGGCTCGTCCTGGCCTCTCGGGTGGAGCGCGACCTGATCCTCCCGGGTGTAGAACCGTTCTGGGATCCGAACGCCGCAACGGCGACGTCAACGCCATGACGATGAGCGCGACCGTCCCCTATGCCTGGGGCGCGTTCGCGTCGATCGGCGGGCAACCGCGCAATCGCGTCGCCGCGTTCGACTACTGCGACGGTGTTCGAGCGTCGCTCGCGCCGTTGAATCCGGCTAACGCGAGCACGGCGATGTACGCGCTCGCGCTCGGCCCGGAGTCGTGTACGTCGGCGGAAGCTTCTCGAGCATCGGCGGGCAGACCCGCGCCAGATCGCTGCGATCGACGCGTCCGGGCTGGCCACCGCCTGGGATTTAACTGACGACAACAGCGTTCGGGCGCTCGCGGTCGGCCCAGACCAGGTGTACGCCGGCGGCGACTTCAACACCCATCCACTTCCAGACTCATCCCTACCTCGTCGGCATCGATCCGAACACCGGCCTGCGCCGAGCGTCGTTCCATCCGTCGCCCGACGGCCCCGTGCATGCACGCTGGCGCTGAGCGGGGGCTCGATCTACGCGGGCGGCGACTTCACGACCGCTCAACACCGTGACGATCCGGAATCACATCGCTCCGGATGGAGCACCGCGTCGGGCAACCCGGCGTCGTGGAATCCCGACGTGGCAACGGCCGGCAGTCGCGACCCTCGCGGTCGACGGGACGACCGTGTTCGCCGGGGGCTCGTTCAAGGGCTTCGGCTGGCCGCGGCGCGCGAATCTGGCCGCGCTCGACATGACGAGCGGAGCGGTGACGAGCTGGAACCCCTGGCAGCTTCAACAGCGGTGATGTGCGTGCGCTGGCGGCGAGCGGCGGCTACGATCTACGTCGGCGGCGATTTCGGAGTCGCCGGAGGACAGCCCCTGCAGGCGACGATGCGCCGCGATCGACGCCGGCAGCGGGCTCGCGATCGTCGTGGAGCCCGGAGGCCGATGGGCTGGTGAACGCCCTCACGGTGCACGGGAGCCTGATCTACGTCGGGGGCGAGTTCGGGATGATCGGCGGCGCGTCCCGCAGCATGCTCGCGGCACTCGATCTCGCCACCGGCGCCGCGATGGTCTGGGAACCCGAACGGTCTCCGGGTCCGGCGGCGTGACAGGCGCTCGCCGCGCCGGCAGGCGGGCGCGTGTACGCGGGCGGGGATTCGCGTTCTTCGGCTCGACGGTTCCAGCCGAACCTCGCGGTGCGTCGATCTCGGTATCCGGCGCGGTCGTTCCGTCTCCGCACCTGGACGGCGCCGCGCTGGCGCTCGCGCTCGGCGGGCGGCCGGCTCTACGTCGGCGGCGCCTATTCCAACCTCGGCGGCTCGCCGGGGACGAAGTTGCGCGCCATCGACGTCGCGAGCGTGACTGGTCGTTCCCCGGTCTCCCGACGTCGACGGCACGGTCCATGCGCTCGCGTGGAGCGGGCACGCTTCCTCGCGGGCGGTGAGTTCACGCACGCGGGCGGAGGAGCCGCGCAGCGGATTCGCCGCCCTCGACACTCGCAACCGGAGCCGCCACCGACCTCGATCCACAGCCGGACGGCACGGTCCACCACCATCGCCGTCGGCGGCGCTCGCGCCTACCTCGGCGGTGACTTCGCGCGCGTGGGCGGCTCCTCGCGCAATACGGGATCGCGTGCGCGATCCCGCTCGGTCTTGTCGATGCGCCGGCTGCCGGAGATCATCGTGGCCCCGATCGCAATGGTTCTGAGCCCGAATCCGATGTCGCGCACCACGCGGATCGACTGCACGCCGCCGCAGGCCGGACTCCAGGTGCGGATCGACGTCTTCGACGTGCAGGGGCGTGTGGTCGCTCGGCTGGTCGATCAGCCGCGTCCGGCCGGCGCGCACTACGGTGACGTGGGTGGAGCGGCATCCACCGGTACTGCGCCCCTCGGGAGTCTGTTTCGTGCGACTGCAGATGCTGAATCGCAGCGTCATGCGGCGGGCTGGTTCGCGTGCTGCTGGACGTCGAGCCCGAGCTGGAAAACATCTCTCGGCGCGTGTCGCGAAGTCGCGGCACGCGCCGTCTGTTTGGAGCGATGCTGAAAAGGAGATGTGACTCAGTGACCCTTGTGTCCGTGCCGGTTCGGGCCACTTCGTGGTCGCGATCGTCGTCGATGCTGCTTCTTCGCGAGGCCCGGAGGCATGTCGTGCGGATGGTGCTTCCAGCGCCGCTCCGGGCACGCGATGGATCGCGACCGGAACGGACCGCGTCTCGACGGCGCGGAACGGCCCGCGCCAGGACGAGCGCGCGATACCAGAAGCTCTCGTGCCAGACGTACCAGTAGGCGCCGCACCGGAAGCAGTCGTCCCGCCAGTTCCGGTCGTCGACGACATAGACGTGGGCCTCAGAAACGTAGAGACGGTGCGCGGTTTCTCGCGCACGACGATCACCGGCGGCGGCGGCGCGTTCCCGATGTCTCACCGAGACGCCGATGTTGATTTCCGCGCTCGCACACTCGTCGCGAGCGTCATGCCCAGAACCAGAGCCAGCGAAATTCTCTTCACGTGAGGGACCTCCGTCTTCGAGAAGTCATCGATCCGACGCCGCGCGGATCTCCGCGACGACGCGGCCGGGACGCGACCGTCGTCGCACGCCCTGTAGCCGTGGGCGAATCCTCACGACTTACGCGAGCGTTCGAGCGAGAACCTGGCGTCGCGCAGCGAAGCCGAGTGCATTCTGAGCGCGCGGCGCTGGGAAATCGCTCCCGCGATGGCTCCGCGTTCGTCGCCACCACCGACGTCACCGCCACCGGCCGATCGTGGCTCGTCGGTCGCAGCGGGTCGTACCCGTGCGGCAGACGAGCGGGAGAGAGCGCCCGACGAGCCAGGTCGTCCGTGCGTCGACCGCGCGCGGGTTTTGAGCTGAAAACACCCAAAGCGCGACCTCCGAGCATCGCGGCGATCACCGACATCAAACAGCGGTTAGGTAGCAACAAACCAATACCAATGCGATATTGGTAGACGACGCGTCATGATTGCATTGTCGTTGACACCTGCGTCATGGCCGCGGGACGATTAATGCTCCACTCGAGTTGAGTTGGAACCAGAACCACACCACGGGTCCACCATCTTCCGGAGAGTTCCAAATGCGTCTCTGGATCACCGCGGCCCTGCTTCTCGCCGCCGTTGCCGCCAACGCCGCCACGATCAGTCAGACTTTCAGACCAGAAGGCGCACGTGTCCGTCCAGGCGAGCGCATCCGGCTGCGAGAACAACCCGGGCCCGTACATCACGCTGAACGGACAGCTGAGCCTCGGGGGCGTCAACGCTCGGATCATCCTCACCAACAACCGCAAGTGGACGCACGTGGCGTCGACGGACCGTGGTCGCGGACGTCGTGCTCATCCCGCCGGGTCAGTCCATCCAGATCAACAAGCAACCGTCGCGCGGCGGGGCGGGCGGCAATCAGCCGGATCTACCTCCAGTTCGACAACTACCAAGGGCAGCTTCGCTCTGCTCGCCGATCCTGCTCGGACGCTTGCGTGCAGGAGCTGGCGAAGGCGGATCTCGACTTCGCGCTCCCGACCGGGGCGAGGGCGAGCGCGTCACCAGCGGTGACTGCGACAACAGCGGCGGTCCGTTCATCAACTTGAACGGCGAGCTCCGTCTCGGTGGTCTGGGCGCGACTCTGATCTTCACGAACAACGCCAAGTTCACGCACGTGGCCGCGGCCGACGTGGTGGTGGGCATCGTCCTCATTCCCGAGGGTCAGACCATCACCTTCGCGAAGCAGCCCCGCGGGGCGGCGCCGGTGGCAATCCGCTGATCTACGTCCAGTTCCTGAGCGGCTCGGGCGCGCCGCTCGGTGATCCGTTCTTCCTCGGACGCTGCACCCAGCTGTAGATCGTCGAGGGAATTCCGCACGCGGCCGGAGGCGATATCCGGCCGCGTGTTTCTTTGGTGGGCCCGCCTGCGGAACCCGGATCTTCGAGCCCGCTCGAGGCTCTCGAGCGCGCAGGTGGGGAGGATCCAGCTCGCGACCCACGCCCGCGACGGTTGATCTGCTGCCAAGGGGGCTGGTGTAAACACGAGGGTCCGCCAAGCCTTGGGTGGGGCTGTAGCTCAGTTGGGAGAGCGCTTGACTGGCAGTCAAGAGGTCGACGGTTCGATCCCGTTCAGCTCCACCACCTCATTCGGCCCCATGGCTGACCGACTGAACCCTATCGCCCCGAGAGCGGAAGTGGTGGTACACCGCTCCATCGCGTCGTATCTCCTCACTCCACCACCACCGCGCGCCTCGTGATCCGTGTGCCGGCTGGCGCGAATGTCGACGCAGTAAATCGCCGGTCTCGGTGTGGCCGGCGCCTGGACGATCCCAGCGCAGTTCGTGCTGACCTGGCGGCGAACGGGCGCGCGACTTCTGTCCACCAGGCGTCCGACGACGTCGAACACGCGCGCACTTACCTCGGCGCGCGAGGGCAGGCGACAGGCCGATGTGCAGCGGCGTCCCGCGAGCGGGCGTGGGCCATACAGGCGCCGCGAGCGCCCCGGATCGGCGTCCGTCGCTCGGCGGCGCCGTCGACTAGCGACGCGCGGTGTTCATGAGCACCGAGCCGCCGGAACCTCCATCGCCGAAGACCACCAGATCTGGGATTGCCGTCGTGGTCGAGGTCCGCCGGCGGTGGACGGAGCGCAACCGACACGGCGCGGTGCCGAACGTATGCGGGCCCGAACGTGCCGGGTCGCCGTTGCCGAGACGAACGAGGAAGCGTTCCCGGCGCGCGGAAGCCGGCGTCCGCGATGTCGAGCCGGCCGTCGCAATCGAAGTCGGCGAGCACTACGCAGCGGGCTGTCGAGCTCGGTGCCGTGCATTCGCGCCACGTGCGTGAACGCGCCGCTGCTGTCGTTGATCAGCACGGCGATGGGGGCCGAAGCGGTCGGCGACGACGAGATCGGGGGCGGCATCCCCGTTGAGATCGCCGGCGACGACCGCGATAGGGCAGGCTGCCCACCGGCACGTCGAGTCTGGTCTGAACGATCCGGTCGCCGTTGCCGCGCAGGATCGAGACTGGCGTTCGAGACCGCGCAGGCCACGGCGCGAGATCGGCCGCGCCGTCGCGCATCGAGGTCCGCGGCGACGATCGAGCGCGGCCGAGGCAGGCGGTGGGCACATCGGCTCGCCCGGCGAAGCTGCCGCGTCGCCGTTGCCGCGAAGCAGCGTGACCACGTTCGCGTCGGCACACGCCACGGCGAGATCCGGCCTGCCGTCGTGATCGAAGTCCGCCACGGCGACGCTGGCGGGGCCGGCGCGGTCGCGAACGCGGCGCGCGGCCGCAGCGTGCCGTCGCCGTTGCCGAGCAGCACCGGACACTGCAAGTTGTCGAGCGAATCGGTCACGACGAGGTCCGCACGGCTGTCGCCGTTCACGTCCGCGATCGCCACGCCGTGCGGCTTGGCCGCCGGTCGGGTAGTCGGTTCGCGGAGCGAACGCGCCGGCGCCCAGGCCAGGAGGAGTACCGAGACCGAGGACACGCCGCGCGTGAAATTCGGGATCGCCATGTCCGGCAGTCCGTCGCGCCAGTTCAGGTCGCCGGCGGGCGATGTTGCGTGCCACCGAGGTCGCGCTGAACGGGAGCGAGCGGCCGAACGTCGCCGCGTCGCCGTTCGCGAGCAGGACGCCGACGCCGAGCGGATAGTACGGCAGCGCAGCCGCCAGATCGGGGTGGGCGTCACCGTTGAGATCCCCTGATTGCGAGGGAATGCAGGGGGAGCCGGTCAGCGGGTAGTCGACGCGCGGGGTGAAGGTGCCGTCGCCGTGGCCACGCAGCACGGAGGCCGCAGCGATGTCGGCGCAGCTCACGGCGCAGGTCGACGCGGGCGTCGCCGTCGAGGTCGGCGTGGCGGCGATCATGAGCGGAGCGATAGGCCCGTTGCATAGCTCGACTCCGGTCCGAGCAACCCCGCCGCCGGTGCCGAGCCGCACCCAGAGCGTGTTGACCGTCGAGCCTGGTGTTCGTCACCGCCACGTCCATCCGCCCGTCCTCGTCGAAGCTCGGCGATGGCGATGCCGAAGGGTACCAGTCGGTCGCGTAGTCGGTGGCGGAGGCGAACGTGCCGTCGCCCTGGTTCATGCGCAGCGAGATCGTGTTCGTAAAGCCATTCACGTAGGCGAGGTCCGGGAAGCCGTCGCCCGAGAGGTCGCGCCTAGCGCCACGGCATACGGCTCGCTCGTGCGTCGGGTAGAACACGGCCGCACCCGAACGCGCCGCCGGGCCCGCCGAGTGCTACGACCAACTGATGCGCGGCCGGCATGCCGACGGCCACGCCGAGGTGGCACATCGTGGTTCAGGATCCGCGAGCGCCACGCCCATGGCGCGGCCGCCGAGTGCGTGAGGGCTGGTAGGCGGCGAATGGGAGCCGCCGCCTGCGCCCAAGAGAACGGCGAACCCGGTCCAGTAGTCGTGACCACGACGTCGAGGCGCCCGTCGCCATCGAGGTCTGCCGCGGCGACCTGACGCGCGCCGAGCCGACGCTGTGCGCGATCGGCGGGGCGAACGTGCCGTCGCCGAGCCCGAGCTGACGCTGACGCCATTGTCGGTCGCCGCGATCAGGTCGCGGCGGCCGTCGCCGTCGAGATCGGCGATGGCGACGCCGTGAGTCGGTGATCCATTCGGTAGACGAGGAACGGCGCGGTGAACAGTGGGGCGGCGCCGGCGACGCCGGCGAACGTTGCCAGCGACACGATCGCGGCGGGTGAGCACGATCTCGTCCGCGCATCGTCAGACCTCACGGCGGTCGCGCGGGACGCATGGATCCATGTTCTGGCACCCACGCAGGCGGCGTAGTGGATACAGCGGTTCGAGCCGTTCGTGTTCGCTGAACCGTAGGCCGAGGCCATCAGCATAGGCACCACGCCTCCTCGTGGTGCCGCCCGGTTCACGCCGAGAGTGGATCGCGCTTGCGGCGGTGAAGGCGGATCTGGTTGCCTGGCGTTCCTGACCGTGCGCCGACAACTCACGCCATATCCCGATCAGGAGTCCAAGTCTCGAGGCCGCTAATAAGTGATCGGGCCGCTCCTGCAGCTTGCCCTTCCGTCGAAGCCGTGACGCCACCACCGAGTCGCGCTCACCCAGTGTCGATTTGGGAATTGGCAAACGGCAGCGCATCATGGTAGTGCCGCTTCGACATCGATCTCGATACGCGCGTTCGGCACGCGTCGGGGTCATCCTTGTCTCGGCTTCCACGCGACGCGCAGAGCCGTAGCGGTCCTGAAGCCTTCTCGAATCCCTCGCTGGTGAGGAAGGCAATCGATCCGGGATCGCTGGCCACGTCGGGGGTCACGCTCGAAACCCCTGGCCGTACCAGCTCGAGCGCCGGTACTCCGCGGCCCGGCGGTCGCCCGGCAGCACGCGAGCGCAATGCCTGTCCTGATCCGGGGAGCAGGTGCCGGCGCGTCCAGCTCAGTCTCGGCGGCGAGCCATTCCCATGGAGCCTTGACCGCCAACGGAGGGCAAAGGAACGACTCCACGAGCGCGTCCGCGCCAGGGAGCTCGAGAGCGTGGGCGAGCGCATCGGCGATCCGCAGGTGCCCCGCCGCGTTGGCGTGAATGCGGTCCGCGCTCCAGACGCGCGGATCGGACGCTGACCGGGTAGGCCGCAAAGGCCGAGCAGGATCGCCCCCCGCCTGCCGAGGCCGCAGCGCAACGCCCCGTTGAGTGCCCGAATGCGATGCGCTGATCACGCGCGCGAGCGGCATCACCGGCGTGAGGTCGGGCAGGCGTGAAGGTCAGGACCGTGGCGCCGTTCGCGATCAGGGCGCGCTGTCATCGCTTCCATGTCATGCGACACCGCATCCACATCGAAGCGGCGGCCGATGAGCCCGTTCGTGCCCGGAGAACACCGTCGCCAGATCGGGTCGCAGCTCGAGCGCCGGAGCCAGCTGCCGGTAGAGGATCTGGCGCGTCGTCAGTCCGCGGACGCCGAAGTTCGCGTACCAGAGCGACCCCCTGCGCCTCTGCGATCCGCTGGGCGAGCCGCCGCGACCAGCCCCGGTAGCCGCCCCGCTCGTCTGGATCGTCGAGCCCCTCGGTCGAGCTGTCACCCAGAGCGACGTAACGTTCGGAAGCGTCTCGGGAGCGATGAGGCCATGCTCGATCGTAAGCGCGCCAAGCCTTCCGCACGCGACTCGGCAACGCAGGGATTCATCGAACATCCTGGTCCTGAACGGTTACGGAGTGGAGAGGATCCGCGGGCGTTTCCATGCGAGCGCGACGGAGCGACCACGGCCTGGCAGTCAATGCAATGCCGCCAACTGACCGTCTTCCCTGATTGCGGTCTCGCCCCATGCGGCCGTATGATACGATTCCCCTGCTCCCGGGGCCGCTTTTTGGAGACGCAATACCACGGCTCCCGTCGCGACCACCGCCCTGCCGCATGGAGGCCCTCGCGCGCGTCGATCGTGCGGTCGCGAGCGCCGTCGTTCCTGCGGCAGCGCATCGACCAGCTCCGCTCCGAATTCATGGCCACCGACGACCAGGGCCGGTCGTGGACGATCGACCCCGAGTTCCAGCGCTGGGGTCATCTCGAAGGCGAGCGATGGCTGGTCGACGACCCGCCACCCAAGCTGTTCGCGATCTCGACCTGCGCGCCTCGCTCGAGGCACTCGGAGGCGCGATGGCTGCGCGGGCCATCGTGACGGGCACCGACGGGTTGCATTTGCCGAGCACTCCCTGTTTCGAACGCTGGTTGCGGCGGGGCCCCCAGATAGGGGCGTCGATACCGTTACCGGAGTCCGACACCGGCGCCGTGCCGCCGCCGCTCGGATGGGGAGCAAGCGCCGATCACGGAGCTCACTTTGGTCCTGGAGTCGACGTGCCTCCGGCGAGCGCTCCACGGAGACGCCGCCGGGTCCCTCGGCGATGGAGGATCCCGTCGTCGAGCCGATGCCGATGGCGCCCGTGATGACGTCGGAGGTCCCCGACCAGGCGGAGCCGGCGACTCGTGCGTCCGGAAGAAACCCACCGTCTCCTCGAGAGCCTGGCGCCGATGGCGCCCGTGATGTCGTTGAGGGTTCCCGCACGGCGGAGCCGGCGACTCGTGCGTCTGAAGAAATCCCACCGGCTCCCGAGCCGACCCTGATGGCGCCCGTGTGATGTCGTCGGAAGTTTCCGGCACGGCGGAGCCGGCGATTCGTGCGTCCGAGGAAATCCCACCGGCTTCCGAGCTGGCGCCGATGGCGTCGGTGATGCTCATCGGAGGTTTCCGGTCAGATGGAAAGCGACGGCGCATGCATCCGTGGAAACCACACCGGCTCCGCAGCCAGTGCCGATGCCCACACGGTGACGCCAACCCGGATTCGAAGCATTGTCAGCGAGCCTGCCCCGCGAAGGTCCTCGGCGAGGCACCGCTATGGGCCGCATCGGCCCTGTCACGCGTCGCTGCGCAAGCCGCGACGCCGGGTCGAGAACAATGCGCCCTCGCGGTCCGCGATCTCGAAGCGCACCTTCGCTTCGCCGGACCGGGCATCGCGCTGGTCCCGGACGATGCGACTCCCGCGTGGGCCGCGATGACCGCACCGGACGCAACGCTACCGCCCGATCGCACGAGCGCATTCGCGGAGTCACCCGCGTTCGTGCCGCCGCCCCGCGACGTGAGCTCATGACCACGAGCGCTGGGTGCCCACCGTCGATCGCGCCCCGCCTAACGACACCCCAACGCCCCGAGATGCACGACGATCGAACCCACGTCTATCTCTGCAGCACTGCTCGCGGCGCTGTTCGTAGGGCTCGGGGTCTGGAAGGGCGATGGTCGCGGCTACGCGGCCGCCGTGCTGTTCGGTCTGCTCGCCGTCGCGCTTCTCGTCCTCAATCTCACGCAGAGCCGCCGCGACTAGGCCTGGACCTTCTCACGAACCAGGAGGTACCCATGACTCCCGAGCTCCAGGCCGCGCTCGATCGGCTCGATCACGTGGAGCGACAGGCGCGCGGCTGGAAGCTGCTCGTGGTCGTCGCGATCCTGATCGCCGCCGCGTCGATCGCGCTCCCCATCCTGCGTCCGAGGTCAGCCATCACGCCTGCTTCCGACCGCGCGCGTTACTCGGTGGTGGAAGCTGAATCGCTTCAGCGCTGCGCGACCCGGATGGCGAGGTGGCGGGCGGAAATGGAGTGTGAGACCCGACAGCACGATCCGCTTCGTGCTCGGTAACGCCAAGACCGCCGGCCGCGTTCCTCGAGGTCCAGCGGAACGGCATCGGACACCCTCACGCTGTGCGGGCCGGAGGGCGACATACGCGCGGCGCTGCTCGCGACACGGAGCGCCGTCGATGATCCCTGTCCGCGACCGGCGGCGTGTCGGGCGTGGCGCTCACGACCACGGCGAACGGCGGCGGCCGGTTGGCGCTCCAGGACGGGACCGGGCGGACCGTGACACCCTTCCGAACGAAAGCCGCCGCACATCGGCATCATCGCGCCCTCGGCCGAGGGCGCGCGCTAACTGACCGCCGGTCATCCATCAACCACCGCGTCGTCGGTGCCGATAAACTGTTCGTGACCCCCGAGAAGACGCCGCGCGAGGAGCGAAGCGCCTGATTCCACATCCGCGATGCGCAAGGATGCTCGCGAGAAGCGCCACTCTTCCGTCGAGTGCGCGATCGTGGCGCCCGTGCGTACGCCTCCCTGCGCCCGGACTGCGGCCCGTCTTGCTAGTGGCGTTGGCGTCGAGTTGCTCGACGGAACCGGACACCGTGCGCACATCAGGGCCGCGTCTCCACACCAACCGCGAGATCAAGATCCTGATCGCGAACAGGGGCCGCGGCCTTGGGCTGGCCGACACGGCCGTGGTCGAGAGCACCTGGAGCGTGGTCTCCGAGATCTACGAGCGCCGCCATCACCGCCCGATTTGGAGCAAGGGGCAACGCCTTCGGCCCGAGGCGATGCGTCTCCTCGAGGCGCTTCGGCACGCGCCGGACGCTGGCCTCGATTCGACCGCCCTGGAGGTGGCGGGCCTCGACCAGCTCATGGACAAGGCGCTCGCCCCGGGCCTGGCGACCCAGCGCGTGCGGCCGCGGACGCTGGCGCGCTTCGACGTGCTCGCGACATACGCGGAGCTTCGGGCAAGCGAGCAGCTGCAAGGCGGTCGCGTTCCGCGCGCCGCGCTCGACTCGGACTGGGCGCCCGACAAATCGGCTTCAATCGATGCGGACGAGTTCGAGCGCTCGATCAGCGGGGATCCGGTGGCGTTGTTCGGGAACCTCGAGCCCAGACACGATGGCTATGTCCGATTGCGCCAAGCTTTGGCGCAATACCGAGCGATCGCCACGCGCGGCGGATGGCCGGAGATCGCCGCGGGTCCGCCGCTCCGACGCGGCGACCGTGGGATACGCGTCGCGAGCGCGATGCGTCGGCTCTTGGCGAGCGGGGATCTGGATCGGTCCGGTTCGCGACATCGTGTACGATCGCCGCGTGGAAGAGGCGGTCGGCGACCTGCAATCTCGGCTTGGAATCCCAGCGCAGCGGCATTCTCGGGGAGGCGACGCGCTCTGCGCTCAACGTGCCAGTCGAGCGTCGCATCCGGCAGATGGAGCTGAATCTCGAGCGCTGGCGCTGGCTGCCCGACTCGCTGGGACGCCGCCGCCTGAAAGTCAACGTGCCGGCCTATCAGCTCGAGCTGATTCGCGACGCTGCCGGGTGACGCGCACGATGCGCGTGGTGGTGGGTAGCCGCAAGAGTCCGACCCCGATGTTCAGCGACCACGTCACCTACCTCGAGGTCAACCCGACGTGGACGCTGCCGCCGCACGTCGTGGAGAAGGAGATCGTTCCCGCGATGAAGCGCCAGGCCGATCTACCTGGGCACGAAACCACATGACGGTGATCTGCATCGCCGACGCGAAGCGCGACACCGTGCGGCCAGAGACCGTGCCGTGGAAGGACGCCGGATCGGATTCCTTCCCTTACCCGGTGATCCAGTGATGCGGGACCCGAGAATCCGCTGGGCCAGATCAAGCTGATGTGTCCGAACGAATACGATGTCTACCTGCACGACACGCCGGCCCGCGCGAAGTTCAGCGACGCGGTGCGCGACTACAGCCATGGGTGCGTGCGACTGGAGAATGCGATCGAGCTGGCCGACTCGCTGCTCGGCGCCATGCCCAGCGACACGATGAGGATCGACAGCCTCGTGGGCTCTGGTCTTTGGAGGCGCGTGCGCCTGCCGGAACGATCCCCGTGCACTTCCTCTACTGGACGGTGGTGGGTCGACTGAGGCCGGGCGGCTCCACTTCCGCGACGACGTCCACGGCCTGGATCAGCGACTGGACGAGGCGCTGCGGTCCCCGATCGACGGATCGGTTCGTGCTGAACCCCGACGTCCAGGTCTCGGCGTTCTGGCTGGCGGCGGAGAGGCCAGAGCGCTGGGAGGCCGCGGAGGCGCGCGCCCGGGCAACTGGCGGCCGCCCGCGATCGCGACCGCGACGCACGAGGACCGTCGCCGCGGTGATCGGCCTCTGACCGAAAGAGCGTGTCGGCTCCGGGCCAGCGCTTGATCCGGAAGTTCCGTGCGCCGGTGGCCTAAGGCGTGGCCATGGACGGCGGCCCCTATTGAACGACGACCACGCGCTTCGTCGGAGGGACTCCGCGCCGATTCGGAATCGGATGAAGTAGACACCGGGACGAGCGCGGTCGCCGGTGTCCGAACGAAGGTCCCACGACGCCACGAATCGGCCCGGGCTGGCCGTTCCCTGTGCCAGGGTTCTGGCATCGTGCTCCCGCGAGATCGAAGACGCTCACGTCGAAGGGTCTGCCGGCGTGCAAGCGGGGATGCCATACCGGACGACGCCAGGTCCCCAGCACCGGATTGGAGCTACTGAGCTCGGTGGCCTGAGGAAGCGACGTCGCACTCTCGATCGGGGACGGCGATTGGACAGGGCCGTGGATCAAGGCATGGGCCCACCACCACCACCGCCACCGGAGCACATGGTGCTCGCACCGTGATCACATTGCTCAACGGGGGACCATCCAGACTCGTCGCAGGTCTTGAGCGCCACGCGGTACTGCGTGCAGGCAGAATAAACCCGTGAACGCGAGTACGACTGAGGCGTTCCCGCAGCGGCGGGACTCGGCGGATCGCTCACGGGAGTCGCGCTCTCAAAGTTCTGCTCGGTGATGTCGAACGTCGCGATGCGGAGGTCGTAACTGTTGGCGGTACCCACGGAGCCATCGTCCCCCGGGGCCGTCCCGGAGACGCCGAATTCGTTTTGACCAACGAAATCGGGGCTCAGGTCCGATCACCGCACCCCGGCGGCACCAGGTCGGGCCAGCTCAAGAACCAGCTGCCACGGCCCCAGGGGTCACCCTGTCCTTCGCCGCCGAGCACCGCCAGGCGGTCGCTGTGAATGCTGTACACGGCTGTGTGGTGCCATCTCCGCGCCCGGTGGGCTGCCGGAGTGGCGAGCCGATGCCGAGGTCGGGGGGTCGCAACGAGGCGCAGTTCCCAGACCTCATCGAGAGTGGGAGGTCGCAGCACGGCCTTCCGCCGTACAGGAGGACACGCTGCCTCTTGGAGTCGTACGTCATGGTGGCGAAGAGGATCGCGGCCGGCCCGCCGGTCGCGAGGACCGATCCACTGCGGATTGGGGACGTTGAGGAGGCAGCGCGGACACTCTCGGTATCGGCAGGGCTCCTCGGATATGGCAACGCAGCCGTTATAGAACGCTTCGGCGCAGCCGCCGCGCGCGATGATTCGGTCCCCGGCAGGGTCGTACACGCAGTCGAAACCCTGGCCGATGAAGCTCGTCATGGATCCCGACCAGATCTGGCTCCAGACCAGAGACGTGAGCGACAGTGCGTACACCCTGCCCGGGGCTCACGATGATGAGCCGATCGCGCAAGGAGTCGTACGCTCCACGCATGCCCACGGAGAGGGGCGCCGTTCCGGTGGCGTTCAGCTCCACCACCTGGGTGCCGGGTATCCCGTGAACGAGAGGCTGCCACAAGGGCCCGTTGAAGGTCCCGCCTTGAACTCCGCCGTAACAGATCAGCGCGTCTCGGTTGGGAGCGTAGATGACCGCGGATCCCGACCGCGGGCTCGGGACGCTGCCCTGAACAAGTGATCGGCGACATCGACGACCAATCCGCCGGGCCGGCGGCATGGGCTTCACCCAAACACTGTTCATGAAGCCACAGGAATTATCTCGCCCGCCGAACACCAGCATGCGCTTGCGCTTCAGATCGTACGCCGCCCCAGCGTCCCGACTGCCGGTCCAGACGTAGCCGGCGTTGGACCAGGATGGGGACAATCCGTGCCCCAGGTCGCAGACCGCGGTCCGACCGGACTCCGACATTCATCGTAGGCGGTCACACAGTACTGGTGCTCGCCCACGATCACGTCCGTGGCGTGAGTCGTGGGCGCCAGCACCTGAAGGAAGTAGTTCGACTCGCTGTCTCGATAGAGTCGATAGCCGAGCGCACCCGACACCGGCGCCCAATCCAGTTCGATGGACTCCTCGGTGTCGCTCGCCGTGAGCGTGGCCGGAGCCGCGATCGCGGTCGGCGCTGGCCGCGGGCGGCAGGGGACTCGTCCCCGATTCGCCACAGACATTGTATGCAGTCACACAGTACGTCTGCGCGCTCAACGGCGAGTTGTCATCGAGCCAGGAGAGCTTGTTTGCATCCTGAGACGTGTCGTGAACGAGAGTCTGGTCACGATAGACCCGGTAGTTCTGCGCCGCAGGAACCGAGGGGCCACGACAGGCTGACGTCGCAACCCAAGCCGGTAGCGGTGAGGTTTCGGGCAGGGCCGGCGTCGGAAGCGGGGGAGAGAAGACGCGTTCGTCGTAAAGCTTTCGCAGCCGGTCGAAGTCACGCCGCTGACCTTATAGGTGTTCGTGGCGCAGACGGTCTCGGTGAACGTATAGGTGAGCGAGGACGAGCTGCGCTGGGCAAACGGCGTCGGCTCGCTGTTTCGATAGAGGCGCACATTCGTATTGCCGGCCATGTGGGTCCAGTCGAGGCGAACGGTGCCCGCGTCGCCCTGAGTCGCCGCGTGAGACTGGCGGGAGGAATGCCGCGCGCGGGCAGGGGGCCACGACGAGTGCGGATCGTTCTTGCAGCAGCCGAGAATGCACCCTTGAACGTAGAACGTCACGTTGCCGTCCGCGTTGATCTCCCTGCGCGGCACCGTGCAGCTGAAGGCGTCCTGGAGGACTCGAAGGATTTGATCAACGTTGTTGTTATCGATGTATCTGAGCCGGTAGATGACCGAACCCGTCCCCGCGTCGGTCCAGTTGAAGGTGATGCCACAGTTTTGGTCGGCCGTCACCAGATGAGAGGTCGGGCGTGCCAGGCGGGCATGACACGGCGTTTCCAGTCGACGGGAATCCAAGAAAGAGGCACACAGCGACGAGTTGCAGGCAGCAAGCGATCACGGGCTTCAATCGGTGCATGGCGGGCCTCAGGGGATAGAGACAAGCACTCCTCGTACGCCGGAGGCTCAGTCTACGCGCGTGAGGGTGTCTGAGCCATCGCAAATTCATCCTGTCGGCGGCCGGTATCGTACGCCCGCTCACGGCGATCCTCCCTGACGCCACGCGTGCTCTCACCACACGGTGAAACGCTGGACGTGGTTCGGTGAGGAGACCGCGGCGCGAGATCCATTGGCTGACGTGATGCCCGCGTAACGCTGCAATCCCGCCACGAATCACCGTTGTCGCGCCCGGAACGAAGCGCGCGTACGTGCGGCGATCAAGAGCTTAGGGGGCGGGGTTATGCCGACGGCCCGACCGTCGCGGTAGAGGGCGGCAAATCACCTTGGATCGGGTCAGTCAGCGGCGTAACCTCATTTGCGAGCCTATGCGCCGTTGGACCTCCTCCACACGATTTCATCGGTGCCTGCACCGGGTTCGGGCCCTCTGATCGGTGCTGTGGGTCTCATTCGCCGTTGACCTCGATGCCCAGGCGTTGAGCGGTCGTTTCGAATCGGAGGCCTCATGAACCGCATCCGTGTGTTCGCTTCCATTGCGCTCGGGATCGGGGTTCTCGCCAGCGTCGCCCATGCCATTCCGATCGATGGTCAGGCTGGATCCGGAGTACGGCCCGTCGCGGAGCACGCAGACGACACAGACCAGCCTGGGGAATGAAACTCCCGGCCTGATCTTCGGGTCGGAGCTGGACGAAGCGTTCGCGTACGTCGCGGACGGCACCTTGTTCCTGCTGCTCGCCGGCAGCTACAACCGGCGATGCAGTCGTGAGCGCCAGGATCGACGCGACGAATGCGGCGAGAGCAGGCGGTCGCGGCATGGGGGCCTCCCGAAAGTCGTTCAGCGGCCCATTCTACACCCATGTCGGGGGGACATGATCACGGAGAGTTGGGAGGGTGACATTTTCACTGCGGAACAAGACGAACAAAAGGAAAGCAAAAGGTTCGACTTGAGTACCGCCGGATGCGACCGCTAACCTCATGGATACGTGACACCGCTCCTTGCGGTCCGTTCCGTTCCCTCTTTGCCCATCATCGAGATGCATATGAATTGCGGTCCTCGAGCACGAGCCTTCGTCTCGCGCCGCGGTTGTCGTGGCGCTGCTCCATGCCGTCACGCCAGCGTTCGCGGTCGACCCCAATGGTTTCTCACTCTGCACCGCGGCGGGCGACCAGTTGGGCCCCGTCATCGTGGGCGACGGAGCCGGGGTGTCATTGTCGCCTGGCACGACCATCGTCCGACGGTGGCCGCCGGTGGTGTCACCTTTGCCCAACGGGTGAATGCGGGCGGGGTCCCGCAGTGGACCTCGAACGGCGTGGCCCTCTCGACCACCGGCGATCCCGGAGCCAGCACGGCCATGCGCCCCGTCAACCCCGCGATCGTTGCCGACGCCGCAGGTGGCGCGTTCGTCGCCTATGGGGGCAGCAGTGCTCCGCCACGAGTCCAGTGGGTCAACGCGGCGGAGCTCCGCAGTGGGGGCCCGACGGTGCGTAACTTTCGATCGATGCGCAGGCGCGCGACCTGGCGATCGCCCGCGACCTCAATGGCGCGGGAGGAGTCATCGTCGCCTGGCGCCAGAACAACGGCGGCGCCGGCCTCTCCGATATCTACGCCCAGAAGGTGAGCGGGGCGGGAGTGACTCAATGGGGCCCGTCGGGTAGGGCAGTGACGACGAGCGGGCACCAATGGCGAAACTCTTCCATCTCTCATTTCGGACAACGCCGGAGGCGCGATCATCGTCTGGTTCCTCGGCGGTGGCGGTGTCCGCGCCCGTAGACTGGACGCGTCTGGCACGTTCCTGTGCGGGGACCCCAGCAACGTAAGCGCCTTTTCGAACGCCAATCCTCCCGCGACGGTTTCCGACGGTTCGGGCGGGATCGTCATCGCCTGGTCCGGTGGCGGCGGCAGCGGCATCCTGGTGCAGAGGCTGAGTTCCGACGGCAACAAGCAGTGGGGGAGCAACGGCGTCGCGGTCGCCCCCGCGGGGAATTTCGTGACGATGATCGGGGACGGAGCCGGCGGTGCCACGCTGACATGGCAGGACAGCCGCAGCGGCACGAACTACAACATCTACGCCCAGCGGATGAGCGCCGCGGGGATCCCGCAATGGATCGCGAATGGCGCCGAGGTGTGTTTCGAAACGGATGATCAACTCTACCCGACGATCGCCTCCGACGGAGGCACGGGCGCGATCATCACGTGGTTCGACGCACGCAACCACCCTTCGGGTGACGACATCTATGCGTCAGCGCATCGAGGCAGCGGCGGGAGCGCAACAGTGGACCCCAATGGCGTGCCGCTGTGCACCGCCGCGAAACAACCAAGAATATCCACGATCGCAGCGGACGGTGGGAGGCGCGCGTTCGTGACCTGGCAGGACCATCGTGGCGCGGACTACGACATCTACCTCCACCGCATCGATCCCGCTGGGGGCGATCCTGTCGGTTCCGGTCCAGTGAGGCCGTTCCGATGGCCGCGTCGCGCCGCGCATGGCCGGATCCACTTCTCTCGACCGAGTGCAGATGGCGTTCGTGCTGCAGGCAGCGGTTCCGGTTCGTATGGAGGTCCCTCGATGTCCGCGGCCGCAGGGTGTGAGGTGTCCGGAACGACGCCCCTGACCGCGGGAACTCATGTGCTCGCATGGGACAGTCGGACGAGCGATGGTCGCGGAGCGGCAAATGGGATGTATTTCCTGCGTCAAGGCCCCCGGGTTCGCGGTGTCGCGGTCGGTGGTCCGGTTGAAGTAACGCACCGATCCGCGGGACGGGACAGCGGTTCACCACGGGTCCGACCATCTCGGGATCGGAGAAGAGGTCGCGTATCCACGCCGTCGCACGGGCCAAGCCTGAGACAGATCCCGAGCGACCGCGGCGGAGTATGATGGGGACGACCGGTCACGAGCGGACCGGACACGCCGGCAGGCACGTTGTTCTCGGACCGAGACGCGAGGTGGCCGCCCAGGTTGCCGAGGCACGCTCGAACAAGGAGATTCCAATTCTCGAGAAGGATCCCAAGACCGTCGTTCGTGAAGGCTATGATCCGAGCCTCGCATGCCTATCGCGGAGACGAATTCAGATACGAGGGCTCCGGGTACGCCTACTGGCTGTCGCGGCTCACGCCCAGCCTGCCAGCCGGCGCTCGGGTTCTCGACCTCGGATGCGGGAGTGGGATTCCGGTGGCGCGCGAGCTGGCGCGTCGTCACGGGTGACCGGTGTTGATCTCTCCCAGTGCAGATCGCGCGCGCGCGCCGACTGGTCACCAATGCACGGTTCCTGTGTGCCGACATGGCGGAAATCGCGTTCGAACCGCACTCCTTCGAGGCGGTGGTCGCCTTCTTCTCGCTCATCAACCTGCCGCTGCCGGAACAATCCGTCGTCATCGAGCGCGCTCCCGATGGCTCGTGCCCGGCGGCCGGCTGCTCGCTGTCGTGGGCAAATATGCGTCCATCCGATTCGAGTCGGATTTTCGCGGCGTTCGAGGGGCGGCCATGTACTGGTGCCACGCCGACGTGAAGACCTACCGTGATTGGTTCGAGCGCGCCGGTCTGATGATCGAAGCGGAGGTTCGGAGCCGCGCAACGGGAACCCGGGGTACGCGGTGCTGATCGCCCAGTCACCCCAGAATCGATGAGCAGCGCCGCGAAGTGCCTTTCGGGTCGGGCACTGTCGCCCAACTGTCCCCCAACTGTCCCCGGAGGCTTTTCTGCGAGCCGTGCCGAACGGGATGGATTCGTCGTGGCCAGGCCCGAGGTGGACCCATTGGGTGAAAAGCGTGCGATCGTCATTGCGCTTGCGCTCTGCGCGTTGCCGGTTGCGGCAGGGGCGAAGACCCTGACACGCGCTCACGGTCGTCACCGCTCAATCTGTGGCACGACCAGCGTGACTGGCCGAAGCGTCTGGACGTGATCCTCGCCGAGATGCGCCGCATCCGGCCAGACGTGCTTTGCCTCCAGGAGGTGCTCCAGAACCCCAATCTCCGCAACCAGGCGGAGACTCTCCGGAGACAGCCTCGGCTGCCACGTTCGAGTTCGCCTCCGTGGATGGCCCACGAACGCCCGAAGCGCTACGGCAACGCGCGTCCTGACGCCGCATCGCGTCGTCGTCGGAGAGTCCACGGAACCTCGAGCCCACCGACGACTATCGCGCGGTCGCACACGTGCGCTTCGAGTGGCGTGAACACACCATCGACGCCTACTCCACGCACCTACACACACGCGCGAAGGCGGGACGATTCGCGCGACGCAGATCCGCCATCTGCTGGCCTACGTCGACTCGACGCGCGGTCAGTGGGCCCACGGTGATCGCCGGGGACTTCAACAGCGAGCTCGGCACTCCCGAGATGAACCTGGTCACCGCGCATCATCTCGATGCGTTCCGCGCGGTGCACCCGAGAGCCAGCCGCGCCGAAGCGGTCACCTACAACGCGCGCTTCGGCGTCGACCCGGGCGCCATCGATCACATCTTCGTCGAACGCAAGGCGGCGACGCGGCTCACGCCGCTCGCCTGTGACGCGATCTTCCGCACCGTCGGACCCGACAGCGTGTGGGCCTCGGATCACTTTGGTGTGGTGGCAAAACTGGGCGTGGGGAAGTAAGCCGGGCCAACGCCAACATCGATCTCCGTCGCGCGATCAGCGAGGCGCGGTGCGACGCTCCCTCGAGCGCTTTCAGCGGACCACGATGAGTCCCTGCAGCATTCCCATCCCGCATTGGAACGGGATCTCTCCGGGCGCCTGAGGATCCACGCGGATCACGATCGTCCCGCCGACCGGCAGCTCGCGGCGGACTCCGAGCGCGGGAATGACCACGACGCCACCGCAATTCCTGGCGTCGGGTCGCGAGAACGCGAGGGTCGCGGTCTCGCCGCGGCGCAGCTCGACGCGCGCGGGTGAATAGCCGCCGGCACCCACCACGATCGTGACCGCGTTCGCGGGCACGACGGTCTTGGAGGTCGTGCGAGGCGCCGGTGCGGCGGCCGAGAACACGAACGGCACTGTCACGACCTCTCCCGCACGCTGGAACTGGACCCAGAGCTTGTACCGGCCCGCGCGCGGGAGGCTCGTGACGGCGTGGATGACGGAAGGGCTCCGGGCCGACCAGGGTCTTGGCGAGCAACGCGGGGTCGTGCACGTGGGGCGCCGGACCTCGAGACGGATCGAAGACCTCTCCGGTCTCCGAAGGATGGGCGTGCACGAAGTCGCGGACGTCCTCACTCACGAGGATGAAGTGCGCGCAGCGCGCCGAGGTAGAGCTGAAGATCGGTGATCGGCGCGCCGCTCGCCGAATCGCTCAAGGTCGCGGCGAGCTGAAGGTCTTCGCCCGCGCGCGCGGCAGGTGATCGAAGGCGAGCGCCACACGCACGCCCGCGGCGGTGTGGGTGAGCAGGTGGTCGGGGACGAGCCGGTGGACCGGCTCGGCGTCGCCGGCCACGTTGACGTCGAAGTGGTCGACTCGCGTTCCGGAACCGGGCGGCGTGTAGTCCGCGAACAGGCGATACACGCCCGCGCGAGGGAATACGTGACGCACCTCGTAGGCGTCGTCGACCGCGAGCTCGGGGTGCACGTGAGCAAAGTCGACGAGGTCGTGCGACACCACGACCAGGTGCATCGGCCGCTCGTGCACGAACTGGAGGAAACGGATGTTGGCGCCCGCCGAGTCATTGACGGCGAAGCGCAGGTCCACGGCTCCCGACGCGCGGCGTGGGAGGCGCCACGGTCAGCTCCACGTGCGTGCCTTGACCGGTCCGCGCGTGCGCGGGCAGCGCGAGCGCAAGCATGATCGGGGCGACGCAGGCGATCCGAGAGCGCAGCATCGGCCGTGGCCTCAGTGGAGGACGAGGATGTGACGTGACTCGGTATGCGCGCCCGCCACGAGCAGGTAGTAGTAGACCCCGGGCTCGAGCCGAGCCGCGTCGAATGACACCTCGTGCGCACCGGCCGGCTGCATCGCGTCGGTCAGGACCTCGACTTCGCGCCCGGCGATGTCGTGCATCGTGAGCCGCACACGCGCCGCCCGCTCGAGCGTGAACAGAATGGTCGAGCGTCCGAGCGCGGGATTGGGGTGGTTCTGCGCGAGCGTCACGCCGGTCGCACCGGCGCGATCCCCGACCGACACCGTGGGATCGTAATCGGCGACCGGTTCGCCGATGGTCACGTGGCCGTGCGTCGTGATGTTGTCCGTCGCAACGACTCCGTAGTACTTGGGACCGACGTGATACGGATAGACCGCGATGCCCGGAGGCGTCGACGGTCGTGTAGTACGCGTAGGTGCCCGTCGGATAATCGGGGGTTATGGCGAAGCGGCCGTTGTATTCGTCGAGATCACCCGACCCTGCCACGTACAGGTAGTCCTCGACGTAGTATCCGAGCGGATACGTGCTCGAGACGTCGGGGCCGTACTGGGCCGGCGACAGCACCGTGCCGTCGGGCAGCGTGTGCCGCACGGTGATGTCGCGGAGCGCATAGCTCGAGCGCATGCGCGTGATGGGTCCCGTGCCGTCGGTCGCGGCATGCGCGTAGGGCCCGTAGATCGGGAACCCATCGAAGGCGTAACCCAGGATCTCGGAGTGCACGCCTGGGTTGGCGCCGTAGAGGCACGAGGCGTTCTCGTGATGGTGATACACGCCGCCGGGCGCCGGATGGCCGAGGCACCCATCGAACGACGGGCCTTCGACGGTGATCGCGTTCTGATGCCAGATGTTCTGGTTGAGGTAGGAGCGGGCGTCGAGCGCGTTGAATACGGCGACGCCGTTCTTCCACAGTCCGATGACGCCGAGCGGGGTCGAGGTCTAAGCGCCGGTGTTCTCGGCCGGCGTCCGCGAGATGCGCATGAGGTAGTTCTGATTGGTCGGAACGTTCCGGATTGCCGGGCCAGGGACCAATGCTGTAGTCGGGAATGCAGCTCGCGTTGACGTAGACCGAGCCGGTCGAGTAACGGAGACGCTGGACGTCCGCAGGGAGGCCGTTGTAGCCGGTGAGCCCGGTCGTGTTGAGTTTCCACGTCGAGAGCACGGGCACGGCCGAACCCGTGCGAACCGAAACGACGAGCGCCATCGCGGCGACGACCGCGACGCCCTGCATGCGAACCTGCACAACACATGGCTTCATGACGGTCCTCCCTCGCAACACCGCGGCGCTTGCGCCCGCCCGCGGCCAGCCGTTCAGCGGGGACACTAGGGGAGAGTTGTGTCAGAGTTTTCACACGACGAGTGGAAAGTGTGTCTGAGGCGGGACCCCCAGCGGCCGACCGTAACCGTGAGCGTTGCCGGTAGGCCGCCCATCCCTTCTCACCACGTGTGCGATTCCCGTCCGAGAATCGTTGGACCCCTTCGAGTTCGTGTCGTCTCGCCCGTGGCCGGCCGGCCCGAGGCGGTCGCCGCGAGTCGCCGGAGGTTCGCCATGATCGTTCGACCGGAACGCCGCCTGCTCCGCCGTGTCCTCATGAACGGAGGGATCGCGTCTGCGCGCTCGCCGAGCTCATCGCCTTCCCGCCTCCCGCCCGACCGTGGTCCAGCGATCCGTCGAAACCCGTATCGGTCTGCTCGAGCCCCGGCGACCAGCAGTCGCCGTTCGCGATCGACGACGGGGCGGAGGGCGCGATCGTGGTGTGGATCGACCTCTCCACGGTTCGCGGCATCTACGCCCAGCGCATGCTCCGGGACGGTAGCCGGGCTTGGCCGGCGAGTGGCATCAGGCTCGACGCTCGGCGCCCGGGGCGACTATCCGACCATCGTTCCGGACGGCAACGGAGGTGCAGTGGTTCTGTTCGTCGTCGACGCGGGGATGTCTATGCCCAGCGGATCGACGCCTCCGAAACCTGCCTGGCGTGACCGGCGCCCTGGTGTGCAACGCCGCCAACCTTCAGTACGGGTGTCAGCTGATCGCCGACGGAAACGGTGGATACATCGCGGCCTGGGATGACGCCGGACCGCGAACACGGCACGGGTGTACTGCCAGCGGCTGACGCGTCGGGCGCCCGGCATTGGAACGTCGCGGGTAACGGAGTCCAGCTCTGCCCGAATTCGAAGTTTTCAGCTGGAGTTGAAGATGACGACCGTCACGGCGGCTGGCGGCGCGATCGTCGTCTGGCGCGACCAGCGCGCCACCAACGGCGATCTCTACGGACGAAGGGATCGACGCCTCGGGCACGCGCCGCTCGGATCGGCCAACGGATTCGGCATCGGGACCACTGGTGGGACGACACCTCGACAATCCGCGCGCGATCATCTCCGACGGTGCAGGAGGCGCCATCGTGATGTGGGAATCCAGTCCACGCAATCGGGTGCAGCGGATCACCGGCACGGGAACCGGCTCTGTGGGTGCGGCCGGCATCGCGCTCGTCGATCCCGGCCCGGGAATCGGCGCTTGCGACCCGCTTCGTCCCCGACGGCGCCGGAGGCGCTGATCGCCACCTGGCAAAACCAGGTCGGGGCGACGGCAACCGACATCTTCTGCCAGCGGTTCGCCCCCGACGGCTCGTCTCCCGGGTGTCGAATCCCGTGACGGTGTGCGGCGCCGCGGACGACCAGTACAATCCGACCGCGATCGCGGATGGAGCCGGTGGAATCATCGTCGCCTTCTTCGATGGCCGCGCCGAGCGTGCCTATGCCGCTCAACGCGTCGACAACACGGGACAGCTGCTGTGGAACGCTCCCGACGGGCTGATACTCTTCTCCGGGCCACTGGGGTAACGTCCTATGTGAGCTCGATCGTGCCCAATGGGCCCGGGGCGGCGATCTTCTTCTTCGACAACACCACCGCCAATGCCCGCGACATCCCTCGCCATGCGTGTCGGCATCGACCGGTGGCGGCGGAGTCGGAGGGGATCCCCAACTCGGTCGCCCAGAACCCGGAGATCACCAGCATCCGCGACGTTCCGAACGATCAGGGTGGACGCGTCCTGGTCCTGTGGAATCCGAGCGATTACGACCAGCCGGGCGGCCCGGGCATTCGCGAGTACACACTCTGGCGGCGTGTGATCACTCCGTTCGCATCCGAGCCGCTGGCACCGGTGTCCGCCGAGTCAGGCCATCAGGGCGACGGCTTCGCCGCGTCGCCGAGCACCGCGACGGAGCGTCGATCGAGGCCACGTACTGGGAATACGTCGCCACGATCCCATCGCGCCGCGCGCCCGGCTACGGATACACGGGCTTCGACCACCGCCGATTCGAGCGACGCAGGCATCTCCTGGAACGTGTTCTTCGTGGACGCGACCGACGCGGTGAACGGGCAGTTCTACACCTCGGCGGTCGACAGCGGATACCCGTCGACAACGTGGCTCCACCCGCCCCGGGCGCCTTCGTCGTCCACTGGTTCCCCGGTGCGGCACCGGCCGCGCTCGCACCGGAGCGGATCGCGACCACGGGTCGCGCCACGCTGCACTGGAGCCCGAGCCCGGCCGGCGACCTCCGTGAGCTACCGAATTCATCGCGGATCCACCCCCGGTTTCGAGCCCGGCCCCGGCAACCAGATCGCGTCGAAGCCGGACACCGGCTACATCGACCCGGACGTCGCTCCCAGTTTCTACAAAGCTGGTCGCGGTCGACGTGCACGGCAACTGCAGACGTCGCCGCGGCGGCGACCCCCTTCGAGGCGCTGAGCGTCGAGGAACCACGGGGACCTTCACGTCCGGCGTCCGGAACGATCGCTCCTCAGCCGATGCGCGACGTCGCGCGCTTCTCGATTCATCTGCCGGCCGCCGGCCCGGCGTCGGTCGAGATCTACGACGCGCTCCGGTCGCCGCATTCGAAACGTCGCCGGGGGCGCGCTCGAGGCGGGCACCCACGCGATGAGCTGGGACGGTCGCGACGACTCGGGCCGGCCGGTCACGAATGGCGTCTATTTCCTCGAGCTCGACTGGTGTGGCCTGCACGCCACTTCGCGCATCGTGCGGATGCGATGAGATCGAGGGGCGATGCGCGCTCCATAAACGGGCGGCCCCTCCGAAGAGGGGCCGCTCGCTCGTTTCTAACGCCGGCGTGACTGCTCCCCGACTTAGCGGGTGACGGTCAGCACGCGGCTCATCATCCGATTGCCGACCATGAGGCGAATGAAGCACACGCCCCCAGGAACCGGTACGTCGTTGGCGTTCCGGAGATCCCACGGCATGATGTAGAGCAATACGTAATGGC